>ERZ773148.2669-NODE-2669-length-13204-cov-6.070119_pt1 | contig 13204 bp, 13 predicted proteins | sample MGYA00580846_ERZ773148 | MGnify/ENA primary metagenome ERZ773148 (study PRJEB29015, sample SAMEA2737879) | human gut metagenome | biome: human gut; feature: human-associated habitat; material: faeces | place: China | collected 2012 ...
CTGAGGTCTTGTGCCACTTTGCCGCCGAGCGCTACCGCTAACGTCTGTATGCCGCGGCAGATACCGAGGATAGGAATCTGACGGTTGAAAGCCAGTCGGACAGTGAGGAGCTCGGCGAGGTCGCGGGTAGCATTGATGGAGTGGAGGAGGGGAGAGGGCTCCTCACCGGTCCATAACGGGTTGATGTCGCCACCGCCGCTAAGCAGTAAGCCGTCGATATGGTCGAGGGTGTTGATGATGACGTGCTTGTCGGCGACAGGAGGTATGAGGACAGGGGTGCCGCCAGCCTTCACAATCTGGTCATAATATCTGTCGCGAAGGGTGGCGTCACCATCAGTATAATTAGCAGTAATGCCAATCACCGGCTGGTGGTTGGCTTCAGGGAAAGTCGCATAAATATCTTTCAGATACGACTTGAGATTGAAAGATTTCATGATAGAAAATGTTTGCAGTCTTTACGACAGCATCAGAACCATTCAGAAAGCCCTGTGAGGCGGCTATTCGTCAACGTTGACGGGAATCTCACGCTTGATGCTCTGCTCCAGCGAGATGAGTGTCTCTGTGGATACGACTCCGGGAATGGTCTGCAGCTTGTTGTTGAGCAAGTCCATAAGCTGTTCGTTGTCCTTGGCATAACACTTGATGAGCATGGTGTAGGAGCCTGTAGTAAAATGGCATTCCACTATCTCGGGGATTGCTACCAGGCGCTTTACCACATCTTTATACATAGAACCCTTTTCAAGGTTGATGCCCACGTAAGTGCATGTTCTATAACCGAGGCTCAAAGGATTGACGTCGAAGCCGCTGCCGGTGATGACATTTGTTTCAATGAGGTGCTGCACACGCTGGTGAATAGCTGCGCGTGAGACCCCGCACTCTGCTGCAACATCCTTAAATGGTATTCTGGCGTTTTTTGATAGTATCGCAAGGATTTTCTTGTCAAGCTTGTCTATTTTTTCCATTTTTCTTTCCAATGTTAAGAATATGGTAGCAAAAGTAGGTAATTAAATTGATATAGGCAACAAAATGCACGGATTTTTTATTTGATCCGTGCATTTTGATAATTATTTCTTCTTCTCAGGCTCTTCGATACTCACGAGTTCAACGGTGAAGATGAGTGTGGAGTAGGGTTTTATCTGTCCAGCCTGTCGCTCGCCATAAGCAAGATCTTGTGGGATGTAGATTTCCCATTTGCTGCCCACGGGCATGTTGGTAAGTGCCTCTGTCCAGCCTTTTATCACCTGGTCGCAGCGGAAGGTGTCGGTCTTCTTGCCGCCATGGTTGGCTGTGGCGTCAAAGACTTTTCCGTTGATGGTCTTGCCCTCGTAGATGACGTTTACTTTGTCCGTAGCCTTGGGCTTGGCTCCTGTACCTTCTTTGATGACCTTATATTGCAGTCCTGAAGGCAGAGTGACGACTCCGGGCTTGGTCTTGTTGTTGGCGAGCCATTCCTCATTTTCTTTCTTATAGATGCGGTTGCGGGTGTCGCGGGCCTCTTTCAAACGGTTCTCAAAGCGCTGGCGGGCTGCCGGCATCTTATAGACGGAGGTGTCTTGTCTGACACCAGCTAAGAAACCTTCGTTGAAGGGAGCTGCGGCAATGCTGTCGTCGGTACCTACGAGCTCAGTGCTCATGTTGGGCAGAATCTGCTCGGAAGCCTGTGAGGCGATGGTGCAGCCGGCGATGTAAGCCGTATAAGCAGGGTCTTTGGCCTTGGCCATGGCTTCGCGGTAGCCGCGAACAAAGTCAGCCAGATAAGCTGTGTCAACATGCATACGGCCCGTGAGATAGGGCAGCAGGCCGTCGGTGGCGGTGTAGCCGGCGGCGTAGCTCGTAGAGTCGGAAGCGGTGACGAGCTTCACGGGCTGCTCGGTCTCGGTCTTTTTCTTGTCCTTCTTCTTACCAGCTATTGCGGTGGTGCTGAAGGAGACAAGGGCGAAGAGCAATGTGAAAAGGAATACTTTCTTCATTGTGCTTAATCTGATACAAATAATAAGCCCTCCCCTCATGAAGGGGAGGGAGCTATTAGAGTAATATAAGGATGTTATATTTTATTTACCAACCTTTACGAGCTCAATCTTGAAGATGAGGGTAGAGTAAGGCTTAATATGTCCGGCCGAACGGTCTTTGTAGGCGAGGTTCTGCGGAATGTAGACTTCCCAGACAGAACCCTCGGGCATACGGGTCAGGGCTTGTGTCCATCCTGGAATCATCTGGCTGGGCTGCATGGTGATGGGGCCATTGCCATTCTGATAGCTGCTCTCGAAGATCTTGCCGTCGATGGTGCGGCCCTCATACTGTACTTTTACGGTTGTGGTGTCGGTAGGAATGGCACCCTTGCCTTCCTTAATGACCTTATATTGCAAGCCGGAAGGCAGTGTGACCACCCCGGGCTTCTTCTTGTTGGCAGCGAGGAACTTCTCACCGGCAATCTTGTTAGCACCGTACTGCTTAGACATATTGGCAGCCTTGATTTGCTCCATCTTGCTCTGTGCTATCTGGTTGGCGCTCTCAGGAGTCATCAGACCCTTCTTGCCTGTAGCTCCTGTGATGAATCCGGCCAAGAGATTTTTCAGAGAGATGGTCTTTGTGCTGTCGTCGCCGAAGACTTCATGGTTGACACCCTTGACGAGCTGTGTGGAGAGCTGCTGGCCCACCTGAAGACCCATGATATAAGCGGCTTTCTTCTTGTCGTCGCCGGCGTTGACGCCCTCGTTGATACCCTTCACGAAGTCGTCGATGTAAGCAGTGTCGATGACCTGTCCCTGCTGGATGGCCTGACGAACATATTGCGACTGAAGCAGGCCGATAGCGTAGCTCATGGAGTCTACATCTGTCTTGAGATCAGCTTTGGGGGCTGAAGAGTTGCCGCAGGAAGAGAATGTTGCTGCGGCGATGGCCATGACGGCCAAAGTTTTCAAACTTTTCATTTATGTCTTTATTAGTCTTGTTGCCTTTAATGACGTTATTTGACCTGTCTGAATGCGCTTGTGGCATTACTTGACCTTGATAAGCTCCACGTCGAAGATGAGTGCGGCATAAGGCGGAATGGCCTGTCCGGCACCCTGCTCACCATAAGCCAAAGAGTAGGGGATGAAGAAACGGTATTTGGCGCCTTCCTGCATAAGCTGCAAGCCCTCTGTCCAGCCCTTGATGACCTGGTTGAGGCCGAAGGTGGCTGTCTGTCCGCGCTGGTAGCTGCTGTCGAAGACTTGACCGTTGATGAGTGTACCCTCGTAGTGGCACTCCACCTCGTCAGTGGCTGTAGGCCTGCGGCCGTTGCCCTCGCGAAGCACCTGATACTGTAGACCGCTGGGAAGGGTCTTCACGCCTGGCTTCTTGGCGTTCTCAGCCAGGAAGTTCTCGCCCTCGGCCTTGGCAGCCTTGGCCTGCTCTTCAGCTTTCTGCTGGAAGAAAGTCTGGACGGCAATCTGGGCCTCAGAGTCCGTAAGATGAGCCTTGCCGGCAAAGACATCCTTAATAGCCTGGGAGAAGTCGTCGATGTTGAGGTCGGCAGCATCCATCTGCTGCAACTGGTGGCCGATGCTCATTCCAAGAGCGTAGCTAACTTTATCCATTCTGTAGTTTTTTCTTTTATAAGATTAAATATATGTGCAAAGTTACTATTTTTCAATTGCTTTGCGCCATAATTACAGAAAAATTACTATTTTTGTCGAAAGTTTTAGATTATATCATAGGCTGACAGATAAAGTCTAACATACGAAAGGAAAGAGCTATGCGAAAGAAAGTTGTGTTTTTGACCGGTGCTGGTATGTCTGTGGAGAGTGGCTTCAAGACTTTCCGTGGCAATGACGGCTTGTGGGAGAACTATCCTGTGGAGCAGATAGCTTCTCATGAAGGCTGGGAGCGGGACCCTGCTCTCGTTACGGAGTTTTACAACAAGATGCGGCGCAAGCTGTGGAGTGCTGAACCCTGTGAGGGTCATAAGCTCATCGCTGAGATGGAGAAGGATTATGATGTCACAGTGCTGACACAGAATGTTGACAATCTGCATGAGAAAGCCGGCTCGACAAATGTCATCCATCTCCATGGCGAGCTCACAAAGGTCTGCTCCAGCCGTGACCCTTATGATGAGCGTTATATCCAGGAACTGACACCTGAGAACAGCGATGTGGCGCCGGGTACCAAAGCCGGTGACGGCTCTCTGCTCAGGCCTTTCATCGTCTTCTTTGGTGAGAGTGTGCCAATGTTAGAACCTGCTGCTAAAGAAGCATCGACGGCTGACATCTTCGTCGTTATTGGCACCTCACTCGTCGTCTATCCTGCTGCCGGACTGGTGCAGTTTGCCCCTGCCGGATGCCCTGTCTATCTCATCGACCCCAATCCTGTCAATGTGAGAGGCAATATCAAGCAGATACAGAAAGGTGCGTCTGAAGGCATGAAGGAGCTGCTTACCTTGATTTGAGAACGACGGCAATGGTCTTCAGCTTGACATAGTCGTAGCTGAGATACATGAAGCCGGCGTAGCGGTTGCCTTTTCCCCAAGAGTTTTTGGCAATGAAGAATTTGTGGCCTTGTCCGTCATGGGCCAGGCCACAGAGCTCCATACAGTGGTCGTCGGTGGTCTGAAAATGTTCTAACGCCCGCTGACGGGATTGTTGTGTCACAGCTTTGCCGTCGGTGGTGGCGACGCCATTGTCGAAGTTAAAGCCAGGCTCCGAGATGTCACCTTCCCAGCATACGGCATGACCGTGCCGCAGAGCATACTCTATCCTTGCCATGAGCTTGTCGATGGGTATATTATAATAGGTGTCGAGAAGCACGTTGTCGGGCGACTCTAAGACAAAGGATGTATTAAACGGATGATGTGTGAAACTGGTCAGTGCAACATAGTCGCCGGGAAGACAGATGCTCTGAGCAAACTGCTGTGGCGTGTAAGCCATGCCGAGCATGAAGAGGGTTGGAGGAAGATAGTTGATTTGTTTGTCAAGAATATCCTCAAGTCGGGTGTCGAGCATCTTGAGCGATGTTGAGGCCCGTGCCACCGCCATAGCTGTCTTGGCCATGGCATTATAGTTGACAGTCTTGTCGGTAAAGAAATTGTCGTAAGGCTCTATACCGTATTTCCCCATCAGCCGCAATGTTGTCGTCGCCATACCTCGGAGAGATACTTTGCGTTGCCCCATGGTGAGGTAATAGTCGCGGGCTTGTTCCTGAAGCCACAGACGGGCGAGGTAGTCGGGTGACAGGTTGACGGAGTCGCCGAGCATGAGGCGGTCGCTCTCTATGGTGGCGAGCATGGCGTAGACCCAGCACAACGGACTGCGCCCCTGATCCTTTACCGGCGTAGTCTTTAGCACAATATCATTGTGGAAAATATATTCCTGCTTGTCTTTCTGTTGATGTCTTGTGCATGACGACAGCAGAACAACAGCAGACAGAAATAGAATAATGCTTTTTCTCATGTCTCTGAACCTATTGTAGGAGCAAAGTTAATAATAAATTGAAAGAAGCTGTCTTTTTTTCTTAATCTGTGACATCAGATATAAGAAAAAATACTTATATTTGCCACCAGAAAACCTTTAAAGACTGAAACATTATGATGCAGGAACTCATAGATACGCTCCACACCGAGCAGTGCTCCATGGTCATACTCCATGACGGGCAGATTAGCACTTTTGACGGCCATGGTGTTCGCCGTCTGTACAACATCATCTCTGAGGAGCCAGAGCTTCTCTATGATGCCAAGATAGCCGTCAAGGCTGTAGGTCGCTCGGCGGCTGCCATGATGGTCGACGGCGGAGTGGTAGAGGTCTACGCTGACTATATCTCTCAGCAAGCTTACGACACGCTGACGGAAGCTGCCATCAAGGTGAGCTATGACCGCAAGCTCGACCACTCTCAGTTCCTCGACCTTTGGCGCAAGTTAGGAGAGTTGGAAGCCATCTCGGCGTAAAAATGCTTATTTGGCAATAATCTAATGCCATTTTCATTCTTCGACTTTCCAGTCGTCAATGCACCGGTGTTGTCTTGAGAAGTTGATGCCGACCTTGATGAGTTTGCGCTTGTCGGCAGCGAACGGCTTGGCATAGCCTTTGTCTTCTATCTGTTGCAAGGCGGTATGAGCGTCTTTGTCGTATTTGAACTCGAAGATGTAGATATAGTCTTTGGTCTTGGCAACCATGTCAATACGTCCGTCGGAGATGGTCCGCTCTACGTCAACATAGAATCCGAGGAGTTTAGTGACGATGTAGAAAGCATTTTGGAAATACAGCTCAGCGTCTCCGACAATTTTGTAATCAGAATCGGCAAAAAGCACCTGCATGCGCTTCATGAAAGCCTCGGGCTTGCCCAGCCGCAAAGCCATAACGAAGTTGCGGATGAACATTGGCCCGCCTTCGCTGCCAGTGTTCATATAATAGGGCATGAGGAAGTTGGTGAAACCTTCCTCCACTTCCTCATTAGGGAAGCCAAGTGTGTAAATCAGAAACTCCTTATCATATTCCTTTATCGTCAGGTATCCACTTTGGTAGATGATGGGGATGGGGCTCTCGTCTATAGAGTCGATGGAGTTGAGGAAGTCGGCGGTCACCTGCTGTTCGGTGAGGTCAGGGAGGTAGAACTTATCGCGTTGCAGGAGCTGTACGAGGAAAGTCGGCGTCCCCGTCTCAAACCAGTAGCTGCCAAACTCTCCTTTAGCAAAGGTGTTCAGCAGGCTGAAAGGATTGTATATCCCTTCGCTTTTTTGATGGAAATGGTATCCGTCATATCTTTTCCTCAACTTTTCACAAGTTTCCTCAATAGTAAGTTCATTGTTTTCCGCGACAAACTTTATCCCCTCTTCGAAATATTCATGCATCTCTTTCTCCGTAATGCCGCAGATAGTCTGGTATCGTGCATCCATGGAGATGTCGATGAGGTTGTTGAGATCAGAGAACACGCTCACCTTTCCGAACTTCGTCACTCCGGTGAGGAATGCGAAGCGGATATACTTGTCCTGGGTTTTCAATACAGAATAGAACGCCTTTAGTGTGGCTCTGAACTGCTCTTGCAATTCTTTGTCGTTGATAGCCTGCAGCATAGGCTTGTCGTATTCATCGACAAGAATCGCAACGGGCTGCCCTGTCTTCTGACATGCTTTTTCTATGACAGAGGCGAAGCGTAGCGGTAAGGAATAAAGCTTGTCAGGAGCTCCATAAGTATTCTCGAATTTGGTAATCTGATAATCGAGGTTTTCATTCAACGCGTCTATGGAGTCATATTTTCCCGTGTTGAGATCTATGTGCATCACAGGGTATTTCTTCCAGTCTTTCTCAAGCTGCTCTATCTCAAGCCCCTTGAAGAGTTCTCGCTTTCCGCTGAAATACGCCGAGAGGGTGGATACAAGCAGCGACTTCCCGAACCGCCGCAGGCGGCTCAGAAAATAATATTTTCCTTCATTAGCCAATTTATAAATGAGCGAAGTCTTATCAACGTATGTATAATCGTTGGTGCGTAGGCTCTCAAAATCTTGTATTCCTATGGGGTATTTCATGGCTCGGATATTTAAGTGAACAACTCACATTGCAAAGCTACAAAAAATAATTCGATGTGCCAAGTGTTTTGCTTTATTAATAAAACGATGCGCGGCATATGCCATGGATATCCATGACATATGCCGCGCAAGTCTGTGGCAAATGCCGCACATATCTGTGGCATTTGCCGCGTATCATCACTATGGTCGTCCATCCACGACAATGCGGCTGCTTAGCATTGTCTATGTGACTCTATGGAAGTCTTCGCTTATGCGGCTGCTTTAAGGCCCATACGAGCCTCGACAACGTTGATGACGTAGTCGCCGAGCTTCTCACACTCCTGGATGATGTCCATATACATCGTGCCGGAAGCGTAGTCGTACTGATGGTTGTTGATATCGTTGAGATTCTCAGAACGCAGTTGGCTGCGGTAGTTGTTGATCTCATTCTCGATATTGAACGAGCGTGTGGCGTTGAGGTCTTCGCGGTGGCCGACAAGAAGCGTGTTCATCTGTGTGAGGGCATCATCGACGAGCTCGAACATCTGATGGATGTGGTCATACTGGCTCTCGTTGAACTCCTCCTTAGAGTTGAACTTGCGGTTGATGGTGCGCCCCATGTTGTTGCAGGCGTCGCCAATACTCTCCAGTTCAGAGATTTGGCGCAACATCGAGCGTATCTTGCTCTTGGTATCGTCGGAGAGGTGGGCATTGCTCACCTGGTCGAGGTATTTGGCAATTTCTATCTCCATATTGTCGGAGATATTCTCGTACTTCTCTATGCGCTCGTAAGTCTTCTGAAACTTCTCCTTGTCTTTCTCCTCCAAGAGTTCTCTGACCATTCCAAACATACGTTGTATGCGCTCAGCAAAGCTCTGAATCTCCTTCTGAGCCTCCAGCACGGAGAGTTCAGGAGTCTTCATGATACCGCTGGAGATATAGCGCAGGCGGAATTCGTCGTCTTCCTTGTTGAGCTTTGTCTTCCAAACGAGGCAGCATACCTTAGCCACTTGCTTGACGAAAGGCAGCAGAACGATGGTGTTGCAGACGTTGAAGCAGGTGTGGAAAGCTGCCAAGGCAAAGGTAATCTTTGTGGAGGAGACGGCCACGGCAGTGTTGGCGGGGTCGTAGCCTACGAATCCGCAGGCGGAGTTGACGAAATACTTGAAGATGCACAGCACCCATATCACACCGAAGACATTAAAGAAGAGGTGTCCGAAGGCGGCGCGCCGGGCTTCGGTGTTGGCGGTGAGGGCTACGAGGTTGGCAGTGAAGGTAGTACCGATATTCTCACCCAAGACAAGGGCGATGCCGAGATAGATAGGCAGTCTGGCCTGTGTACAGAGCATCATCGTGATGGCCATCAGAGCCGCCGAGCTATGAAGGATGCACGTCAGAATGGTACCAAATAAGAGGAAGAGGAGGATGGTCCCGAAGCTGTTGGGGTCGAAAGAAGCAAAAAATCCTTTCAGCGCTGTGAGCTGCTCGGGTGGCAGCTGGCTTTCACCAAGTGTGGCGAGCGCAAGAAACATAAAAGCCACACCAACCACCGCACCGGAGGGCATGAACGCAAGACAGGTCTGTGACGGTTCTTCTTAGAGTAGATCAGCAGCAGTCCGATGAGAAAGACAGGCCAGACGAAGTCACTGATTTTAAACGAGAACCCTGCCGACATGATCCATGCGGTGAGGGTGGTGCCGATGTTGGCACCCATGATGACCGAGATGGCCTGCACCAGGGTCAGCAGTCCGGCGTTGACGAAAGATACCGTCATCACTGTTGTTGCCGTTGAAGACTGTACGGCTACTGTTGTCAGCATACCGGTGAGAACACCAGAGAAGCGGTTTGTGGTCATGGCCCCGAGGACGTGGCGCAGCTGCGGGCCGGCGAGTTTCTGTAGAGCTTCACTCATCACCTTCATGCCGTAGATGAGAAGGGCGAGGGCTCCAACAATCTTTAATAGGAGGATCGTCATATTTTAACTATGTTTATAATGCGATTTTCTGATTTACTCATTCTAATTTGCTAATTTTACACCTGAAACCATTTAAAACCTTAATTACTATGGCAGAAACGAAACAGGTGCTACAAATCCGTTGCAAAAATAATAAAAAAGTACTAAACATCTCTCCCGGAAGCACACTTTCTCAAGTTTTTTTTGCTTCTGGGCTTAAAATGGACTGTGGACCGGTCTGTGCAAAGGTCAATAACAAGGTAGAAGGCATGCATTTCCGCCTTTACCATAATAAAGATGTGGAGTTCCTCGACATGACGTCGGGCTCCGGGTCGCGCAACTACACCCGCACGCTCTTCTTCATTCTCTGCAAGGCTGTCCACGACCTCTACCCCGGCAGTCTCGTGGTCATCGACATTCCCGTGAGCAATGGCTACTACGTCAATCTCACCATTGGCCACCCCGTAACTTTAGAGGATGTGGCGAAAATCAAACAGCGCATGCAAGAGATTATCGACGCCAAGATGCCTATTCTGCGACACGAAGTGCCCACTGAGGATGCCATCAAGATGTTTGAAAGCAAGGGCGATACCTCTAAGGTGAAGCTGCTCAAGAGCTATGGACGGCTCTATACCACTTACTATCAGATTGATGATTATGTGGACTATTACTATGGCTCGCTGCTCACCAACACCTCGCAGATTTATCTCTTTGGGCTGGAGAAATATTTCGACGGGTTGCTGCTTCGCATTCCCGATTTGAAGAATCCGCATGTACTGCCCGAGATGACGCATCAGGACAAGATGTTTGGTATCTTTCAGGAGCACCACCGCTGGCAGCGCATCATGGGTGTGCGCACCGTGGGCGACTTCAACGAGATGGTCGACAAGGGGTATGCCACTGATGTCATCAATGTCTCCGAGGCTTTGCAGGAGAAGAAGATTTCCGAGATTGCCGACGAGATAGCCTCGCGCAAGGGTGTGAAACTCATCCTCTTGGCAGGGCCTTCCTCGTCGGGAAAGACCACAACCTGCAAGCGACTCTGCATCCAACTGTTAGCCAATGGCATCAAGCCCTTGCAGATTTCACTTGACGACTACTTCGTCGACCGCCATCTCACGCCTAAGGATGAGAATGGCGAATACGACTATGAAAGCATCTATGCCCTCAACCTCAAGCTCATCAACGAGCAGTTCAATGCCCTTTTCAATGGTGAGGAAGTAGAGCTGCCAAAATATGACTTTGCCGACGGCACGAGCAAGCGCAGTGGCCGGAAGATAAAGATGAATGATGACAACGTCCTCGTCGTGGAAGGTATCCATGCGCTGAACCCCGAGCTGACCTCCGAAATCCCTGAGCAGCAGAAGTTCCGGGTCTATGTCTCTGCTCTTACCACCATTCTCCTCGACGACCACAACTATATCCCCACCACCGACAACCGTCTGCTGCGCCGTATCATCCGCGACTATAAATACCGTGGTGTCAACGCCCAGGAGACCATCCACCGGTGGCCGTCGGTGCGTGCGGGCGAGAACAAGTGGATATTCCCTTATCAGGAGAATGCCGACGCCATGTTCAACTCCGCCATGCTCTTCGAGCTCGCTGTCATCAAGCAGCAGGCCGAGCCGCTCTTGGAGCAGGTACCCGAGAGTTGTGAGGAATATTCTGAGGCTTACCGGCTGAAGAAGTTCTTAGACTATATCCGCCCGATACCCAACAGGGATATTCCGCCGACGAGTCTGATTCGCGAGTTCCTTGGTGGCAGTTCGTTCCATTATTGAGGTGGTGGGTACCCACCACCTAACTATTAAAATACCTAAATTTTGCCACTTTGTCGTTGTTTTAGCTTAATTTTGCACGTTGCATAGATATAACATGTGAAAATGAGTCTCACAAAGATAGCCAGCAAGCTCTTTCTGCCCCGTCAGAAAGAGCTTATGAAGCATTATACACAGCCTGAGCAGTTGCAGGAATCAGTGCTGAAATATCTTGTCAGCAAAGGTCGCGAAACCGAATATGGGCGCAGCCATATGTTTGACAGCATTGCTTCCTACAAGGACTTTGCAACCAATATCCCCATCAACACTTATGAGGAGTTGAAAGGCGACATCGACCGCATGCGTCACGGCGAGCAGAATGTGCTCTGGCCGGGGCTGGTGAAATGGTATGCCAAGTCATCGGGCACTACCAACGACAAGTCGAAGTTCATCCCCGTCAGCAATGCCGGATTGCACAATATTCATTATAAAGGTGGCACTGATGTGGTCGCCTTCTATCTGCACAACAATCCCGACAGCCGTATCTTCGACGGCAAGGCCCTCATTCTTGGAGGCAGCCATTCACCTAATTATAATGTCGAAGGTTCGCTGGTCGGCGACCTGAGTGCCATTCTCATCGAGAATATCAACCCCATCGCCAACCTCATGCGCGTGCCGAAGAAGGCCACAGCCCTGCTCAGCGACTTCGAGCTGAAGCGCGACCGCATTGCACGAGAGTGCATGGATAAGAATGTCACCAATATCTCCGGCGTGCCGTCGTGGATGCTCAGTGTCATCGTCAGAGTCCTTGAACTCTCCGGAAAGAAGCATCTGGAGGATGTGTGGCCCAATCTGGAGGTCTTCTTCCACGGTGGTATCGCCTTCACACCCTACCGCAAGCAGTATGAGGAAATCATCACCTCGCCGAAGATGCACTATATGGAGACCTACAACGCCTCAGAGGGCTTCTTTGGCATTCAGGACGATCCCAAGGACAAGTCCATGCTGCTGATGCTCGACTACGGTGTCTTCTATGAGTTCATACCCCTTGAGGATGTCGGCAGCCCCGACGCCCAGGCTATACCACTTGAGGATGTCGAGCTGAACAAGAACTACGCCATGGTCATCTCCACGTCGTGCGGACTGTGGCGCTACATGATTGGCGACACGGTGTCGTTCACATCGAAGAAGCCTTACAAGTTCATCATCACAGGTCGCACAAAGTACTTCATCAATGCCTTTGGCGAAGAGCTCATCCAGGACAATGCCGAGAAGGGTCTTGCTTACGCCTGTGAGCAGACCGGCGCCCAGGTGCTGGAATACACCGCCGCACCTGTCTATATGGACGAGAATGCCAAGTGCCGCCACCAGTGGCTCATAGAATTCTCCAAAGACCCCGACGACCTGCAGAAGTTCTCTGACTGCCTCGACCATAAGCTTCAGGAAATCAACTCCGACTACGAGGCCAAGCGCTTCCACGATGTCACCCTCCAGCACTTGGAAGTGGTGAAGGCTCACCCACACCTCTTTGAGGAGTGGTTGAAGTCGAAGGGCAAGCTCGGCGGACAGCATAAGGTGCCACGACTGAGCAATTCCAGAAAGAATATGGAAGAACTGTTGGAGATGAACGCTTAGTTTCTCTCTGCCCTGTTAAAAACATAAGCAAAATATGAAGCCATTCACAACGGCAAGAAATATCATCCATGGCATGGTCTGTGTGGCGGCTGTCGTCATCACTGTGCTGCTTCTCCATTCCTGTGCCCGTATGGGCAGTCCCGACGGGGGATGGTATGATGAGACCCCGCCCCATGTTGTCAGCGCTGAGCCTGCCGAAGGGGCTACCAATGTCAAAAAGAAGAAGATTATCATCAACTTCGACGAATACATCACCATCGACAACCCCACCGAGAATGTCGTCGTCTCGCCGCCGCAGATAGAGGCACCGGAGATAAAAGGAGAGGGCAAGCGCATCTCTGTGGCTTTGCAGGATTCCCTGAAGGCCAACACCACCTACACCAT
>ERZ773148.2671-NODE-2671-length-13190-cov-3.195508_pt1 | contig 13190 bp, 5 predicted proteins | sample MGYA00580846_ERZ773148 | MGnify/ENA primary metagenome ERZ773148 (study PRJEB29015, sample SAMEA2737879) | human gut metagenome | biome: human gut; feature: human-associated habitat; material: faeces | place: China | collected 2012 ...
TCGAGGTGAACCCCCGCTCCTCCCGTACCGTGCCTTACATCTCCAAGGTCACCGGTGTGCCCATGGTGGATCTGGCTGTGCGCTGCTGCCTGGGCGAGAAGCTCACCGATATGGGCTACGGCACCGGCCTGTGGCGCAACGGCAAGAGCCCCTATGTGGCTGTTAAAGTACCCGTCTACAGCTTCCTGAAGCTGCACGGTGTGGATACCATGCTGGGACCCGAAATGAAGTCCACCGGCGAAGTTTTGGGCATTGCTCCCAACATGCACGAAGCGTTGATCAAGGGCTTGGTTGCCGCCGGTTACCAGTTCAAGACCCCCGGCCCCGGTTCCTGCGTAATTATCTCGGTCAAGGATTCCGACAAGAAAGAAGCCGCCGAGCTGGCCTGGAAGCTGCATGACTACGGCCAGGCATTCTCCCTTTACGGCTTCATACGCTCCCGGATCAAAGATCGCTTGCCGAAGATCGACATACTCCAAAATGGCATTTACAGCCAAGATCACCTTATATTGTTGTTCGTACAAGGCATCGATCATCGTCACTGCCTGAGCGTCGGAATAACGGTGGAGGGTCAATGCTTCCTCACCGCTACCCTTTTCAGGATCCCAAAAATCAACCAGATATTCGATCTTACTCATCGTAAGATATTCACCATAACTTTTATCGCTCATCATTTCGATATAAGCACCGGTCAGGGCATCCCGGAAGCCATTCTGAGTTTCAAACAGCTGCTCTGTCGGCTTTTCTGTCCGAGGAGATACAGACAACCAATCGCTACATCCGGATACAATCAGGAGTAGTACCCATCCTATCGCATATATAATCTTATTTTTCATCATATCTCATTTTAAAAAGTTGCACTCAATGAAAAGGAAAATTGCCGTGAAAAAGGATAAGCTGTTCCCCTTTCCCTCTTTACCGACGAAATATAAAAAAGATCGGAGGTACTGACATTCAGTGTCAGATTCTCCATACCCACTATTTTTTTCAAACGGGGGGAATCGAAAAGATATTGTAAGGTCACACTCTGGCAGTTAAACACCCGCTCATTTTCGACAAAACGGGAAGTTTTAGAAGTTTTATCTTTGAGGTGCAAACCTTTAAAAGCGGCAATATCTCCGGCTTTCTGCCAACGTCCCTTATATACCCGGGCATCTACATTCTCCCGGAAATCGGTATTTTCAACTTTCTCGATCAAGGTCGAATTATAAAGCTGGCCGCCGAAACGATAGCCGAAAGAAAGATTCGCAGAGAATCCCTTATAGCGGAACATCGTACTCAGATTTCCCTGATATTTCGGTTCAGCTACTCCGCAAGCAGTCAGATCCCTGGAATCCCAGGTAAAGGTCGGTTCACCGAAACGATCCAGATACAACTCCCTACCGGTACTCGGATCAATACCCAAGGAGCGTACCACCCAAATCGTATTAGTAGAATATCCTGTTTTATACAACATATTGGGATTAGCCCCCTGATCGGCTTCCAAATCCTTTTGTGCATCCTGCAACGCTTCGGAAACTTCCAATATTTTATTTTCGTTGTGTATCAAACCACCGGTCACCGACCAGCTCAGTTCCCGGTCTGAATTACGGACCACAAACACCGTCGCTTTCAGTTCGTAACCCCGGTTCCGCATTTTACCGATATTTTCGATATAAGAAGTAAATCCGTTCGCCATCGGGATATCTACCGAGGATACCAAATCTTTCGTCGTCTCTATATAAAAATCGCCTGCCAAAGAAATACGGTTGTCTATTAATTTCATTTCGCCACCTACATTATAATTCATCTTTTGCTGCCATTGCAAATCTTCATTTCCCAGTCCTATCATCGTCGCCCCCATCCAATTATAATAGCGTCGGTCAGTGATATAGCGATAGGTCGACAAAGCCTGGTAGGAATCAAAATTCTGAGAACCGGTAATTCCGACCGAAGCCCTTAATTTCAAAAAATTCACAATCGGATTTCCCTGTAAGAACTTCTCCTGATGCAGGTTCCAACCGATACCCGTCGACCAGAAAGGAGCGAAACGCCGGGAAGTACCGAATTGCGAAGCCCCGTCAGTACGCCCCGAAAGATCGATATAATACCGGTTATCGTAGGTATAATTCACACTAGCCGTCATACCGATTGCCCGGGTCAGGCTTTCAGAACCAGCTGGTTTTACTCCCGAGGCATATTGCAAACCCATCGGCAAAAAATCGAAATCTTCATTATTGAAACCCTCTACCAGAATATCGTATCCTGTGATCTTATTTTGACGAATATTATAATCCAATCCGGCATACAACATATGTCGTTCTTTAAAAGTAACCGAATAACTCAGATTCAAACCAGCATCGTAAGAAAATTCCTTACCCGGAATATAGCGGTAGCTTCCTTTCCGGAATACATCGGCAGAAGAATAATCGGCAAAATCAGTATGATCGGCAGGTTTAAAAACATTCCGCTCCGTATGTTTCTGTTCTATGCCTATTCGGCCCCGTAACAACAGATCCGGAATGATCTGCCATTCGATAGAAAAATTATTGACAACATCGGTATATTCACTTCGGTCGTAGGTATTCAGCAAAGCATTATACAACGGATTCTGATGCTGGCGGATATAACTTTTGATCAGTTTACCCGAGTCATCGTATATCCGGTAGTAGGGATTCATTTTTACATAATCGTTAAAACTACCATAAGGCGATTCTTCGCTTTTATTAAACCCCAACATCAGGCTATTGGTAAATTTCAGGGTTTTATAATAATAGCTCAGATTCAAAGTGCCGTTCAACGTACGGCGGGACGATTTTTTCATTACCCCCTGGACATCATTATACTGGATCGAAGCAGCATAACGAAAGGTTTTGTCTCCTCCCTCCAAACGCAAGTTATGCCGATGACCGACACCTACCCGTAAAGGCTGGGACAGCCAATCCGTATTTACCCCGGAATTGATATCATTCAGAATTTTATTATAGGTCGCCAAATCTGTCAGGTTCGTCTCGCTCCACAAACCGGCTTTTTTCTCTATCTCTAATTTCTGACAGGCATTTAACACATCATAAGAATTCAGGTCGGGCACTTCCAGATTTAAATCTCCCCGATAGGTAACGCGCAATTTTCCCATCGCCGGAGCTTTTGTCGTAATGACAATCACCCCATTGGCTCCCCTCGACCCATAAATCGCTGTAGCCGAAGCATCTTTGAGCAATGTGATCGCCTCAACCTCGTTTTCATTGATATCCAACAACTTTTCCAGGCTCGTCTCAAACCCATCCAATACCACCAACGGCGTATTCATACTCACCCTTGTTTCGTCTTTCAACTGGTCAACGTTCGGTAAACTCGAATTCCCACGGATCTGTATTTCCGGTAACCGATTGGGATTAGAACCGAATTCATTGTTTTCGACAATATTAAACGAAGGGTCGATATTCCGTAAGGAAGTCAACAAGTTACGATTACCGAACTGCTTAAGTTCTTCTCCCGTCACTACGGTTGCCGCACCGGTATAACTCGACTTCGCTTTCCGAAAAATACCGGTAACGACCACTTCGTCCATTTCCACCTTTTCTTCTTCGAGTTTCACCCGTAAAAATTCCTGATCCCCGAGAACAACCTCCAAAGGTTTCATACCCACAAAAGAAAACTGTAAAACTGCTTCTCCCTCAGGAAGACTGAGCTGAAAGGCACCTTCGGTATCGGTTATCCCGCCCAAGGTCGTCCCTTTGATCCGGACAGTCACCCCCGGCAAGGTGTTTCCCTGTACATCCGTCACCACTCCTTTTATCTCCCGAATAGCCGACTGAAGCGGTGAAACCGTTTTTTCCCGGTCTTTAATGACTACCACATTATCCATTACCGTAAAAGTAAGGGGGGTGTGTTTCAACAACCGGTCCAAAATCGTTTTAAAATCTTCTTGTTTAGCTTGTAACGATAAACCGGTAATCTTTTCGATTTTATCCTGACTATAAAAAAATTGTAATCCGGTCTGTTTTTCCAATTCTTTAATCACCTGTTCCAAAGAGGTTTCTTTCACATTCAGAGTGACCCGGTGTGTCTGGGCTTGTACCCCAAAAAACAGGAAGACATTCAGTAGAAATACCAACAAAAATTTTTTTCGTCGTTCCCAGGAAAGCCCCGGTTTGTAATACCATTTTTTTTTCATAACTTTGATTTGTTTAATTATCCAATAATTTTTCAGTGTGATACGGCAATTGCTGCTACAATTGTCGTATCGTTTTATTTCGGATTTACAGTAATAGTTCTGTCTTTCACAATAAAGGTAACATCCCCGCCGGTTTCTATAAATTGCAGGAATTCTTCTACCCGTTCATATTTTTTCAGTTGACCTGAAAAGCGTAATTTTTTTAAAGCTTCTCCATTGAAAAAAACTTCCACATCATAGTTACGTCCGACCGTCTTCATCATTTCTTCCAGGGATTCTTTGTTAAAGAAGTAAATGCCGTCCTTCCAGCTTATAAATTCTTTAGGATTCACTTGCAATAATTCCGGTTTCTCCCCCCGACGTCCGGCCCTGACCTGTTCTCCGGGTTTCATAACTATTTCCCCCTGTTTCAAATTCTTGCCGATATAGCTGACAGCTCCTTTCACCAAGGTAGTCACAACCCGTTCTTCATCTTCATAATCCCGGATATTGAACTCTGTACCCAAGACCCGGATCTCCCCGGATGAACCGGAAACAATGAAAGGATGTGCTGTATCTCTTTCAACAGCGAAATAAGCCTCTCCCGATAAAAACACCCGCCGTTGCGAACCGTTGAAACGAACCGGATATTTCAGCTTCGAACCGGCATTCAGCCAAACCCGGGTACCGTCGCCCAAGACCAGCGAATACTCACCTCCACGCGGGACGGTCAATTCATTGTACAGGACTTGTGGTTTTGCTGTCTGTGATTGGGAAGAATAAACCAATTGTCCGTCGTGGTACTGAATCCGGGTACCGTCTTTTTCAGCTATAGGAGCCACTTCTTCTCCCAAATTTATTTTTTCTCCATTGGCCAGGGTCACCACCGCTTTCGGTTTTACAATTCCGATCTCTTCCGACAAGGGTATCGAAGCGGGTTGCCACCAAACGAATAGTCCGACCCCTCCACCGACCAACAACGGAATCAGCAACGAGGCCACCCATCTCCAGCGAAGGCGGCCGATAGACCGTTTTCCGGCCGTCATGCTCCAAAATCGCCGGTAAGCTTTATCCGTCTCAAAAATATCCGGTTCTTCCAATGCATTCTTTATCCACTCCCGGTCCTCAAATTCCCGGGCATACTTGTCCAACCCTGTCGTTTCTTTCATATGCCTGTATTCCTCGAGCTCCGAATCTTTCATCCGCCCCAACCAATATTCGAATATCAGATCGACAACCCTACCGATATCATATCCACGACGCTTCATGCTTTTTCAGATTTTTGTTATTTTTATATATTAAATCCGAAAAAGAAAAAAAGTATAACAGAAAAATGATTTTTTTTTTGAAAAAATAGCTTGTACTCCCCACGCTGCTCTCTTTCGGCTATTGTTCAGAGAGCCATGCCTCGATTTTTTCTGCCGAGGCATCCTTGAGTATTACCCGTTTCCCGCTATCGAGCAGGTAGAGGGTGGGCATTGCCTTGAGATCATATACCTGTTCACGGGTAAGCCGTTTTCCCTCGTCATAACCATCGATCCAACGGGCGGGAAAGATCGCTTTTTCCCAGGCCGGCGTTTTACCCTCCACACACACGGATAGCAGGCATAACCGTCCGGCCTTCATAAATTCATTCATAACCGGTAAGGAGAGAAGCGCCTCCTTCACACGTTGACAGTCCGTGCAATCGGGATCATTGAAATAAAGCACAACATAATCGGCTTTTATACCCGAAAGCCGGTTCATGGCACCGTCGCGGGTCCGGTAGGTAAAATCGGCAGCCACATCACCCGGACGATTTTTCAGGGCCATTTCCAAGAGGTAACGGGGACGTTCTTTATCCCAATCATCCAAGCCGGGATTCCCGAGCAGTGAACGCAGTACCAGGATATGCAGCTCCTCGTTGTACATAGGCGAGTTGGGTTCGTAAAGATACTTGTCCGCCAAGGATATGAAATGGTACAACATCTCTTTTTTCACCATAGCACGCCGGAAAAGCGTGTCGACGGCAACCTGTACTTTTGCCGTGTAGGGAAGAATACTGATAAAATCGACAAATGCCTGTTCCGTGATTTCAGGCCGGGAAATTAAGGTGGTGTCAGCAAAATTGAAATAATCCCAGTAATGCACGGCCAGATAAGCAGCCCGTTCTGCGGGATCCGTCAGAAGAACAGGTACCTCGGGTAACCGAAACTCCTCCGTCGTTCGTTGCGCCTGAGCGAAGGACATAAGCCCGATACAGAAGATACACGCCCAAAGGGTTAGATTCAGAATTTTCATGTCGCTTGGTATTATGATTTATGAAAAACTCCGGACGCTTCCACGTTCGGAGTTTCCGATTGTATCATTCAAAATATCAGTTACCGGTAGCCGCTTGAAGTTCAATATCCGGCTTTGCGAACAGCTCAGCCAAATTATCGTAGATTTTGTGATAAACGTTTCCGGCAGTATCCTCGTAATGCAACTCGATTTTGTCGGAATACCAGTTGAACTCGTACTCCCTACGCAGGCGCAATTCATATCGGCCGTCAGCCGTAACGGTAACCGAACCGATACGACTGTTGTTGCCGACACGCTCGAAAGAGACGAACGCACCGACAGGCACATCCTTTACACCGTCAGCGGCTGCATAACGGAGCGTTCCCGTAATCGACCGGTTGGTTACCCGGAAAGTCTTACTATAATACACTACTTGTTTCTCGTTGGAGGAAATCGTGATGTCGCCCGCACTTACAATGCTATTTGTGATAAACGGCAAGGTTTTACGCTCTCCGTTTTGGTTTACTGAAATAGTCGTTGTATTGTCTATGTTTTCGATTGCATTTGTACCATAGTTACGTTCGGCCTCCCTGTCAGCCTCCACTGTATAAATGAAACGTCCCGGAACCGCAGGATCGGCCTTTAGTTTCGTTCCATTCAATTTGTTTGCCGCCAAGCGGTTTTCATCAATCTTCAGCATGGGCGCATCGATATAAATTTCGAACTCATTGCCGAACGGATCTACCGAGTTTCCGTCCGATCCGCAAAAACTGGTCACGTCAATGGCAATATCCACCTCCTGTTCGGGTTGATAAGTCCATACCAAAGGGGTTACCACTTCAGGAATATCTGCCGCTGAAGCGGACCTATCCGGTTCGTCATCTTTCCCTTTCCAATCCTCACCGGCATATTTTACACGTGCCCCGAAACGGAACGGATTGTAATTGGCCAGCTCAAACGTAACGCTTCGGTATGAATTACCGGCATATATACCCATATCACCGGCATCTGCCGCCAGTACCGCCTCATTACCGGGTTGGTTCGAGGCAATCCTGACCACTTCCGCGCTTTTTGCCCGGTTCGTGTACATATAAATCGAATATTTGCCGGTTTCCGTCGGACTGCCGGGCTTTATCGGTTTGAACATCAACATACGACCGCCTGCCGGATTGTTCTTTCTCCACCACGTATCTGCCTCGTCAGTATAGAAATTACAGTCAAACGACACAATATCGGCTTCCGACGGATCTTTATAATCCGACAAATACTGTGAATATAGCAAGAACTCATCTTTCTCTCCGGCATTGAACGGTGTTCCTCTTTGGTCATCTTCCACTTCATCGCCTTGTTTCTGCATGAGTTGCAGATCAAACTGCACCTTAGCATTGACCTTCTGCGGCACCAGGCGGTATAACACATACTCGTCATCTGCATATCCATCCGGATTTTGGGTAGGATCGGCGCTATACGCTTTCAGTCCCGTTACCGTGATGGACTTACGGGTGTCAGAGAACGTAAATTCCCGAGTCATGGTTTCGAAGTGTTCGGCCTCAATATAGAGCGTCCCTTTATATCCGGCAGCCTGTGACAGGATATTCTCGAAATAAACCCGTTGCACACCGGCCTGTTCGACCGTATATAGAAATTTATAGTCCGGTTCCGTTTTGATGTCTCCACTACTGTACCACTCCTTGTCGCCATTACGGACCACGGGCAATGCCATACCTGCCTCGTAACGTATATCCAATTCGTTGGCCGATAGGTACACTTTCATCGGGAACAGCTCGTCAGGACATGTTTCGGGAATGGTAAACATCACCGTTACGTGCGAACGGTCTTCGGTTGGATTATTCTCGTTTATTTTTCCGTACACCTGCGTGCCTACCCATGAAGGAGTGAACGCCTGTCTCTTCACTGTGATCACTTTAATTTTGCGTTGCAGACGTCCTTTCTTTACAAGCAATGTACCTTCCAGCTTCTCGTTATTTCCCAAAGGAAGCAGAGAGATGACGATACTGCCCTTACCAATCCCGTCTTCAATCTCAAAACTATTGTCTATATTTTGTCTAGCCACGAGGTTATCTATCCACGAGACATCTGCCTTATCGTCTTTTGTTATCGTCGTTCCGTTTTTACCTTTAACAGTATAAGAAAGTGTGTAGTTTCCGGTTCCGCCCGTAGCGTCTCCATCTATCACATAGCCGGTCTTTTCAACCGTGAGAATGTAATTCTGATCCTCTACCTCGTTCACCTCGTCGGAAATGGAGATCCAGACGTTGTTCGTGGCCGCTGCTGTCAATGCAGCGGCGAAGTTTTCCTGTCCAAAAGAAAGGGCTCCCTTGATATTCAACTTGTAATGATGGTTACGGCGTATGAGAATCTGATCGCCTTTTTCGTCAATCAGCATCACCCGATAATATTTTTCCGTGGACTCACCCGGAACATGTCCGCGAATGATGATACTGACAGGATCATCTGCGCTGTTTTCACTTTCGAAGATATACTGTTTCGTGGCCGTGGTCACATCCGTGATGTCGCTCATCCTGGCATCATTCTGCGGAAGTGTGACAAACGGATCGTCTTCGCCCGGCCACTCGAAATCGAATCCCTTTTCCGGGTGATAGGGAGCTACCGTACCAAAGGCATTCGTGTTATAGGCTACAAAACCCGTCACCTCTATCCACCCGTTGATCGGATTGTCGATGGAAACCTGCGCATGGTTGCGGATCATCTTTATCGTATTTCCCTTGTCGGCCATTTGAGCATCGATCTTACTATCGTTATCCGGATCGCAGGTAAAACGTGCCCAATAGATCATACGCCCCGACGAGCCCTCCAGCAGAGCCATAACCTCGGCCTCCGATTTGTTACGAAATTTATCCTCCTTGAATTCCGACATATTCTGATTGGCGAGAAAATGTACGGTTCGGGTATTTTCAGGCACTTCGGCCTCGAAATTTCCTGTTAAGCCGGCTCCATTCCCGGTAGGGGTAACTTTGGCCTCGACGGTCGTGGTAAAAAGACCGTAACTGTCGAAACAGAACAGTGTCATGTCCTGTACACCACCTCCGTCGGGATCGACCGAACGGGTTACCACCTCCTGCATAGCCGGAATATCGGCACTGAACCGAAGGGCCACGTAACCTTCATGTGCCGTGGGCATCGAGTCCGGCAGGTCATCTTGCCGGCAAGAGACCAGTAGCACAGCCAAAGTTATTGCCGTATGTATTACTCTTTTTATCATAGTCTTATCCTTTATCTGTTCTTCGTACTAATTACCGGTCTATTTGCCATTGTAAACGTCGCGGACACAACGAACACCGGTTCCATTCATATTGTTTTTAGAATTGGATACCCTGCCGCTTGCACTATAATAATATGCAGCATTTAACAGATAATCTATAGCATCTGCATCTGCATTTTCTGTTCCTTGAAAATCCATGATAATCTTCAATTCGGCCTCGGTTGGCAAACGCCAATCGTCATACACCGTTCCATCCTCTGCAACCTCCACATAATTAGCACAATGCTCCCGTGCAACCCTCAAACTATTGTCGCTGTCATCCAATGTCAAATTTCCAGCCCCCAACATAAAGCCACCTAATGAAGATGCAATCATAAAAGATGGGGAGACCAGTTGAGCATTATCTTTTCCGGGATCTGTAACCATCAGTCCGGGATTACTTTCGTCTTCAATCAATCGAGGACGTCCCACTGTATATTTATTCGATGTTGCTGTTAATCGAATATGGTACAAACGTCCATTGTATTCTCCTGTGCTGCTTGTCTCTCTCTGCTCCCTACTATTCCAATAATAGTGCAGAATGGTTGATTTTCCGTTCGTTACACTGGAAACAAACTTAGATCGGAAAAAACCGCTGGATGTATTAGTTTCACCCCACCAACCACTTCTTTCTGATGCTTCGTAATCATATTGTCCGTTCCAGCTGGATATATTTCCCGTGGCAAGGCTGATTCCGTATATACGGTCTCCCATATACTCATACGTGGCAGGCCGGGCGTTATTTGTTTTAAAATCGTCACGATAAGAATACCAACTCTGTATGTTTATGATGTACTCCAACGGGTACTGGATAATTTCGACCTCACGTTCTACCTGATCATCATTAAAGACTTTCACTTTGATATAGCGGATCGTGTTGTTGGTCGGTACCGGGCTATGAATGCCGATATTTCCTGTTACATCAGGCTCGGGGGTTATGGTGATTTGCCTGAGAGTCTGAGCATCTACAGAACGTTGCACTCCGAACTTGTCGTAATAATAAGCGCTTACAACTTCAGCATGTACTTCCGATGACGATGCAAATCGCAGTGTAGTATTGTCATCCGCCATATTATGCATCTCTATCTCGTTTTCATTCAGCGTCAGGTAGACCGGACGATCATCCTCACCGCCAACCAGAATCGTTTGTTCATTCCAGTCCTGCACGGAATAAGTCATATCAGTCAATTCAACCGGTTTTGACGGGTCGTTGGCTCCGGGAGCATTCACACTGACTACCACCTCGTAGCAGGTATTACGTTCCAGTGCTTTCTTTTCGCTGACAGGGATCTGGTACCAGTTGCTCTCACGAAGCTGTGCATCGTCTCCATCCCCCTCATACTTCATGGGAATATTCACAACCAGACGTACTTCCTTTTCAAGCGCACTTTCGTTTATCCACGTATGAGCATAGGTATAGGCGGTCACGGTAATTAAATCCGCAGTCCAGTTGAAATAGCTGCCGGAGGACTTATCGGTATCTGTCAGATCAGCCGTACCGTTTACATCCGCTATTACCGATGTTGTATAAGGCATGTTGCGCAAATAATATCCTGCATTATGGGCTTCCTTACTGTCATCGAACGTTACTCTGTCACCCTTCTGTATCCTGACGACAATCTTGGCTGCCGCACGGCGTAAGGTAACCTGCAGTTCCGTATTGTCCGTAGCCGTTCCGTAGTTTAGAGTTACCGTTTCGGGGGCATTGGGTTCATCGGTTCCAGCATAAGCCACACCGTCCATCAGAAAAGTCCGCGGGGCACCGCTCACCTGCGATAATCCTGTCATGTGGATATTCCGGTCGCTCTGCGTCATGGCCTTGAGTCTATTCAGATCGAAATCTTTGGCATCGAATATTTCCGCCAGAGCTGTGCTGTTGGCAATCAGGTATACCCAATACTTTGTGTCTTTATTGAAACTGCTCCTCTTAGCTGTTAAGGTGATCTTACCGTTACCGGTTTCACTGCCCTCCACCCGCTCGTGCCATTTCCAATCTCCGTTCTCTTCGAAAATCACAACGTCGATATGGTTGACGGCCATTTCCACTCCGGGTTCATTGCCGGCACGGCTCACAGGCAATGTCTCCGACGATAGATTAAGAATGATGCTATTACCGTTCTTTTCCATGCTTCTGCCCGAAATATCGTCGTCTTTTTCACAGGCGGTAAGAAACAGTACCGCCATGCCACAAACAATAATATGATATACTAGCTGTTTCATCGCTCGTTAGTTATTTATGGGTACTTCGATCTGTTTTATCACAATTGCCTCGGGAATGTTACTCCCCTGCCATTTCAAGGAAGCGCTCTGCCCGTTAATTAATAACAATGAACTACCTGTCTGATCCCACGCCGGCGTGTAAGAGATAGCCAGACTTACCGTTTTGTCCACATTTGTGGACTTCAATGCCTTGATCTTGATTTGGTAGGGGTCAGAGGAAGCCACATAATTTCCCGGATCGACAAGCACTCCTTTTTGATAAACCGTTATCTCAAAATCTCCAGCTGTGGCATCAAGCAATGTGGGAACCCATATCTGTTTATCAGGCCCGAATATCGAGAATGTGAAAGAGTAACTGCCCTCCTCAGAAGTAGCATCGTTATTGTACCAAATAGTCGGTTGGCTGTATTGTCCATCTTCCGGTACCGAGCTTCCGTCAGCAGGTGTTATCGGATTGTCGTAACTCGGATAATCAAAAGTGATATTGTAATTCTCCTTATTCCAGTCGGCCACCTTATATTCGACGGTTATCTTACCATCGTTGTGCATCAGGCAACAGACCGTATAATATTTATTCCTTTCGATAGGAGGCATATATACAAAACCGCTTCGGGCGTTTCCATCGAATTCATAGTCTACCCGAAGAACATTACCGTCGTTATCCCCCTTAACGTCCCATGAGGTACTACCCCAAGGGTTTTCGAAAAGATAGAAAGATTCGTTCAGAACAGGTGTATAGTTCGCCGGGTTTTCCTTATCGGTTTGCGAGGCATTCTCAGCTAAAGTTTTCGTTACCTCTTCTTCGACAACTTCGAGGCTGATATCACCTGTAATACCTGTTATCGCTTTCAGTGTTTCATCAGTTTGCGGCATCAGGTAATTGCGTGTCCTTGTTCCGGATGCCAGTACGGTCAATCCGGTAACACGCAGACTGCTATTCTCTCCGACAGGCTTGGCTGCGAATACGCCGAGCTTACCTATCGGGCGTTTCAGTTCAAACGTAAGGTCCTGCCGAAGCAACGTGTGCCCTGCATGTCCGGGATCGGCCGGGGTCTTATCCGACAACTGCGTCAAGTCGATTGTTTCCGTCTGTTTGCAAAACATCGGCAAACCTTTCGACGTATTCAGCTTCGTGAATGTAAAATGGTTCAACTGGGTTTCCGTTGTGTTTTCCGTCAATAAGACAGAAGAACCCGGTGTTTCCATGGCCGCTTCGTTGGCCACGACATAGAAGTCCACCTTCTGTGTCATGGTGGAATACATGGTCAGGTGCATCAGGAACGAGGGATTGTT
>ERZ773148.2674-NODE-2674-length-13185-cov-6.292384_pt1 | contig 13185 bp, 9 predicted proteins | sample MGYA00580846_ERZ773148 | MGnify/ENA primary metagenome ERZ773148 (study PRJEB29015, sample SAMEA2737879) | human gut metagenome | biome: human gut; feature: human-associated habitat; material: faeces | place: China | collected 2012 ...
GGATCATAGAAAATGCAGTGGAAGAGGAATTTCAGAAACTGCAAGATGAAGTTGGGGATATACAAATTACCCATTGGCCAGTCAGATCAGAAAAACAGTCCGAAGGCAACATGGAAAAAATAAAAAGTCATTATGGAGAAGAAGGAGATACGGTCACCGATGCAAGAAATGTGTTTGTGGAAGTGAGTGCATCTGGCATAGAACCGGAAGAAATGGAGATAGCGGTTGTTGAAATTGACGGAAAATGGTATCTCGACTTTGAGGGTTGGGACGATGGATCGGAAGAAAACTATGACGACGAAGACGACGAAGAAGAAGATGATGATGATGATGATACATGGTCGGATGATGAAGACGATATAAGTTCAAATGCGGAGACGTCTCATACATTGGAAAATATGAAATTTTCTGATGCAAGAGAATTTCAGGATGGACTTGCCTTTGTAAGAATTCACGGAAAGGGGGAATCTTACAAAGGCTTTCTGGATAAAAAGGGAAAGTTAAAGTTTTATATACCTTTTGATGAAGATGCAATTGATGCAGATATTTATCGGTACGATGTGAATTTTAATAATGGTTATAACTGGTTCGTCTATGACAATATTTTTTATGTGATTGACACGGATGGAATGATAAAAAGCCAGTATGATGCAGACAAAGTGGCAGATTACGGCGGTGGTTATACCTGGCTGGAGGAGGAAGAAAATGTATCCTGGGATGATGCCGGGTTTTGGAAATATACACTGTATAGTCCGGAAGGGGGTGAAGTGTGTGATTATACAGTCAGCAATCAGGACCTGGAAAATCTGAGCTTTAAAAGATCCTACATGGGTGATGGAAAATTTCTGTATAAAAAAATGGACGGTACGAAAGAAGTCTGTGTTCTGGTTGAGCCGGAACTGGGAAAAGAAACAGAGTTAAACGTTTCGTTTGACAAAGCAGAAGAACATGGAATGCGGGACGGACTTATCATAGAAACGGGCGCAATGGACGATGGATATTGGGCAGGGGATGAAAATCCGTTTCATATTACAGTGATCGGGAATGGAGAAGAAAAAGAAATTGAAATCCCGAGTCAGTATCTTGGCCCGTTTGGCGGATATCCGACTCTGCTCGACTGGACAAAAAAATATGCACTTTTTACGGTAAGACAGGACGACCAGGACATTTATTTTTTGTGTGATCTGGAGGCAGGCGATATCAAAAAATATACAGGAAAGTATGCGCCGTATTTTAAATATTATTCCACTACAACAAGCTGCATCGAGGATAATGTTCTTGCACTTTCCATGTATGGGGAAGATAATCAGTTTTATGTCTGCCTGATCAATGCGGATACCATGAAAGAAATTGCCGATCCGATTGCCGGAGAATCTTTTTCCATGGAAGATAAGACATTACTGATCGATCAGAAAGAATTGTATGATTTAAGCGGGAATCTGTTATATACCGTTGAGGATGGAAAAAAAGGAGAACTGGTCAGTGATGGAATCCTGCAGGTAACATACAGCGAGGAAGAAAAAGAGACTGTGGATGGTGAGTCGGAATATGTCGAGGTAGATAAGACAGATTATTACGATCTGAAAGGCAAAAAGTTATTTTCGGAAATGGATACAGCAGATAGCAAAATGGTGCTGGAACCATCCGAAGAAGTATAAAAATAGAGCAGAACAGGAGAATTTTCAGATGAAAACAAAAGCAAAATATGTCATTGTAATTCTGTTTTTATGTACGATACCACTATATTTCTGCAGAATGATCGGCTGGAAAGATGATGCCATCCGGCTTTACGATGTGATTCTCTATGGAATGGAAAGCCAGGAAGGAGACTCTTTTGTCGGAGGGATGATCTGGAAACTGATGCAGGAAAGTGTCTTTGAAAATATCAACGCATGGTTGATTGGAACAGCGGCAGTAACGCTTGTGGGATCAGTTCTGGTTACGCTGTTAAATGGAAAAAAGACCTATGTTCTGGCAATTGTATTATCCATCGTGACAAACGGAGGTCTTGCGTGGTCAATGCAACGACTCAGCTGGGGATGGAAAAACAAGGTTGATTATAACGGCCAGATGACAGGAATGCCGCTTCGCATGGAATTTGTGTGGGTGTGGATAGCACTTCATGTTCTGATTCTTATATTTGCACTGTGGGGAATGGTTTCTAAAGAGAAAAGTGCTTCAAAGAAAAGTATTTCAAGAAAAATTGAGCCGGAAAAAATCAAATCAAAAAAAACGGAATCGAAAAAAATCAAGCCGGAAGAAACCGTATCAAAGAACCCGGCAGCTTCGAAGATGCGGTCAGCGTGTCCCTCCTGCGGAAGAATTCCGAAAGAAGGAGAAAAGTTTTGTACGCGCTGCGGATCAAAACTGCAATAAGAGGAGCAGAAAATGAAAAAGGAAATCAAATGTCCCAGGTGCAGACGCAGGATTCAGAAAGAAGATGCCTATTGCCAGTACTGTGGCTGCCATGTGGCGGAAGAAAAAAAGAAGAAGAGAAAAAAGAAAATTCGAAGATTTCTGGTACTTGTCATTGTGATTGTGCTGTTTTTAGGTATCCTGCTTGCCATTGCAGTTGGATCACAGAAGAAGCAAATACAGGGATGGAAAGAAAGACAACTGGAAGAATGGAAACAAAAACAGGAAAAAGTGCAGGCAGATGAAGGTGACCAAAGCCAAAAACAGAACAAGAATCAGAATGGAGAACAGTCGCAGGATAGTCAGGATGTGAAAGAGCCAGGCACAATGAAAAAATGTGCCAATGGGGATACGGTTTATCAGCCGTCGGTAAGTACCGTTTCTTATGATGAAGATACCAGCCTGTTGTACTACGAAAATCTGCTGATTGTTTATCTGATAGAAAACAGCAGCCAGGAAGAGCGGGAAGCACTTGCAGCAAAGGTAGATGGAACGCTGGTTGGAAATATGAGCGGAAGCATGAACGTGATTGAAATCCTGGTGGAGGACACCGCGTATGCGGATCTGGAACAGAAGGCTGAAATTCTGATGGAAGAAGAAAATGTGCTCTACAGTTCGACGGAAATTCCGATGATGATGGAAAATACTGCAGATGAGAATCCATGGGAGGCAGGAGAACAGGATAAAAAGAATAATGACCATAATGAAAGCAAACCAGATGGAAATGACTGGTGGGCAGAGGCAATTGGAGCATTTTCTGCATGGGACTATGTTGATTCCCACGAGCAGGATCTTGCCAATGTGGCGGTCGGCATTATGGATGATGGAGTTGATGCGGAACACGAAGAATTTCAGAAAAACGGCGAAAGTAAAATTCACTGGCTGGAAGATTACAAAGAAAATCTGGCATTTGACCATGGCACACATGTGACGGGATTGATCGGTGCGGAAAATAATCAGGCCGGAATCCGTGGTGTGGCAGATCGGACGGATTTGTATTTTGTGAGCTGGTGGAAAGAAGATCTCTTCAGTACAGGAGAATATGTAAATGTAACAAAACAGATGATTGAAACGATGCTAAGTGAACATACGGCCTGCGTGGTGAATAATTCATGGGCAACTGTGATACAATCCAGAGAGCAGTATTTAAAAGATACGCTAATCGGGGAAAGACCGGTATGGGAAGAAAAAATAGCGGAGTTTCTCATAGAAAAAGGGAAGATTGATCAGAAATATGAGTTGTACGAAAGTTATCAAAAGGAATTAGAAACGAGCGCAAAATGCACTTCCAGTCAGATGATAGTGATGCTTTTTGAATTGCTTTTAAATCAACAGGAAAGATTTTTAATTGTCCAGAGTGCAGGCAATGGGTATGATAACGGTGGTGTGGGATTTGATGCTCAAAAGACAGGAGATTATTGCGGAATTAATGAGGTGGTTTATAACAGACTGGATGGAGAAACGCATAGATTAAGCAGAAGCGGATACTCCTATGAGAAAATTCGAAATCATATCCTGATTGTAGGTGCAGTGCAGGAAACAGAAAAGGGATATCAAATGACAGAATTTTCAAATTATGGTTCCAATATAGATATTGTTGCACCTGGATATGATGTTTACAGCACGATTACAGAAAAAGATGATTCCTATGCTGAAGAAAATCCAGGACATAAAAATCTTAGAACAGTGAAAAACGGGATTAAATATGGAAATCTGTCTGGAACATCCATGGCGGCCCCACTGGTTTCCGGTTCTGCGGCTGTTCTGTGGTCTGTGGCTCCGGAACTTTCGGCGGAGGAGGTAAAAGAGACACTGATCTCCACAGCCGGAACCGCAAGATCAACCTGTCAGGAGGACAAGCGGGAAGAGTATCCGATGCTGAATCTGAAAGCTGCCCTGGAAAAGGTGGCAAAAAAAGATGCAACACATGTAATACTGGAAACCTTTTATAATAACGGAGAAAAAACGCATGACCTGTTTGCTTCAGAAGAAAATCGGGATCAGGAGTATGCTGTGATTACCGGATTGGATCAGGATGAAAATGTAGTATGGACCATTGAGACAGAAAAATCTCCGGCAGCGGAGATAACAGCCAATACAGAAATTGGAATTTATGAAGACAGGTATTATTATGCGCATTGTGGAGTTATTTATGCCGTACGCCTCCGGGACGGAAAAGAAATCTGGCACAGTGCATCATCACATGGTTCCATGACAGGAACGGATTTCGGACCGGACGGAACACTTTATTACTGCTCTTTCTATGGACCGGATTTTGGCGCAATTGATAAAGACGGAAATGAATTGTATGAAGTAGAAAGTTTCTATCCGGGATACTATTGGGCATATGAAGTACATTACGAAGGTGATTATGTTGATGTGAAAATGGACGGTACACCGTCCGGAGAAGAAACGGTGATCCGTGTCAATCTTTCTGACTATTCTTATTCTGTGGTACAGGAGTAGAAAACATGATTCCAGGCATAAACCCAAGGATAGACTGAAACATGAGTCTAGGCATAAGCACGGGATAGGACAAAACATAAGATAAAGTATAATGGGATGCCGCAGTTCGGGAAAAAATCCGGATTGCGGCATTTTTTTGCTGTCATGCACACGAACAAAAGATCCAAGGGGAGCTTTTTAGTGAAAAAAGAGTGAATTTGCACACAGGAAGTCCGAAATTTGATATAATATGAGAAATTTGAGGGAGATAAAAATTTTTTAACCGAATCATCGCTAACTACAGATATCCATTCGATGAACAGGAAAGGGACAGGGGACTTTATTTATGAAATTTCGACCATGTATTGATATCCACAATGGAAAAGTAAAACAGATTGTTGGGGGATCCTTAAAAGATCAGGGAAACCAGGCAAATGAAAATTTTGTTTCGGAGCAGGATGCGTCTTACTATGCGCAGTTATATGAAGAAAAAGGGATCACCGGAGGTCATGTGATTCTTCTGAACAAAAAAGATTCCGAATATTATCCGAAAACAAAGCGGCAGGCGCTGCTGGCACTTTCTACGTATCCGGGCGGACTGCAGGTTGGCGGCGGTATCGACGCGGAAAATGCCTGCGAATTTCTGACGGCCGGTGCAAGCCATGTGATCGTGACATCGTATGTGTTCCGGGATGGCCATGTATTCTATGAAAATCTCGAAAAACTGGTAACGACTGTTGGAAAACAGCGGCTGACCATGGACTTAAGCTGCCGGAAACGAAACGGGAAATATTATATTGTAACGGACCGCTGGCAAAAGTTTACAGAGGAAGAAGTAACGGAACCGTTCCTGCATCATCTGACGGAATACTGTGATGAATTTCTGATCCACGCGGTAGATGTCGAAGGAAAAGCATCCGGTATCGAGACAGAACTGGTGGAATTACTTGCGAAAATGAAAGATTTCCCTGTTACATATGCCGGCGGCGTCGGAAACTTTGCGGATCTGGAACTGCTGAAAAAGGTTGGGAACGATCATGTGGATGTGACGATCGGAAGCGCACTGGATCTGTTTGGCGGAAACATGAAATTTGAAGACGTACTGGAAATGTGCAGAAGGTAAGGAAAAAGATAACAAGCAAAGAAAATAACATGACAGGATAAAGTGTGTTTGATTTCCTCATATAGATGCGAGAAAAAATGGACGGAAAGAAAGAATCACAAAAATTGCAGGAAAAAACTCTAAAATATTCATGAATTTTCTAAATACTATTGCAAATAAAGACAACTATTGCTATAATTAGAGTTACTTACAGGGGAAGTGAAAAACCTGTAAAATTTGAGAGCAAAGGGGTTGGGCATAATGAAAATTACCATCAGCGGAAAAAATATTGACGTGACAGAGGGATTAAAAGCCGCGGTCAATGAAAAACTTGGCAAACTGGAGAAATATTTTACGCCTGACACAAATGTCATTGTAACCTTAAGTGTAGAGAAAGAAAGACAGAAAATTGAGGTTACCATTCCGGTAAAAGGAAACATCATCCGTTCCGAGCAGGTAAGCAACGATATGTACGTATCCATCGATCTGGTAGAGGAAGTCATCGAACGCCAGCTTCGCAAATACAAAAACAAAATTGCCGACAAACAGCAGGAAGCAGGAAACTTCCAGAAAGAATATCTGGAGCATGACTATCTGGAGGACGAAGACATCCAGATCATCCGTACGAAAAAATTCGGCATGAAACCAATGTATCCGGAAGATGCCTGCGTACAGATGGAACTTCTTGGACACACCTTCTTCGTATTCCGCAATGCAGAGACCGACGAAGTAAACGTCGTTTACAAGAGAAAGAACAACACCTACGGTCTGATCGAGCCGGAGTGCTGAAAAGTAAATAAAGAATGAACAGTCACCCTGTTTCCAGCTTAGAAAAGCTGTGAAACAGGGTGACTTTTTCGCGGAAAGGGCCGGAAAGTCCGAGAAAAGCCGTAAAAACAGCGGAAAACCGGGGAACGGCACCAAATGTTTACGAAAAATTCATTGTTATCTTGTGCCAGAAGTGGTAGAATAGTACCATATGTTAATATGGCAATTAATAGAGAAAGCAGGAGCAAACATTCTATGAAATTCACAGAAAAACTTTTTGGTACGCACAGTGAGCGCGAGTTGAAACGAATCTATCCAATCGTAGACAAAATCGAAGCTCTCCGCCCGACCATGCAGGCGCTGACCGATGAAGAGCTGCGTGCCAAGACAAAGGAATATAAAGACCGCTACAACGGAGGCGAATCCCTGGATTCCATTCTCCCGGAAGCATTCGCAACCGTCCGCGAGGCAGCAAAACGTTCCCTCGGTATGGAGCACCACCGCGTACAGCTGATCGGTGGTATTATCCTCCATCAGGGTCGTATCGCCGAGATGAAAACCGGTGAAGGAAAAACCCTCGTTTCCACCCTTCCGGCTTACCTGAATGCACTGACCGGACGCGGTGTCCACATCGTTACCGTCAACGATTACCTGGCAAACCGAGATGCTGAGTGGATGGGCAAAGTCCACAGATTCCTCGGTTTGACCGTCGGTGTCGTTCTGAACGATATGAAGAACGATGAGCGCCGCCAGCAGTATGCATGCGACATCACCTACATCACCAACAACGAACTTGGTTTCGATTACCTGCGTGACAACATGGTGATCTACAAAGAGCAGCTCGTACAGAGAGAGCTTGCTTACTGTATCATCGACGAGGTCGACTCCGTCCTGATCGACGAGGCAAGAACACCTCTGATTATTTCCGGACAGAGCAGCAAATCCACCAAGCTGTACGAGACCGCAGATATTCTGGCACACCAGATGCAGCGCGGCGAGGCAAGCGGCGAGATGACAAAGATGACCGCGATCATGGGCGAGGAGATCGAGGAGACCGGAGACTTCATCGTCAACGAGAAGGACAAATTCGTTACCCTGACCGATGACGGTGTGAAGAAAGTCGAGAACTTCTTCCATATCGAGAACCTCTCCGATCCGGAGAACCTGGAGATCCAGCACAACGTGATCCTGGCGCTGCGTGCCAATTATCTGATGCACCGCGACAAGGACTACGTAGTCAAAGACGACGAGGTTCTGATCGTCGATGAGTTCACCGGCCGTATCATGCCGGGGCGCCGTTATTCCGATGGTCTGCATCAGGCAATCGAGGCAAAAGAGCACGTAAAAGTAAGAAGAGAGAGTAAGACTCTGGCAACGATCACGTTCCAGAACTTCTTTAATAAATACGAGAAAAAAGCCGGTATGACCGGTACTGCCCTCACTGAGGAGCAGGAGTTCCGTGACATCTACGGCATGGACGTTATCGAGATCCCGACCAACCGCCCGGTCATCCGTGTGGATATGGACGATGCCGTATACATGACGAAAAAAGAGAAATTCCACGCAGTCGTAGAGGAAGTCAAAGAGGCACATGCCGTGAACCAGCCGGTTCTGGTTGGTACCATCACCATTGAGACTTCTGAGCTGATCAGCAAAATGCTTCGCCGCGAGGGAATTCCGCATCAGGTCTTAAATGCGAAGTTCCATGAGCTCGAGGCAGAAATCGTAGCCCATGCCGGCGAGGCAGGAGCCGTTACCATCGCGACCAACATGGCCGGCCGTGGTACCGATATCAAGCTGGATGATGTGGCAAAAGCTGCCGGCGGTTTAAAGATCATCGGCACCGAGCGTCATGAGTCCCGCCGTATCGACAATCAGCTCCGCGGTCGTTCCGGCCGTCAGGGAGACCCGGGTGAGTCCCGTTTCTACATTTCCCTGGAAGACGATCTGATGAGACTCTTCGGTTCCGAAAAACTGATGGGCATTTTCAAATCCCTCGGCGTACCGGAAAATGAGCAGATCGAGCACAAGATGCTTTCTTCCGCCATCGAAAAAGCGCAGAAGAAGATCGAGGGCAACAACTACGGAATCCGTAAAAACCTGCTCGACTATGACCAGGTCAACAACGAGCAGCGTGAGATCATCTACAAAGAGAGACGCCGCGTTCTGGACGGCGAGAGCATGAGGGACACCATCTTCAAGATGATTGCCGACACCATCGACAATACTGTAGATCTCTGCATCGGCGAGAATACCGAGCAGTCCGAGTGGGATCTGACCGAGTTAAATGAGATGCTGCTCTCCATCATGCCGGTGAAGGCAGTGACAAAAGAGCGCGTAGAGAAGATTTCCAAAAACGAGCTGAAACAGCAGTTAAAAGAGGAAGCTGTTAAACTCTACGAGGAGAAAGAAGCAGAATTCCCGGAGGAGGAGCAGATTCGTGAGCTTGAGCGTGTCGTTCTTCTGAAGGTTATCGACCAGAAGTGGATGGATCATATCGATGATATGGATCAGCTCCGCGAGGGTATCGGCCTGCAGGCATACGGCCAGAGAGACCCGAAGGTTGAGTACAAGATGGCAGCTTACGACATGTTTAACGAAATGCTCGAGTCCATCCAGCAGGATACCGTCCGTCTCCTGTTCCATGTACGTGTTGAGCAGAAAGTAGAACGTGAGCAGGTAGCCAAAGTGACCGGAACCAACAAAGACGAGTCCGGCCCGAGAAAACCGGTACAGCGCGCAGAGCGTAAGATCTATCCAAACGATCCATGCCCGTGCGGAAGCGGCAAGAAGTACAAACAGTGCTGCGGAAGAAAACCGGTTTGATAAAAGCAGAACAGCAGTGAGACGGATGAGCACGATCCGTTTGACAAAGCACGCAGCTTCCTTACCAGAAGCTGCGTGTCATACAAAATATAAAACAGAAAGCAGGTGAAGCTTGTGGTAGTTGAATTAGACCAGTTCAAAATGGAACTTGGCACATACGATAAACCATTAGTGGAAGTGAGGGATTCACTTTGACCTCGCTAATAAAGAGCAGAGGATCGAAGAATTAGAGCGTAAAATGGAGGAACCCAATTTCTGGGACAACCCCGAAGAAGCGCAGGAGCAGATGAAACAGCTGAGCAGCATGAAAGAGGACAGAGATACGTATCAGAAACTGGTATCCGCCAAAGAAGATATGGAAACTCTGATCGAGATGGGACAGGAGGAGGATGACGATTCCGTTGTTCCGGAAATCGCGGAAATGATGGAAGAGTTCAAGGCATCCTTCGATGCCATCCGCATCAAAACCCTGCTGTCCGGCGAATTTGACAAGGACAATGCGATCATCAAACTGAACGCAGGTGCAGGCGGAACCGAGGCGTGCGACTGGTGCGGCATGCTGTACCGTATGTACACCAGATGGGCAGAACGCAAAGGCTTTACGATCGAGGAACTCGACTTTCTGGACGGTGATGAGGCCGGTGTGAAGTCCGTGACATTCCAGGTCAACGGCGAAAACGCTTACGGTTATCTGAAATCCGAAAAAGGCGTTCACCGTCTCGTCCGTATTTCTCCGTTCAACGCGGCAGGAAAACGCCAGACATCGTTCGTATCGTGCGATGTTATGCCGGATATCGACAAAGAGATCGATGTTGAGGTTCGTGATGAGGATATCCGTATCGATACGTACCGTTCCAGCGGTGCCGGCGGACAGCACATCAACAAGACGTCATCGGCGATCCGAATCACGCATATGCCGACCGGCATCGTGGTTACGTGCCAGAATGAGCGTTCCCAGTTCCAGAACAAGGACAAGGCAATGCAGATGCTGAAAGCAAAATTGTATATGCTGAAACTCCAGGAGCAGGCAGATAAGCTGAGCGACATCCGCGGCGAAGTAACCGAGATCGGCTGGGGCAACCAGATCCGTTCTTACGTTATGCAGCCATACACCATGGTCAAAGACCACCGTACCAACGCAGAGACCGGAAACGTCGATGCAGTCATGGACGGCGGAATTGATCTGTTTATCAACGCATATCTGAAGTGGATTGCCCTCGGAACCGGAGCGAAAGAGGAAGAAGCATAATTCGGCTGTGGGCAGAGCACAGTGACAAGTAAAATAAGGAGCATTTTCACCAACAGAGGACGGAAATGCTCCTTTCTGTTTTGAAGCCAAAGGCAAACAGGAGGTAAAAGTATGGGTATTATCAGAGCAGCAGTCAATGCAGTACACGGCAGTCTCGCCGATCAGTGGCTGGAGACCGTGGAACCGTATGAGATGGGGGAACATACGGTATTTACAGAGGGAATTCTGGTAAGAAAAGGCCAGAATAAAAAGGGAAGCCAGACGATTTCAAACGGTTCTGTGATCCATGTCTATGACAATCAGTTCATGATGCTGGTGGACGGCGGAAAGATTATTGATTACACCGCAGAGCCGGGCTACTTTACCGTAGATCAGTCATCGTCTCCGTCGATGTTCAGCGGATCGCTTGACGCGGCAGTAAAAGATACGTTTGAGCGCCTGAAATTCGGCGGCCAGACCCCGCATGAGCAGAGAGTTTTCTATATTAATCTGCAGGAAATCAAGGGAATCAAATTCGGAACGAGAAATCCGGTCAACTATTTCGACCAGTTCTACAATGCCGAGCTGTTCCTTCGGGCACACGGTTCCTATTCCATCCGCATCGTCGATCCGCTCCGCTTCTACGCAGAGGCTGTGCCGAGAAACGCATCCCGCGTGGAGATTGAGGATATCAACGAGCAGTATATGAACGAATTTTTAGAGGGCCTGCAGTCCTCGATCAATCAGATGGCAGCCGACGGCATCCGCATTTCGTTCGCAGCATCCAAGAGCGCCGAGCTGTCCCGCTACATGGCAGATGCGATGGATGAGAGCTGGCGGGCAATGCGCGGCATGGAGATCCAGTCCGTGGCAATCGCAAGCCTTTCCTACGATGAAGCTTCCCAGAAACTGATCCAGATGCGCAACGAAGGTGCGATGATGTCTGATCCATCGATCCGTGAGGGCTATGTACAGGGAGCGATGGCACGCAGTATGGAGAAAGCAGCAGCCAACCCAAACGGAGCCATGAACGGCTTTATGGGTGTTCAGATGGGCATGAATGCCTTCGGTTCCTCGTTTGCATCGGCGTCCGCTTCGAATCAGCAGCAGATGCAGCAGCAGGCGGCAGCCAAGACACAGCAGGAAGCTGCAAAAGGAGTATGGAAATGCTCCTGCGGAACGGAAAATACCGGCAATTTCTGCTCGAACTGCGGCAGCGCTAAGCCGATGGTGTGGATCTGCGGCAAGTGCGGAACGGAGAACAGCGGGAAGTTTTGTTCGAACTGCGGCAGCCCGAAACCGGAAGCGGCAGGAAAATGGGTCTGCGCATGCGGAACGGAGAATACCGGCAAGTTCTGCTCGAACTGCGGAAAACCAAGACAGTAAAAGAAAACAGATAACCATCCAATACAACAGCGGCTCCGGGGAAGGAGGGATAGAATATGGAGGTTATTACATACAAATGCCCGAACTGCGGAGGCGATCTGACCTTCGATCCGGCAAGCGGAAAGTATAAATGCGAGTACTGCCTGTCCTCGTTTACACAGGAAGAAGCCGAAAAGGCGAACCCGAAAGCAGCGGAAGCGCTGAACGGGGAGGACGATGCTGCCGGTGCACAGGAAGCATCCGATGCACAGAAGGAAAGCAGTACGGAGGAAACAAAAGGGGAAACAGAGCAGGGCGAAGCAGTTGTCTACACCTGCCCGAACTGCGGCGCCGAGATTGTGACCGATGCGACGACGGCAGCGACATACTGTTTCTACTGCCACAATCCGGTGGTGCTTTCAGGCCTCCAATCATTCGCAATTCATATTCACCTATCCCATTTATCACAGAGTGAAATCAACTGATCCGCGAAGCGCGCGAGGTCTTTGTTCGCCCCGCCCTCATTATGCAGTATCACTTCATGCAGCCGTTTTTCCGCATTCAGGAGACGAGCAAACGCAGAGGAAACGCGGGATTTTTTTTGTTTTTTCTCCCGGAGTACAGAAAGCTCCACACCTTCGTCCAAAACCTTATTTTCCAGCAGATCGAAGACCGCCTCATAATTCGGTGCAAAGGCGCTGTAGCCAAGCCTGGTCAGATCGTCCGTAAAGCTCATGCATGCCTCTGCCTCGCCATGCACCACTATCACCCTCCGCGGCTTTTCCTCAAAAGCGGTAATCCAGCGCAGCAGGCCGGTATGATCCGCGTGGGCGCTCAGCGCGCGGAAGTTATAGATATGCGCGCGCACCACAATTTCTTCGCCAAAGAGCTTTACTTTAGGAATCCCGTCGATCAGCATCCTGCCAAGCGTGCCGTTTGCCTGGTAACCGACGAACAGAATCGCACATTCTTCCCGCCAGACTCCGGCTACTTTTGATGAACCTTGCCCATTCATGGAGAAATATCAAGAATTGAA
>ERZ773148.2681-NODE-2681-length-13140-cov-4.250287_pt1 | contig 13140 bp, 8 predicted proteins | sample MGYA00580846_ERZ773148 | MGnify/ENA primary metagenome ERZ773148 (study PRJEB29015, sample SAMEA2737879) | human gut metagenome | biome: human gut; feature: human-associated habitat; material: faeces | place: China | collected 2012 ...
GAACGGTCCAGCTTACCGGTTGTACTTCAGTCTGAAAGATTTCGACAGGAAGCAATTGCAACAACGTCTGGATACCATAGAATATTCCTTTCTCCGAAGCCCCCTGTATACGTACCCCCTGCCCGGTAACTTCCAACCGATAGGCTTCTTCAGATAATTTCTTCAAGCTCTTATCGAGGCTTAAACGGATAGCCGGCTTGCTTTTCTCCGCTTTACTACTCACTGCTAAACGATACCCCATAGCCGGTTGAAGATAATCTGCCAACAACTCCCCACAAGTTTTCAAATCGTCATTCACCACAATGGAACAGGCGGAAGTGATATCGAACCGGCCATCGGTTTCTACTAATTTCACCGGCTTAGGTACGATATCGATGGCAGCCTCTACATGCCGCAAACTAACACAACCTAAAAACACGACTAACAGAAAAAGATTTCTTATCATAACATTCGAATTAAAGGTGATCATATATTGGATTCTGTTCTCTACATTCAGCATGCAGAAGATAAAAATAAAATATTAATTCTTGCTTATCTTTCAACAGTTCTCTCAATTCCCGCATGCCTTGCTTCAATAAAGTCTTTACTGTATTTACCGACACCCCCAATTCCTCGGCCGCCTCTTTATACATCTTCTCCTGCAACATAACCACCGTAACCACGAGACGGGTTTTATCAGGTAATTTTTCCAAGGCTCCCCGGATCAGTTCCACCGCGGAATCGTCCAAACGTTCGGCCTCTTCCAAAGCGATCTGATAATGAAGAAGATCCAGGCTTTTTACAGGCAATCTCTTCTTCTCGAGCCAGTTGATACAGGCATTTTTCACTACGGTAAACAAAAAAGTACCCAATGCCTCGGGAACGATACCGGCAAAGGTCTGTTTCGACCATAATTTTACCATTTGTTCCTGTACCAAATCTTCTGCACTCTGCAAATCATGCAAATACGATTCGGCAAATACCACTAAGGGTCTGTAATACCTTTCGAACAAGGCATCCATACCGAGCGGTTCTTTTTCCCGAAGTGTTTGCAATATCTTTGAATCTGACAACATGCCGGACATAAATGATGGACAAATATATATAATTTTAACTACAATTTATAATTTTAAAACTAGTGTAAAGTCCGATCCTGGTATAATTTATAGCAAAGCCATTGTTTCCGCTTTATTTTCCCAATAATATAAACTTAGTACAGATTTTGAAGATTAATTTTTACTTTTGCCGTAAACAAAACAGAAATATAAATGAAAACGATAATTTGTATGACGACACTTATCTTATCGATAACTTCGTGTAGCGAAAAGCAGGCCGGCAATCCTTTGCTGGAGCATTTCACTACCCCTCATCAAACCCCTCCTTTCGACCGCATCGAAACCCGGCATTACGAACCGGCTTTCGACCAGGCCATCGAGGAAGCCAAGCAAGAAATTAAAACGATTTCAACTTCGGCAGAAGCTCCGGACTTTGAAAATACCATCGTGGCGCTCGATCAGGCCGGAGAAAAACTGAGCACGATTTCTTCGATTTTTTTCAATCTAAACTCCGCCTGCACCAACGAAGAGATGCAACAGATCGCCCAACGGGTTTCGCCGAAACTCACTGAATACGGAAACAGTGTATACATGAATCCGGAACTTTTTGCACGGGTGAAAAAAGTATACGAATCCCGGGACCGGCAAAGTCTGACACCGGAACAATCTACTCTTCTGGAAGATACGTGGAAATCCTTTATTAAAGGAGGAGCCAACCTGGAAAGCGCAGCCCAGAAAAGATTTCAGGAAATAGCCATGGAGTTATCCCAACTGGGATTAAAATTCGACGAAAATACCCTGGCCGAAACCAACGGATTCACCCTCCACATTACCGACGAAAAAGATCTGGCAGGTCTTCCTGAAGGAGCGGTCGAAATGGCTGCGATGACGGCAAAAGAAAAAGAATTGGAAGGCTGGCTGTTCACTTTGCATGCCCCCGGTTACATTCCTTTTATGAAATATGCCGACAACCGGGAATTGCGGGAAAAAATGTACCGGGCTTATGCTTCGAGGGGAAACCGGGATAACCAATACGACAACAAAGAGGTGATCCGGAAGATGGTTACTCTCCGCCTGGAAAAAGCACAACTATTGGGCTATCCGACCTATGCCGAATACGTACTCACCGACCGTATGGCCCAAAACACGGAGATGGTGAATACCTTCCTCGGTCAGCTGCTGGCCGCTTCTCATCCTCATGCCCTGGCCGAAAAACAGGAAGTAGAAGAATTTGCCCGGCGTCAGGGATTTAAAGGCGAATTACAACGCTGGGATTGGGCCTATTATTCCAATAAATTAAAACAGGAAAAATACGCGCTCGACGACGAAATGCTAAAACCCTATTTTAAACTGGAAAATGTACAGCAGGGGGTATTCGGATTAGCCAACAAATTGTATGGCCTTACTTTTAAAGAAGTGGACAATATCGCCAAATACCATGAAGATGTAAAAACCTTCGAAGTATACGACCGGGACGGCCGTTTTCTTGCCGTTCTCTATACGGACTTTTTCCCACGCGAAAGCAAAGGCGGTGGTGCCTGGATGACCGAATTCAGAGGCCAGCATAAAAAAGACGGGCAGGACGTACGGCCGCTGGTTTCTCTGGTGATGAACTTTACCAAACCGACAGCCAGCAAACCTTCCCTACTGACCTTCGACGAAGTGACCACTTTCCTGCACGAGTTCGGACACTCCCTTCACGGGATGTTATCCCAATGTACTTATAATTCTACCGGAGGGACCAATGTCTACCGGGATTTTGTCGAGTTACCTTCTCAGATTATGGAAAATTGGGCACTTGAAAAAGAGTGGCTGGATACCTGGGCCGTACATTACCAGACCGGAGAGAAAATTCCCCAGGAATATATCACTAAGATCCACGAAGCAGCCAACTTCCAGAGTGGTTACCAAAACGACCGCCAATTGAGTTTCGGCCTGGTCGACATGGCCTGGCATTCGGTCACCTCTCCTGTCAGCGGTTCTATCCAGGCATTCGAAAATCAGGCAATGGCTCCGACCGAATCCTTTCCGCCCGTAGACAGCAGCTGTTTTTCTACCGGTTTCGGCCATATCTTCGGAGGAGGTTATGCTGCCGGCTACTACAGCTATAAATGGGCAGAGGTCCTCGATGCCGACGCCTTCTCGGTGTTCAAGAAGAACGGCATCTTCGACAGGGCTACGGCGCAGCGCTTCCGCGACTGCATCCTCTCCAAGGGCGGTACCGAGCACCCGATGACGCTCTACAAGCGCTTCCGGGGCCAGGAGCCGACTATCGATGCCCTGCTCGAAAGAAACGGAATCAAGAAATAAACAGATATTGTTATGGAAGATGAAAGTGAGAAGCAGCATGTCCTCGACTCCCGCTATCTGCGCATGGCGCTGATCTGGGCCGAGAACAGCTATTGCAAGCGCCGTAAGGTTGGTGCCCTCGTCGTCAAGGACAAGGCTATCATCAGCGACGGCTACAACGGAACGCCGAGTGGTTTCGAGAACGTGTGCGAGGATGCCGACAACGTCACCAAGCCCTATGTCCTCCATGCTGAGGCCAACGCCATCACCAAACTGGCGCGGAGCACGAACAGCGGGCAGGGGGCCACCCTCTATGTCACGGCCTCGCCCTGTATAGAGTGTGCCAAGCTCATCATCCAGGCTGGCATCCGCCGTGTCGTCTACGGTGAGAAATACCGCCTCGACGACGGCATCAAGCTCTTGGAGCGCGCCGGCGTCGACGTCGTCTACAGTCCTGTCCATGACGAAAAAAACACAAACGATGAAGAAAGAAAATAAATACCGGTTCATGCCGCTCCTCATGGCCCTGTGCCTGGTGTTGGGTATCGTGATAGGCTCCTTCTATGCCAACCACTTCTCCGGCAACAGGCTCACCGTCATCAACAACGGCTCCAGCAGGCTCAACAACCTGCTGCGCATCATCGACGACCAATATGTCGACAAGGTGGATATCGACTCCCTCGTGGAGAAGGCCATCCCCACCATCCTCGCCGAGCTCGACCCTCACTCGGTGTATATCTCCGCCAAGGATGTCCAGCAGGCCACCGACGACCTCAAGGGCAGCTTCTCGGGTGTGGGCATCGAGTTCACCATCCGACAGGATACCATCCGCGTGCAGAACGTCATCAAGAACGGTCCTGCCGAGAAGGCGGGCATCCTCGCCGGGGATAAGATTGTGTTCATCGACGGCAAGCGCTTCGTGGGCAAGCAGGTCACCAACACCGAGGCCATGCACCGCCTGAAAGGTCCGTCGGGGACAAAGGTGAGGATTGGCGTGCTGCGCTACGGTCATGTGAAGCCCCTGACCTATACCGTCACACGTGCGGAGATACCTACGAAGACGGTGACGGCGACATACATGCTCGACGACAAGACGGGATATATCAAGATTAAGAACTTCGGTGAGAAGACATACCCTGAGCTCCTCGTGGCCTTGGCCAACCTCCAGCAGCAGGGTTTTGAGAACCTCGTCATCGACCTCCGCGACAACCCCGGCGGCTACCTCCAGAGCGCCGTTCAGGTCGCCAACGAGTTCCTGCCCGCCAACAAGCTCATCGTCTACACACAGGGTCGGAAGTCGCCACGTGAGGACTACCGCAGTGACGGCTACGGCGCCTACCAGAACATGCCGCTCGTGGTGCTCATCAACGAGGGGTCGGCATCGGCCGCGGAGATCTTCGCTGGAGCCATGCAGGACAACGACAGGGCGACCATCATCGGGCGCCGGTCGTTTGGTAAGGGCCTTGTGCAGCAGCAGATACCCTTCTCCGACGGGAGTATGATACGGCTGACGGTAGCGCGCTACTATACGCCGTCGGGTCGCTGTATCCAGAAACCTTATGTCGACGGCGACGACCAGGACTATGCCCAGGACCTCTTAGAGCGCTATGAGCACGGCGAGTACTTCTCGCGCGACAGCATCAAGCACACGGGGCCGGCCTACCATACCGGTATCGGGCGTGTCGTCTACGGCGGTGGCGGTATCACCCCGGACATCTTCGTCCCAGAGGATACCACGAACATGACATCTTATTATAAGGAGGCGGCGATGAGTGGTCTCATCCTGCAGTTCGCCTTCACCTATACGGATAACAACCGTCAGAAGATGAAGGACTTCAAGAAGATGCTGGACTTGGCGGAGTACCTGAACAAGCAGAACACCGTGGCTCAGTTTGCCGACTATGCCGACAAGCATGGCTTGCAGCGTCGCAACCTCCTCATCCGCAAGAGCCATGCCCTCCTGGAGAAGTATATCAACGGCCGTATCATCTACAACATGCTCGATGAGCAGGCCTTGGATGAATACCTGAACATCGGTGACCCTGATGTCACCACGGCGCTCCGCGTCTTTGCCCGCCATGCCGCCTTCCCGAAGAAGCCGGCGGCGGTAAAAGGCAGAAAGGCGGGGGGAAAGCAAAAGGCAAGAAATAGAAGATAGATAAGAACGATAAGGGGGCGGCCTGATGGCCGCCCCTTTTTTATGGGGGTTTATGGGCTTATAGGGATTATGGGGTTTATGGGGTTTATAGGCTTTATGGGGGCGCCGCCGCAAAGCAGCGGCCTACCGAACGCAGCTCACCCTTGCCTTCGAGGCGCCCCTGCCTCTCTCATCTGTATGGAAACAAAAAAGGCAGCAGCCTCACGGCTTCTGCCTATCTTGTATAGAATTGAAAAACTAAAATTCTACTTTATGAAGCTTGATTGAAGGTTTCCGCCTCACGGCGTCAACCAACCATCTTGCATCAATGTTACCTTGAAAACTAAAAACCAATCTTTAAACCTAAAAACTAATAACCTTTGAATCTAAAAAACAATCTATCAAAACCTAAAAACTAAAAACCTATATGAAAAATCTACTAACTATCTATATGAATGTCTTTTTCTATGCTTTCCCAAGAGTTAAACTCAATCACTTGGGTTATCCTCTTGTTTACGTGTGCAAAGGTAGTAGGTTTTTAGATTCCCCACAAACATATTCTGCTGAAAACTTCATTTTCCCGTTTCTTTTTGACGTATATCAAGGTTTTGTGTGCGCACACATCAAGATAACGGGCGTATGTGCAGAGAAGCAAAGAAAAAACCGGCCACAACGCAGGAAGCGCTATGACCGGCTAAGTATGAAGGGAAATGAATATTAATCCTGGAAGTAGACTCTCTTCACGCGGTTGCTGATGCCTGTGAGCACCTCGTAAGGAATGGTGTCGAGGGCGTCGGAGAGGACTGTCACAGGCAGATGGTCGCCAAAGATCTCTACGCTGTCACCTTCCTTGCAGTCGATGCCTGTAACATCTATCATGGCGACATCCATACAGATATTGCCCACATACTCGGCCTTCTGGCCGTTGACGAGGCAGTAGCAATGACGGTTGCCGAGATGGCGGTTCAGACCGTCGGCATAGCCGATAGGTATGGCGGCGATGACGCTGTCGTGGTCGATCTTGCCCTTGCGGCTGTAGCCCACCGTGTCGCCGGCAGGCACATTGCGCAACTGGAGGATTGTGGTCTTCAATGTCGACACATTATTAATAATGTGGTTATTGCGACTGTTGATGCCATAGAGACCAAGACCGAGGCGGCACATGTCTAACTGTCGCTCTGGGAAATGCTCGATGCCGGCAGAGTTGTCGATATGCCGGAGAATCTTATGGTCGAAAGCAGCCTGAAGCTGGCGGCTGTCCTTGTCGAAGAGTTCGAACTGATGTGCCGAGAAGTCATCGAAGTGGTCGTCGTCACTGCCTACGAAATGGCTGAAGACGGAGCGCGGGATGATGGCGTTGGTCTTCTTCAGGCGCTTGATGAGCTCGTCCATATCCTTCTCGGGGTCGAAGCCCAGACGGTGCATGCCCGTATCGAGCTTGATGTGCACAGGCCAGCCCGTGATGCCCTCTTTCTCGGCGGCCTTGACGAGGGCGTCGAGGAGGCGGAAGGAGTAGACCTCCGGCTCCAGGTCGAAGTCGAACATCGTCTTGAAAGCCGACATCTCAGGGTTCATAATCATGATGTTGCTGGTAATGCCATTGCGGCGAAGCGTGGCACCCTCGTCGGCGACGGCCACAGCGAGGTAGTCGACACGATGGTCCTGGAGCGTCTTGGCAATCTCCACACTGCCGGCGCCATAGGCATCGGCCTTAATCATGCAGACGAGCTTGGTCTCCGGCTTCATAAAGGAGCGGTAGTAGTTGAGGTTGTCGACGACAGCGTTGAGGTTGACCTCCAACACCGTCTCATGGACCTTCTCGACGAGGAGCTCGGTAATCTGGTCGAAGTTGAACTGGCGGGCACCTTTTATCAGGATGACCTCATCGCGCAGCGTATGGAAGACGGTAGAGTCGAGGAAGGACTCCACACTGTTGAAGAAGAATTTCTCCGGCACGGCGATGACATCGGCATTCTCGGAGATGACCGGGCCGATACCGATAAACTTCTCTACGCCTCTCTCCACTGCCAACCGGCTCACCTCGCGATAGAGTTGCTCAGCGGGCTCGCCACTCTGCTGGATGTCGCTGAGAATCAATGTACGGCGACGGTCCTTATGGTCCGGACGACGGTTCATAAAGTCGAGGGCGATGTCGAGGGAGTTGATGTCGGAGTTATAGGAGTCGTTGATGAGCGTGCAGCCATGCCGGCCTTCCTTGACCTCCAGGCGCATGGCCACAGGTTCGAGCTTCATCATGCGCTCGTCGAGAGCCTCAGGAGCCACGCCGAGGCGCAGGGACACGAGGGCACAAGCAACAGAGTCCTCAATGGAAGCATCGTCGATGAAAGGAATGCTGAACCAGTTCTCCTCGCCGAGGGCAGCCTCACCACAGAGCGACTTGCTGTTGCAAACATAAGTAATGGTGGTAGCGGTGGCCTTCTTCTCAATGGACTTGATGAATATCGGGGCTTCCTTGTCACGGAGCGACCAGTAGAGTTTCTCACCTTTATAGTCTTTAGCGCTGTCCACGGCGTGCCGGATGATGTCATCATCACCATTGAAGACGATGGTAGGAGCGTCGTGGAAGAGAATCAGCTTCTCGCGGACCTTCTCCTCCATGGAGGTGAAGTTCTCCTGATGGGCAGAGCCTAAGTTGGTAATCACAGCGATGGTAGGCTGCACGATGTCGCGCAGCGCCAGCATCTCACCCGGCTGGCTGATACCGGCCTCGAAGATGCCTATCTCTGTCTGCTCGTTGAGGAGCCATACCGAGAGAGGGACACCAATCTGCGAGTTGTAGCTACGTGGCGAGCGGGTGACATAGTGGTCGGGAGAGAGCACCTGATAGAGCCACTCCTTGACAATGGTCTTGCCATTGGAGCCAGTGATGCCGACGATAGGGATGTCGAACTCGTCACGGTGGCGCTCGGCAAGACGCTGCAAGGCCTCACGGGTATCGATGACACGAAGGAAGTTGGCACCGGGATAGAGCTTGTCATAGCCTTCCGGCACATCGGTGACAACGAAGTTGCGGACACCACGGCTGTAGAGGCTGGGGATATATTTATGTCCGTCGTTGCGGTCAGACTTTATAGCGAAGAAAAGCGTTTCCTCCGGGAAACACAGTGAGCGGCTGTCGGTAAGCAGGAAGCCGATGTTGGCGTCGGTTTCTCCGTAGCGGCGCGCACCGATAAGAGTGGTTACTTTCTCGATTGTATAAGTCATTGTTCTGAGATTTTATGATGGTGCAAAGTTACTGCAAACGAATGGAAAAGACAAAAAGAAAAAAGATTTTTTGACTTTTACGCTCCATCAGACCGTCACAGTGCCGGATAGACCATATTCTCCGGCTTCATCTGCTCCAGCACCTCGGTGAGGAACTTGCGTGCCTCCCATTTGGCCATAGGCAGGTCGTGGAGGAGGTAGTTGCCGCAATCCTTAGGAGCGGCACCTGGCACCTCGCCCTCGTAGTCAGCGATGAAACGGAAGGTACGGCTCATCAGGTCGACGATATCCTTCGGCTCCAGGTCTCCCCGCAACAGCAGGTAGTTACCGGTCAGACATCCCATAGGCCCCCAGTAGATGACGCGGTCCTTCCACTCCTCATCGTTACGGAGGAAGGTGGCGGCAAGATGCTCTATGGTGTGCAGGGCACCGGGATGGACCACGGGCTCGCGGTTGGGCTCTTTCATGCGGATGTCGAAGGTGGTGACGACTTCGCCGCCTACCTCATCCTTGCGGGAGACATAGATGCCCCGCAACAGTTTCTCATGATTGATAGTGAATGATGGTATCTTCTTCATAGCGTTATTGAATGATTTTCTGTAGGAAACTGCGTGTCACCTCAAAGCTGTTCTCCGACACCTTATCCCAGAAGTCGAAATACTGTGAGGCTTTGGTGTCCTTCAATGGCACGTCACTGATGACGCGGAAAGAGACGAAAGGCGTGTCGTAGATGTGGCACACCTGCGCGATGGAACAGCTCTCCATGTCGACAGCCGTGGCCTCGGGAAACCTGTCGAGGATTGCCCGCATCTTATCCTTGGTGTCCACAAACCAGTCGCCGCTCACGGTGAGACCGCTCTTTATCTGATGCCCCTCGGACATGGCTATCGACAAAGCCTTGTCGATGAGATCCTTAGGAGCGGCATAACGTGCCGGCATGCCCAACACCTGACCAAAGGCGGCATTGTCACCACAGTAGACATCATGGTAGACACATTCCGATGCCACGACGACATCAAGGGGATTGAGCGACGTATCGGCGCCACCGGCACAGCCTGTGGAGATGACGACATCAGGGTGATAGCGGTCTATCATCTCTACAGCGCCCACGGCGGAGTTGACCTTGCCGATACCACACTGTTGCATGACAATCTGGGCGCCGCCCATCTCGCCAATGACGAATTCTTTAGAGTGGTGGCGCTCACTATGGCTTTCGCTGAGCAACTGGCGGAGCTGGGCAAACTCCTTGTCCATAGCCACGATAATTCCTATTTTCTTCAAAACAAATGTATTTATATTGGTGCAAAGTTAGAAAAAATGTCTAACTTTGTCGCACAATTACATAACAAATATGAAAACGCTGAAGAATTGTCTGCCAGACATCCTGGCAGTAGTGCTTTTTGTCATCCTCTCGGTGGCCTATTTCTTCCCCGCCGATTTCGAGGGCCGCATCCTTTTCCAGCACGATGCCTCAGCAGGTGTCGGTGCCGGCCGGGAAGCACAAATGTATCATGAACAGACCGGCAAGACAACACGCTGGACAAACGCTTTGTTCAGTGGCATGCCCAACTATCAGATGTCGCCGTCGTATACCAGCGACACCATTATCAATAAGGCTACGAATGTCTACCATCTATGGCTTCCGGCCTATGTGTGGTACCTCTTCGCCTACCTCTTAGGTTTCTACATTCTTCTGCGCGCCTTCGACTTCAAGCAGTATTTAGCTGTCTTAGGGTCTATCATCTGGGCTTTCTCCAGCTATTTCCTCATCATCATCGCTGCCGGACACATCTGGAAGGTGATGGCCCTGGCCTACCTTCCCCCGATGATAGGCGGTTTGGTGCTTGCCTACCGCGGCAAGTACCTATGGGGCTTTGTCGTCACGACGATCTTCACGGCCTTTGAGATTAGGGCCAACCACGTGCAGATGACCTATTACTATCTGTTCATCATTCTCTTCATGGTCATCGGCTGGCTCGTTGCCGCTATCCGCGAGCACTGGCTGCCCCGTTTCTGGAAAGCTACGGGCTGCGTCGCTGTCGCCGCCCTCTTAGGTATCTGTATGAATATCTCCAACCTCTACCATACGTGGCAGTATCAGAAGGAGAGCATGCGCAGCAAGAGTGAGCTGGTGAAGAAGAACACCGCCAACCAGACCAGCAGCGGTCTGGACAGAGACTATATCACGCAGTGGAGCTATGGCATCGACGAGACCTGGACACTCCTCGTCCCCGATGTCAAGGGCGGTGCCAGTGTGCCGATGTCACAGAATGCCAAAGCCATGGAGAAGGCTGACCCACAGTATATGCAGGCCTACCAGTCGTTGGGACAATACTGGGGTGAGCAGCCTGGAACGAGTGGTCCCGTCTATGTCGGTGCCTTCGTGCTCATGCTCTTCATCCTCGGACTCTTCATCGTCAAAGGTCCTATGAAATGGGCGCTGCTCGCGGCTACCATCCTCTCCATCCTGCTGTCATGGGGTCGCAACTTTATGGGCTTCACCAACTTCTTCCTCGACTATATTCCGATGTACGCCAAGTTCCGCACCGTGGCGTCTATCCTCGTCATCGCGGAGTTTACGATACCGCTGTTAGCCGTCCTGGCCTTGAAGAAGATTGTCGATGACCCTGAGATACTGCGCACCAAGCAGAAAGCCGTATGGCTGTCGTTCGGCCTCACTGGTGGTATGGCCTTGCTTTTCTACCTCGCCCCTACCCTCTTCTTCCCTAACTACATCTCCACCGCCGAGATGCAGCAGTTCAACCAGATAGCCCAGCAGGGCACCGATGCCGCTCAGTTCATCAACGGGCTGAAGGGCAACCTCACGGCTGTGCGCGAATACATCTTTACCGCTGATGCCCTGCGCTCCTTCATCATCGTAGCCATCGGCATGGCGCTAATGATGCTGTACAGATATAAGAAACTCAGCGCCAAATACCTCGTCGGCTGCGTAGCCCTGCTCTGCCTCATCGACATGTGGCAGGTGGACAAGCGCTACCTCAACGACGCCATGTTCGTAGACAAGAGTGTCCGTGACACCCCACAGCGGATGACAGCCACCGACAAGCAGATTCTGCGCGACAAGAGTCTCGACTACCGCGTCCTCAACCTGGCCTCCAACACCTTCAACGAGAACGAGACGTCCTACTATCATAAGAGCATCGGTGGCTATCACGCTGCCAAGCTGCGCCGCTACCAAGAGATGATAGACGCCTATATCTCTCCTGAGATGCAGAAGATGATGCCGGCTATCGCTCAGGGCATGGGCGACATGACAAAAGTCAATGGCGACTCCATCTTCCCGGTTCTCAACATGCTCAACGCGAAATACTTCATCCTGCCATTGCAGAACGGACAGACCGTACCTTTGCAGAATCCTTACGTCAACGGTAACGCCTGGTATGTTGACAAGCTCGACTATGTCGACAATGCCAATGAGGAGATTGACAAGATTGGGAAAATCAACCTTAAGCACGAGGCTGTTGCCGACAAGAAGTTTGAGACTGAGCTCGGCAAGGCTGTGCCACAGGGCACCACGTCTCTCGTCACGCTGAAGTCCTACGAGCCGAACCACCTCGTCTATGAGGCCAACAGCGACAAGGGCGGCGTCATCGTCTTCTCCGAGATTTACTATCCTGAGTGGACGGCAACGGTAGACGGCACTCCCGTAGAGCTCGGAAGAGCCAACTACATTCTCCGTGCCCTGCAGGTCAAGCCCGGCAAGCATGAGATTGTCCTTGACTTCCATCCTGCCTCAATACGCACCACCGAGACCATCGCCTACTGCTCCTACGGCGTACTGATTCTGCTCGTCGCCGTCGGAATATTCACCTCGGCAAGAAAGAGAAAGAAAGAGAATACGGAGAAATAATACGGAAGAAGTCCGGAAGTCCAGAACTTCCGGACTTCCAACCTTCCAGACTTCACATTATCTATAAAAATATGGAAGCAGCTTCTGTCATAACAAGTACACAGAATCCCAAGATAAAACATCTGACGCTCCTTCAGCAGAAGTCGTCGGAGCGCCGTCGCGCTGGTCTCTTCGTCATAGAAGGAGCCCGCGAGTTCCTCCACTGCCTCCACAGCGGCTTTGAGGTCTCCACACTCTTTGTCTGCCCCGAGCTGCTGCAAGGTTATGAGGGAGCCGCTGAGATATTGTCGCTCCTCAATAGTGGCCAGGGCTACGAGGTCTCGCGCAAAGTCTACGAGCACATCGCCTACCGTGGCTCCACAGAGGGTGTCATCGCTGAGATGAAATCGCGGCTGACGACCCTCGACGACCTGCACCTCCCCGCCAACCCGCTCATCATCGTCTTGGAGAGCGTAGAGAAGCCCGGCAACCTCGGTGCCGTGCTGCGTTCTTCCGATGCCGCGGCCGCCGATGCCGTCATCGTCTGCGACCCGCTCACCGACCTCTTCAACCCCAACCTGATACGCTCCAGCATCGGGGCCACG
>ERZ773148.2689-NODE-2689-length-13113-cov-4.074514_pt1 | contig 13113 bp, 8 predicted proteins | sample MGYA00580846_ERZ773148 | MGnify/ENA primary metagenome ERZ773148 (study PRJEB29015, sample SAMEA2737879) | human gut metagenome | biome: human gut; feature: human-associated habitat; material: faeces | place: China | collected 2012 ...
ACCTTTTACTTTTCACCTTTTACCTTTATTGTATTATCTTTGCTCACCAAATAGTTACAAGTTTCCGGTACTGCCGGAAGTGATCGGAATCGCTTCAAAGTGTTTGGAAAACCTGTACTAAACGGTGTAATTCAGCAAATATTAATCTTAAAATCCTTTCGACTTTTTCAATCGTTTGAAGGGATGATAACTTAAATAATGTAACATGAAAGGACTGAAAATTGTTGTTCTTGCGAAGCAGGTTCCCGATACCAGAAATGTGGGAAAAGATGCTATGAAAGCGGATGGAACTGTAAACAGAGCAGCCTTACCTGCTATTTTTAACCCTGAAGATTTAAATGCCCTGGAACAGGCATTACGGATAAAAGATAAAATTGAAGGGACTACAGTGCACATTCTGACGATGGGCCCCGGCCGTGCTGCAGAAATCATACGTGAAGCCATGTACAGAGGCGCAGATGGCGGATATTTGTTATCCGACCGTGCTTTTGCCGGTTCCGATACCCTGGCCACTTCTTATGCGTTAGCTTGTGCGCTCCGGAACTTGCAGACCGACCTGCTGATCTGCGGCCGTCAGGCTATCGACGGAGATACGGCTCAAGTGGGGCCTCAGGTAGCTGAAAAACTGGGGCTGCCACAAGTCACTTATGCAGAAGATATTCTGGATATTACAGCCGGCAAGATCACGATCAAACGTCGTCTCGAAAGAGGTATAGAAGTGGTAGAATGTCCGGTACCCTGCGTCGTGACCGTTAACGGTTCTGCTGCCCCCTGCCGCCCCCGTAACGCACGCTATGTGATGAAATATAAATACGCCCGGGCTACCCAGGAAATGCAGGATGCCGATGAAGATTACCTCAACCTGCTCCAGGAACGTCCTTACCTGAAAATTACCGAATGGAGTGTCAACGACATCACTTGCGAAGCCCAGGAATTGGGATTGAGCGGTTCTCCGACGAAAGTGAAAAACATTGAAAGCGTCGTATTTCAGGCCAAAGAAGCCAAAGTACTCGAGCCTAGCGACACAGCCATCGATGAAATGATGAAAGAACTGATCGTTAACCATACCGTGGGGTAAGGTAAAAAGTAAAAGGTAAAAAAGTAAAAAGTAAAAGGCGAAAGGCTATAAGCTTAAGCTATAAAAGCTAAATATTTATGAACAGTGTATTTGTATATTGCGAAATAGAAGAGGGTATTATTGCAGATGTAAGCCTCGAGCTACTGACCAAAGGACGTACCCTTGCCACTGAATTAGGCGTAAAACTCGAAGCTATCGTATTGGGTAGCGACCTCAAAGGAGTTGAAAAACAAGTCTTCCCTTATGGAGTAGACGTACTTTGGCTGGGCGATGACAAACGTCTGGCTCCTTACACCACTCTCCCTCATACCTCCATTTTAGTCAACCTGTTTAAACAGGAAAAACCTCAGATCGCTTTTATGGGAGCTTCCAGTATCGGCCGTGACCTGGGTCCCCGGGTGTCTTCGGCCCTGCACAGCGGTCTGACAGCCGACTGTACCAGTCTGGAAATCGGAGATTATGAAGACAAGAAAAACAATAAAATATATCACAACCTGTTATACCAAATCCGTCCGGCTTTCGGCGGAAACATCGTTGCTACGATCGTAAATCCGGATTGCCGTCCTCAGATGGCTACCGTCCGCGAAGGAGTGATGAAAAAAGAAATCTTCAATGCGAACCACCAGGGAGAAATCAAAATGATCGATGTGAATCAGTTCACCACTCCGGAAGATTTCGTCATCCATGTGATCGAACGTCACATGGAAAAATCCAAAGTGAACCTGAAAGCAGCTCCGATCATTGTTGCCGGAGGCTATGGTGTCGGTTCGAAAGAAAACTTCCAGTTACTGCATGAACTGGCTACCGTTCTAGGCGGAGAAGTCGGAGCTTCGCGTGCTGCCGTCGATGCCGGTTTTTGCGAACACGAGCGTCAGATCGGCCAAACCGGTACCACCGTACGTCCTAAACTGTACATCGCTTGCGGTATTTCAGGCCAGATCCAGCATACTGCAGGAATGGAAGAGTCTGCCATGGTGATTGCGATCAATACCGATAGCAACGCCCCGATCAATAAATTTGCTGATTATGTCATCACCGGCGACCTGAATGTCGTTATCCCGAAGATGATCCAGTATTACAAGAAAAACAGCAAATAAAACTTAAAATCAAAACATTATGGCTAATTTTTATACAGATAATGAAGATATAAAATTCCACCTCGGCCACCCGCTGATGGAAAAGATCGTTGCCCTGAAAGAGCGCAATTACACGGAAGCCCAGCAATATGACAACGCACCGCGCGACTTCGAAGATGCTTTCGACAACTATGATAAAGTATTGGAAATTGTCGGAGAAATTTGCGGGGATGTCGTAGCTGTGAATGCCGAATCGGTAGATGCCGAAGGCCCGCAGGTAGTCGACGGTCATGTAAAATATGCCGCCGGTACCCAACAAAACATCGATGTGATCAATCAAGCCGGCTTGAACGGTATTTCTCTCCCGAGAAAATACAACGGTTTGAATTTCCCGATCACCCCGTTTATCATGGCCGCCGAGATCGTTGCCCGGGCCGATGCCGGATTGCAGAACATCTGGGGATTACAGGATTGTGCCGAGACGATCAACGAATTTGCCAGTGACGAACAAAAAGCCAAATACCTGCCCCGCGTATGTGCCGGCGAGACCTGTGCGATGGACCTGACCGAACCGGATGCCGGTTCCGACTTACAGGCCGTACAGCTGAAGGCAACCTATAACGAAGCCGACGGACAATGGTATCTGAATGGTGTAAAACGTTTCATCACCAACGGGGACGGACATATTTCCTTAGTACTGGCCCGTTCGGAAGCCGGAACGAACGACGGACGCGGACTTTCCATGTTCATCTATGACCGCAACAGCAATGCCGTTACCGTACGTCGTATCGAAAATAAATTAGGGATCAAAGGTTCTCCGACCTGTGAGCTGGTATTCAAAAATGCTCCGGCCGAACTGGTAGGCGAACGTAAAATGGGATTGATCAAATACGTGATGGCACTGATGAACGCAGCCCGTCTGGGTATCGGCGCCCAATCGGTCGGTATTGCCGAAGCCGCTTATCGCGAAGGATTGAAATACGCTCAGGAAAGGAAACAGTTCGGTAAGGCCATTATCGAGTTCCCGGCTATTTACGAAATGCTTTCCAATATGGAAGCCAAGTTACATGGTATCCGTTCCGTTCTTTATGAAACAGCCCGTTTTGTAGATATGTACAAGACCTATTACCATATCTCCAAAGAAAGAGCCCTGGACAAAGACGAACGCAACGAGATGAAGGAATATCAGAAATTAGCCGACATCTATACTCCGCTACAGAAGCTTTTCGCCAGTGAATATGCCAATGAAATCACTTACGATGCCTTGCAGATCCACGGTGGATCAGGATTTATGAAAGACTATCCTATCCAGCGTTACGTGCGGGATGCCCGAATCACCAATATTTACGAAGGTACTTCCCAGTTGCAGGTAGTAGCTGCCATCCGTGGCGTCACCACCGGACAATATGCAAAACATATCCGCGAAGTATACGAGAAAATGGAGATCGCTCCGGAACACGAATACCTGCGCGAAACCCTGAAATGCATGACCGGTAAACTCGAAGCCGCAACAGCCAAAGTAGCTGAAGCCGGCAGTACCGAATATACCGACTTCCATGCCCGCCGTCTGGTGGAAATGGCCGGTTATACCATTATCGGTTACCTGTTGCTGCAGGATGCACAGAAATGCGATAAGTATGTGAAGTCTGCCGAAATTTTCATCAATTACGGTAAAGCCAAAGTAGCTGCCCACGATGAAATGATCAACAGCTTCAATCCGGACAAACTGGGAATCTATAAAAAAAATTAAAGCTAGTGATCAGATAAATTAAAAACGTCCTTTCGGGGACGTTTTTTTATTCTAAAGCATCGGGTACTTATGAATTTCAGTAACTTCTGTTCCGAAATTAAACACGCCTCCATAAATCACTTTTTGATTTTCATCCGGAATAATAAAATCAATGAAATTATTTAATTCATACACCTTTTCCAACTTTCCATTCCAACTCATCACAACAATTTTAGTGGGATATTTTCGAGCATCCTCAATTTTACATCCTTCCCATAGAAGATAACAATAATTTTGAGTAGCATAAGCTCGATAAAAGGTTACTGTAGTATGATCATCCACCCGAATTTGTGTATTTATCTCTTCTTTGATCCAATCCAAAGCATAGGTCACCTTTAAATTTCCATCCAAATCATAACAGTTAATTAAATTCATATATTTAAACGGGACGATAATCGAATTGTCCTTTTCAGAAACTAGTACATGATGGCAATAAGCATCTTTACGTCCCTTTTCATAAAAATAATAAGGAACATAATCCGTATTTTTTATCTCTCCGTTATTTCGGTTACAAAAGGAAAAAAGCCCCTCGTCTTTCTCGATAAAAGTTCCGATAAAAGCAGAATCTATCTTATTGAAGTTATACATAAAATTCAGGTTTCTATATAAATGCTCCGAATTTACGCATTTCGCTATATCCCGGCTTTCCACAAGGGCAGCTAAATCTATTTTTGTTAACGTAGCGGCAGGGCTATCGTAAATAATCAGCGAATCATAAGCAAAGGAGTTAACTAGAAAAAAAGGATAATAAAACTCACAAACGCCCCGTCCTTCCCTTCCAAATCGAAAAATTTCCCGGTCAGTGTTCGTACTGAAAAGATAAAACATGGTATCCGTACATTTTTCTTTCAGTACCAAAAAAGAGTCTACCAATACACCGGTTTCATAACACCGGGGCAGAATAGTTTCAACCTTTTCACCGGTCAGATGAATCACCGGAGGCATCTTCAATTCAGTGATCCGATTCTTTTTGCTACAAGCCATCGAAAGCAGGATAAAAAATAGAGAAAGATATTTTTTCATCATACACCTATTAAATTATGACAGAGACAAGAATAAACACTTTTACAATATTTAATTAAAATGTATAGAAATAGATATATTTGTGTATATTTATAAAATTGAATGAATAAAAATTATTATTTTCCCAATAACTAGTCTGAATACAAATCCAGATTAGTTTACAAATCAAATAATAATTATATTATTTTGCAAAAATAAAATATTCTATAATATACTATTATCTATTTCAGTTAAGACACTGTAATTATACTTTACCTAAAAATTATCTATAAAATAAAAGTATATCGGTTTCCGGGGCTGTTTGGAGAATACCATTCATTCTATAACAGCCCCGTTTGTTTATCCAAGTCCAAATCCAAATTTTTCGTTAAACTTCTGCAACCGATTTCGCTTTACAGTTAAAATCACTACTTTTAACACCGTTTTATACCGAGGTCGTTCGATTTCGGGTGATTTCAAATGAGGGTGGATATAAATTTAACATCAATTATAGCAAAACATGAACCTGATCAAAATTATCTGTACAGGGTTTCTAGCCCTTGTTTTTTCCGGGCTGTCAGCTCAGGAAAATCCGCTATGGATGCGTTATCCGGCGATTTCTCCCGACGGAAAAACCATCGCATTCTGTTACAAAGGAGACATCTTTCTGGTAAGCAGTGAAGGTGGTAGAGCTACCCAGCTGACCACCCATCCGGCTTATGACAGCCGGCCTGTTTGGTCACCGGACGGAAAAACCATCGCTTTCACTTCTGCCCGGGACGAAGGATTGAACCTATATACCGTTCCGGTAAGCGGCGGCACCCCTACCCGCCTGACCTATTATTCAGGCAGCGAAATCCCCGTATGTTTCACTCCCGACGGTAAAGAAATCCTCTATCGTTCCAATGTCATGCCCGATGCAGAATACGGCCAGTTCCCCAGTGGAGGGCAGGTGTACAAGATCAGTGTCGATGGAGGACGGCCGGAACAGTTTCTGACGTTCGACGCCTTCGACATCAATTTCAACAAAAAAGGCGATAAAATCATTTATCACGATTATAAAGGATATGAAGACAACTGGCGGAAACACCACAAATCTTCCGTATGCCGGGATATCTGGATTCACGACTTGAAAAGCGGGGAATTTACCAACCTGACGAACAAACAGGTGGAAGACCGCAACCCGGTATTCGCCGATAACGACGAAAACATCTATTTCCTGAGTGAACGTTTCGGGGATTTCAATGTATGCAAAATGTCCCTGAAAAATCCTTCGGACATCAAACAAATCACCAAACACAGCAAACATCCGGTCCGCTTCCTGAGCAGCTCTGAAGACGGCTTGTTGTGTTACTTTTTCAACGGAGAGATCTACACCCTGCAACCCGGAAAACAACCGAAAAAATTAGCGGTTGATATCATCGCCGACAATACCGAATCCCCTATTGCTAAAATGAATTGGAACCGGGGAGCTTCCGAGATGGCTCTGTCACCCGACGGCAAAGAATTCGCTTTCATTGTTCGCGGAGATGTATATGTAGCTAACGCCGAATACGGTACGACGAAAAGAATCACCAATACGGCCACTCAGGAACGTTCAGTCGAATTTTCACCGGACGGCCGTTCTTTGGTATATGCCGGTGAACGGAACGGTCACTGGAATATCTATGTCGCCCGGATCAAAGACAAAGACGATAAATCTTTCGCTTATGCCAAAGAAATCGAAGAAGAGCAGATCACCAAGGGTACTAATGCTTGTTTCCAACCCTCTTTCTCTCCGGATGGTAAAGAAATCGCTTACCTCGAAAACCGGACCGAAATCAAGGTAATCAATCTGAAAAGCAAAAAATCGAGAACGGTACTTCCGGCTAAATACAACTATTCCTATCAAGACGGCGACCAATGGTATCAATGGTCTCCCGACGGTCGGTGGATCCTGGCTAAATATTTCGAACACGGCGGCTGGCAGCATAACGATATCGCTCTTGTAAAAGCCGACGGCAGCGGAGAAATCCACAACCTGACCAACAGTGGATATAGCGATCAGAATCCCAAATGGATGATGAACGGAAAAGCCATCATTTGGTCGACCGACCGTCAAGGTATGCGTAGCCACGGTAGTTGGGGAGCTCAATACGACATCTATGCCTTATTCCTGGATCCGGAAGCCTGGGATGAATTCAGAATGAACAAAGAAGAACTGGCTCTTCATAAAGAAATAAAAGAGTTACAGAAAAGGAAAGAAGCCGAAGAAAAAGCCAAAGCTGAAAAGAAACAGGAAAAGAAAGGTGACAAAGCAGATAAAGCCGGGAAAAAAGGTAAAAAAGAAGAGGGAGATAAAAAAGACGAAGGAGAAAAAGAAGGTAAAAAAGCGAAAGCAGAAGAAAACAAGCTCCCCGAACTCAAAATCGACTTTGAAAACCTGGAAGACCGGATGGTACGCCTGACCATCCATTCTTCCCGTCTGGGCGACGCCGTACTGACCAACGACGCTTCAAAACTATATTACCTGAGCGCTTTTGAAGGCGGTTACGACCTTTGGGTCAGAGACTTCAAAAACGGAAGTACCCGTATGTTATCCAAACTGAACAAAGGAGGCGGTGCTCTCGTTATGAGTAAAGACGGCAGAAACCTGTACCTGCTTTCCGGCGGACAAATCTCTAAAGTGGATATGAATTCCGGCCAGTTGAAAGGTATGAGCTACAATGCCGAGTTCGAATGGAAGAAACCCGAAGAACGGGCTTACCTGTTCGATCACGTCTGGCAGCAAGTAGTAGATAAATTCTACGATCCTACTATTCACAATATCGATTGGGCTTTCTATAAAAAAGAATATGCCCGCTTCCTGCCTTATATCAACAACAATTACGACTTTGCCGAAATGTTGGCCGAATTACTGGGCGAACTGAATGCTTCCCATACCGGTGCCAGCTACAAAGGAGGCGGCAGTTCTTCACAGACGGCAGCCCTGGGTGTTTTTTACGACGAGACATTCGACGGCGATGGCCTGAAGATCAAGGAAATCCTGGAGAAAGGTCCGCTGGATCTAACCAGTGGTAAAATCAAACCCGGTATGATTATCCGGAAAATCAACAATCAGGAAATCAAAAAAGGACAGGATTATTTCCAGATACTGGAAGACCTGAGCGGTAAACGGGTAATGCTGACAATCTACGATCCTTCTGCCAAAAAGGAATGGGAGGAATATGTGAAACCGACCACTTACGGCAACCAAAACGGTTTACTATATAACCGCTGGGTAAAACAACGCCAGGAAATGGTTGAAAAACTATCCAATGGGAAAATCGGTTACGTACATGTGAAGAGCATGGATAGTCCCAGTTTCCGTAAAGTATATTCTGAAATACTGGGCAAATACCGGAACAAAGAAGCGATAATCGTCGACACCCGTTACAACGGCGGAGGCTGGCTACATGAAGACCTGTTACACCTGCTGAGCGGTAAGAAATACGCCGAATTCGTTCCACGTGGCCAATTCATCGGTGAAGATCCGTTCACTCAATGGAACAAACCGTCGGCCGTATTAGTCAGCGAAAGCAACTACAGTAACGCTCACGGATTCCCCTGGGCCTACAAAGAACTGGGACTCGGTAAAGTAATCGGTATGCCTGTACCGGGAACGATGACCGCCGTATGGTGGGAAACTCTGATGGATCCGAGCCTGGTATTCGGTATTCCTCAGGTAGGAATGAAAGACAACCAAGGCCGCATCCTGGAGAATATGCAGCTCGAACCGGACATCAAAGTGACCAACGACCCGGCCAGCGCCATGAAAGGCCGTGATCTGCAACTGGAAGCAGCTGTAGAAAGCCTGATGAAGGAAATAAAATAATCAGGTGCCAACCGATAAAACGGTAACAAGGGTAATAGCAATAATGCTTTCCGTTGTTACCGTTTTTTCTGTTTTATCGGTATTAAAACAAAAACACCCCGGCTTTTTCGCATTCGGTCAATACCTCATCGGGCCATAAGCCGGCTTGTACCTCTCCGATATGACATTTCTGCAATAAGAGCATACAGAGCCGGGATTGTCCGATTCCTCCCCCCATTGTTTGGGGTAATTTCCCTTCCAACAAAAGAGAGTGGAAATACAATTTTTTCCGGTCCCCTGCATTTTTCAGCCACAATTGTTTTTCCAAGGCAGCCCGATCCACCCGGATCCCCATCGAAGAAATCTCGAAAGCAGACTGTAATACAGGGTTCCATACAATGATATCTCCGTTCAAACCTACCGAACCGTCTTCCGCCTCAGTGGACCAGTCGTCATAATCCGGTGAACGGTCGTCGTGAATCGTTCCATCCCCCAAAGCTCCTCCGATCCCCCGGATAAAAACCGCCCCGAACTGGCAGGCTATTCGTTCTTCCCTTTCCTTGGGGGACAAACCGGGATATTGCTTTCTCAACTCTTCGGCATGTATAAAATGAATCCGATCGGGTAAAAAGGGTTGTAATACCGGGAATTGTTCACTCAATAAAAATTCGGTACGTTTCAAGGCCGCATAAATTCTCTCGACACAAAGCTGTAACCGCTCCGGCGTGCGTTCTTCCGGGGTAATCACCTTCTCCCAATCCCACTGATCGACATACACCGAATGAATATTATCGATCGTCTCATCCGGACGTAAAGCGTTCATATCGGTATAAATTCCCATACCCGGCTGAATATGATGCCGCCAAAGAGCATAACGTTTCCATTTGGCCAGCGATTGTACGATCTCGGCTCGTTGTCCTCCTAATACACGGGCTCCGAAACTCACCGGCTGTTCAGTACCGCTCAGGTTATCGTTCAAGCCCTTCCCCGAAGGAACGACAATAGGTGCTGTAATCCGGCGCAACTTCAATTCCGCAGCCAGCGCCAATTGAAAGGTGTCCTTGATAAATTTAATGGCATGCTCTGTCTGCCATACATCCAAGACCGAAGTGTAGTCTTCCGGTAAAAATAATTGCTTCATAAGGGTAAAAATTTAAGTTTATAACCGACAAAAAAGCCTCCCCGCATCGGGAAGGCTCATCCATATATCTGATCTGTTCCGTTTTTAACCATAACCTCCCCTTTGCAACCGCTCTGCATTGCAATTATTATTCAGGTTGATATTAGAATTAAAAAGGACCATGGCTCGTATTCATTCATGACAAATATAAAGTAAAAATCGAAAAATAAAAATGCCGATTGAAAATTTAACAAAATACAGATTTGGAAAATGACACTACTGTTTCAAATTCCGATAATTTAGCTTATCTTTACCGAATCTAAATAGCACAGATAACTTGATTTACATATTTTATTCAACACAATGATTACCAAATATTTTCGTTTATTCCTTTTTTTCTTTCTGATCGGGAACCTCCTGATTTCCTGTAAAAATAAATCCATTTCTACCCGGCTGGTGAGCGTCAGTATTCTTCCTCAAAAATACCTGACAGAACAAATCGCCGGTGATTACCTGACGGTGAATGTCATGATACCTCCGGGTATGAATCCGGCTACCTGTGATCTAAGTACGGAACAACTGAAGAAATTATACGATAGCGACCTTTGTTTCACCATCGGTTATTTACCTTTCGAACAAATCCATCTATTTCCTGTTCTCGAAAACCGCCCGGATATCCAAATCGTAAATCACTCCGCCAACCTGCAACTGATTCACGGAAGCTGTGGGCATACGCATGCCGCAGGTGACGAACACGACGGAGTAGATCCTCATATCTGGCTTTCTCCGGCACATGCCCGCACTATGGCTACTACCGTCTATGAAGTACTATCGGAAAAATATCCGGAACAAAAACTACAGTTCGAACAAAATTACCAGGCCCTTCTCCAGAAGATCGACAGCATTGCCGATCGCGCCAAACAAGTACTGGATCATAAAAAAGACAAAATATTTCTGATCTATCATCCGGCTTTGACTTATTTTGCTGCCGATTACGGGATGGAACAAATCTCGATCGAAGACGAAGGGAAAGAACCCAATCCGGCCCATTTGAAAAAAATCATCGATCTGGCCCTGGAAAAAAATATCCATATGATCTTTATCCAAAGTCAATTCGATGTCAATAATGCCGAATCCGTAGCCAAACAAATCGGAGGCCAAATCATTCAGATCGACCCGCTGACCGAAAACTGGACAGCTGAAATGAACCGATTGATCGATACCCTGGATAAATATTTGCCTGAAAAATAACATACTCGAACTCAAAAATGTAAGCGCCGGATATGACCATGAAGTCATTCTTCATCAAGTCAATCTGAAAATTTATGAGCATGACTTTCTTGGCATCATCGGTCCCAACGGGGGCGGAAAAACCACCCTGCTCAAAGTGATACTGGGGTTACTGAAGCCTTATAGCGGAGAGGTCATTTACCCCGTCTCCAGACAAAATCTCTTCGGCTATCTGCCGCAGAACAGCCGTTTCGACCAGCGTTTTCCCATCGATGTCACCGAAGTAGTCCTCTCCGGCCTGATGTCCGAAAAGGGACTTTACAAATCCTATACCCGAGCCGAAAAACAAAAAGCCTGGGATTTACTCGATCAATACGGTATGGGAGCATATAAGAAAGCACCGATCGGCGATTTATCGGGCGGACAGATGCAACGGGTATTCCTTTGCAGGGCGATCATTGCGTCTCCCCGCATCCTGATCCTCGACGAACCGACGACTTATGTAGACAGTAATTTCGAAAAGGAATTTTACACCATCCTGGAAGAACTCAATAAATCGCTGAGCATAGTCATGGTATCTCACGATCTGGGAACTATCTGTTCCTATGTGAAGACTATCGCTTGTGTCAACCGGGAATTGCATTATCATAATTCTAACCTGATCAGTGCAGAACAGTTGCAATCGTACCACTGTCCCATCGAGTTGATCACTCACGGAAAAATTCCGCACCGGGTGCTGAAGGAACACGAAAAAGGTAAACAGTAGCAGGCGGTGAAGCTACTAAAAGCTATAGGCAAAGAGACGAAAAGGGAAAAGACGAAAAAGGAGAGTTGAGGAAAAAAGGAAGAAGAAATAATGAATAAAAAGAATCGAAGATGCTGGAACTTTTAAAATATGATTTTTTTCAGAATGCGTTGATCAGTACGTTGTTGATCGGTATCAGCTGTGGATTGGTAGGTACCTACATCGTTGCCAAACGAATGGTATTCATCAGCGGCGGAATCACCCATGCTTCTTTCGGCGGCTTAGGACTCTCATATTACCTCGGGTTATCTCCCATGTTAGGTGCTACAGCCTTCTCGATTTTATCTGCCCTGGGAATTCTGTTCCTTTCCGACAGTAAAAAGCTCAAGGAAGATTCCCTGATCGGCATCTTTTGGTCGGCAGGTATGGCGATCGGTATCCTGTTTATTTACCTCACTCCAGGGTATGCCCCCAATCTGATGTCGTATCTCTTCGGGAATATCCTGACCGTTACCCGGGAACAGATTATCCTTTCCGTGGTTCTATGTCTGGGTATCATCCTTTTTTTCGCCCGTTTCTACCGTCCGTTATTCTACATCGCTTTCGATAAAGAATACAGCCGTACTCACCATGTGCATGTCAACCGGATAGACATCGCCATCACACTGATCATCGCCCTTTGTATCGTGCTGTCCCTGAAATTAGCCGGAATCATTCTGGTCATTTCCTATCTGACTATTCCTCAGGCTATCGCCGGCATCTTTTACAAAAACTTCAAACAGCAACTATTGGCTTCCGCCCTGGTCAGTACCGCCGGTTCGATTACCGGACTATTCCTTTCTGCCTTTCTGAATATTCCCACCGGTGCCACCATCGTAATCTGTTTTCTTCTCTTTTTCCTGATCAGCTGGCTGATAAACAAAATCAGATAACAAAAAAATAACCATCCGTTCAATTGTAAAATTAAATTAGTTTATAAAGTTCCCGGATCCTGCGGGTGCTTTTTTTATGAACTTTTAAGCAACGAAGGAGCAACTTTAAGAACTTTACGAACTAATTATACCTACTTTTTTAAATTATTCGCCCTTTTTCTCCAGTTTCCTTGAAAAAATTTCTACCAAATCGGATAAAGCGCTGTTTTATCCCTGATCTTTTATTAGTTTTGTGGCAGCAAAGAAAATTTAAAACGTTTGAAATATGAATTACGATTTAATCGTCATCGGGAGTGGCCCCGGGGGGTA
>ERZ773148.2694-NODE-2694-length-13097-cov-3.236237_pt1 | contig 13097 bp, 12 predicted proteins | sample MGYA00580846_ERZ773148 | MGnify/ENA primary metagenome ERZ773148 (study PRJEB29015, sample SAMEA2737879) | human gut metagenome | biome: human gut; feature: human-associated habitat; material: faeces | place: China | collected 2012 ...
ATAAAAACTCCTTCGCAGACGTTTGGGTATAGTCTGCGAAGGAGCCGGTTTTTTATGCAATGAAATGCAAATTTCAGCTCTTGCGGGACTTCACATCCGCCTGCAGGCGGGCAATAAAGTCGGCAAGGCTCTCCACGCTCTGCTCACCGGAGAGCGTGCGCACGGAGATGGTATCGTTCTCCGCTTCCTTGTCGCCGAGCACGAGCATATACGGGATCTTCTGGCTCTGCGCTTCGCGGATCTTATAGCCGATCTTCTCGTTGCGCAGGTCGGTCTCAACACGCAGACCGGCCTTCTCCAGACGGTCGGCAACGTGCTTGGCGTAGTTGTTCGTGCGGTCGGTGATGGGCATGACCTTGACCTGCACGGGCGCAAGCCACAGCGGGAACGCGCCGGCGTAATGCTCGGTGAGGATGCCGATGAAGCGCTCGATAGAGCCGAAGCAGACGCGGTGGATCATGACCGGGCGGTGCTTCTCGCCATCAGCGCCGACATACTCAAGGTCAAAGCGCTCGGGCATCTGCATATCCAGCTGGATCGTGCCGCACTGCCAGGTGCGGCCGAGGCTGTCTTCCAGATGGAAGTCGATCTTCGGGCCGTAGAACGCGCCGTCGCCCTCGTTGATGACATAGGGCTTGCCGAGCTCGTTGAGCGCGGAGACGAGGCCATTTGTCGCAACCTCCCACTGCTCGTCCGTGCCGATGTGATCCTCCGGCATGGTGGACAGCTCCATGTGGTACTTGAAGCCGAAGAGCGAGTACACGTCGTCGATGAGCTTGGCCACGCCCTTGATCTCGTCCTTGACCTGATCGGGCGTCATGAAGATGTGCGCATCGTCCTGCGTGAAGCAGCGGACGCGGAACAGGCCGTGCAGCGCGCCGGACAGCTCGTGACGGTGCACGATGCCGAGCTCGCCGACACGCAGCGGCAGGTCGCGGTAGGAGTGCGGCTGGGACTTATAGACCAGCATGCCGCCGGGGCAGTTCATCGGCTTGAGCGCGAACGGCACATCGTCGATGACGGTCGTATACATATTATCTTTATAGTGATCCCAGTGGCCGCTGCGGTGCCAGAGATCCTGGTTGAGCATGATCGGCGTCGAGATCTCGACATAGCCGGCCTTCTTATGGATCTCGCGCCAGTAGTCGATGAGCTGGTTTTTGAGCACCATGCCGTTGGGCAGGAAGAACGGGAAGCCCGGGCCCTCGTCCATGAACGTGAACAGGCCGAGCTCCTTGCCGAGCTTGCGGTGGTCACGCTTCTTGGCCTCCTCGATACGCGCAAGGTACGCGTCGAGCTCCTCCTTCTTCGGGAAGCAGGTGCCGTAGATGCGCTGAAGCATCTTGCGGCTGCTGTCACCGCGCCAGTAAGCGCCGGTAACGCTCGTGAGCTTGATGGCGTTGCCCTTGACGCGGCCGGTGGAGTCCAGATGCGGGCCGGCGCAGAGATCAACGAATTCACCCTGACGGTAAAACGAGATAACGGCGTCCTCCGGCAGGTCATTGATGAGCTCGACCTTATACGGCTCATCGCGCTCCTCCATGAACTTCAGTGCTTCGGCGCGCGGAAGCTCAAAGCGCTCGAGACGCAGCTTTTCCTTGCAGATCTTGCGCATCTCGGCCTCGAGCTTTTCGAGCACCTCGGGCGTGAACGGCTGGGGGCTGTCAAAATCGTAATAGAAACCGTCCTCGATGGCCGGGCCAATGGCCAGCTTCACCTCGGGGTACAGGCGCTTCATGGCCTGGGCGAGAATGTGGCTGGTGGTGTGACGGTAGGTATCTCTGTAGGTCTTGTTTTCAAAGGTGTACTGATCGTCCATAATGTCTCCTCCTAAACTAAAAACACCCCTGCGCCTTACGGCACAGGGGTGCTGAAATCACACGGTTCCACCCTGAGTTTCCCTCAGTTGGCGCTGTAACGCGCGCCGCACGGATCGCCTTACTGTAAGGTTCGGGCGATCGGCTCGGGGAAGGTCTGCGCCGGAGGGGTGCCGCAGGCGGCTCACAGCCTATGACCGCCATTCTCTGTCCGTCCTCACTCGGGTGCAAGTCCCGTCACTGCCTTTTGAACGGTATCATCGTAACACCGACTGTTATCCCCTGTCAAGCACAATTTCATACGAAATCCGGCCGGAAATGCCGCCGTTTGTGCATGAAACGCTGCACGGATCGCTTGCCAAATGCAGACAGTCCGTGCTATACTGAATCTGGAAGTCCAACCGGCAACAGAAAGGAGCGCACCACCATGACCATAGGCGACAAATGCCCCTACTGCGGCAGGGAATTGCTCTCCGGCTATCTGCAGAGCGCGCGGCAGATCATCTGGAGTCAGGAGGAAAAGTCCATATCCTTTCGCGCGGACGAGGACGGCGATCTCGTGGTGAGCCACGGAATCTGGGAAGGCAGCTTTGCCGACTGCCGGTACTGTGCAGACTGCGGCATCTTCCTGCTGGAGCGCCCCGCGCAGCCGCCGAAATTCGGAGAGCGCCTGCGCGGGAAATTCGGCCGCCTGCGCGGCGGCGACACAACGGAATAAGAAAAGACCGCACGCGGCGTTTTGCCGCGTGCGGTTCGTCGTTTTCCAGAAAGATCAGACGTTGAAGCGGAAGAGCGTCACGTCGCCGTCGTGCATGACATAGTCCTTACCCTCGGAGCGGACGAGGCCTTTCTCCTTGGCGACGGCCATGCTGCCGCAGGCTTTCAGGTCGTCGAACGCGACGATCTCAGCGCGGATGAAGCCGCGCTCGAAGTCCGAGTGGATCTTGCCGGCGGCCTGCGGCGCCTTCGTGCCGCGCGTGATCGTCCAGGCGCGGCACTCATCGCTGCCGCACGTCAGGAACGAAATGAGCCCCAGCAGGCTGTACGAACACTGGATGAGCCGGTCGAGGCCGGACTCTTCGATGCCGAGCTCCTCGAGGAACATGGCGCGCTCGTCGGGCTCGAGCTCGCCGATCTCCTGCTCGACCTTCGCGCAGATGGGCAGCACCTGCGCGCCCTGAGACGCAGCCAGATCGCGCACCTGCTGATAGTACTTGCAATCTTCATACCCGGCGGCGAATGTATTTTCGTCGAGGTTGGCGGCGTAAATGACGGGCTTGATGCTCAGCAGGTCGCTCGTCTCGAGCAGGGCACGATCCTCGTCGCTGCAGTCATAGGTGCGGGCGCTCTTGCCGTCGTTGAGATGCTCGAGCAGGCCGCGGAACACATCCGCCTCGTGCAGGCAGGCCTTGTCGCCGCTCTTGCCGGCCTTGGCCGCCTTGTCGATGCGGCGCTGGACCATCTCGATGTCCGCCATGATGAGCTCGAGGTCGATGATCTCAATGTCGCGCAGCGGGTCGGTCGAACCCTCGACGTGCATGACGTTTTCATCGTCAAAGCAGCGCACGACGTGCACGATCGCATCCGTGGCGCGGATGTTGGACAAAAACTTGTTGCCGAGACCCTCGCCCTTGGACGCGCCCTTGACGAGGCCGGCGATGTCGACAAACTCGATCACCGCGGGGGTCTTTTTCTTCGGCTGATACATCTCAGCCAGATAATCCAGCCGCGCATCCGGCACGGAGACCATGCCGACGTTCGGGTTGATGGTGCAGAACGCATAGTTGGCGACTTCCGCGCCCGCGTTCGTAATGGCGTTGAACAGCGTGGACTTGCCGACGTTCGGCAGGCCGACGATACCGAGTTTCATAGATCCGAGCATCTCCTTCGTTTCCCAGCCGCGGCCGCGGCTGACATAGCAGTTTATTATAGCATGGGTGCCCGGGCATTTCAAGCCGTCACTTGACCGGGTGATAGTTGTCCGGGTCGAGATACTGTGCCGCCATGCGCACGTACCAGTCCTTCGTCCCGCGCCAGTCGGTGCGGTCTTTGTCGGTCAGCTCGCGCATCGGCTTTGCGGGCACGCCCGCGACGAGCGTCTCCGGCGGAATGATCTTGCCCTGCGGCACGAGCGCCGACTCGGCCACGATGCTGCCCGCGCCAATCTCGCTGCAGAGGCTGAGCACCGCGCCCATGCCGATGCTGGCCTCCGGCCCGATCACACGCGCGTGGATGATCGCGCCGTGGCCGATGGTCACGCGGCGCGAAATGGTCACGACGGGATCTTCCCCGCCGGTGTGGATGATGACGCCGTCCTCGACCGCGACCTCCTCCTCGAGGACGATGCGCGAGGCGTCGGCGCGGATGACGGCATAAGGGCCGATATAGCAGCGCGGGCCGACAATCACATCGCCGATGAGCTCCGCGCTCGCACTGACGAACGCTGTCGGGTCGACCTGCGGGGCTTTCCCGCCAAAGGTATAGAGCATAATGGTCTCTCCATTCAAATAAAAGATGTATGATTTTATCATGCACAGCCGCCGGATGCAAGCACAACGCCCGGGCAGGTGGAACCTGCCCGGGCAAACGTATTTGGATCGCAATTACAGACTGCGTGCCGCCTCGTAGCCATCCCAGATGGCGCCGAAGATGTTGCGCACACGGCGGCCGTCGCCGAGCGCGAGCACGGTCTCATAGTCATCGCGGATCGCGTCAAAGAGCGCATGGTTGGCCTCCATGCCGACCGCAGTGATGACCGTGTCACCCTCCGCCAGCGCGGGCACGCCCTCGACCTCGTAATAAACGCCCTTGGCATCGACGGATTCCAGCGCCGCGCCCTCGACGATGTGCACGCCGTGGAACACGAGCAGGTCGCGCAGCATGAGCTCATTCATGGCCGGCAGCTTGGCCGAGCGCAGGAGCTTGCGCCGGGTGTTTGATCGTTGGGCAGCAATCTATCCGGATGAACTGGAGACATTGTACCAGAAAACTCCTTTACAAATGCGAGACAGTACATCTGTATTGATAGGACTGAAACGGATGCTGGATGCTACCCGCAGCCTGAAGCCGGGAGATCGTTTTGTTGATTTCAAACAGGTGGAATATGCAGAGAAAGACAGTTTGCTCTTTTCAGACATTGCAGGGCAGGGATATCCCGTGTGTTTACTCTTTTTTCTGAAGCCCGATGAAAAAGGTACTGTTCGTGCAGAAATCAAAAATCTGCGAGAACAATATCCTGATATACGTATTATTGTTCCCACTTATAGATATCAAGATCCGGAATTCAAAGAGTTCATTCATGAATTGGAAACCGAATATCAGGCGACCATCCTGGATGACAGTCGCCGTTTTGAGAAAAGTGCCCGTTGGAAGTATCGTATTTACGGTTCCTTCAACTACGAATACTTATTTGATGCCCAAGGACAGTTGGTGAAGATGAAACCTGTTTTATAAAGACGCATAATAGGCTTCTGCCTTTGCAAGTGTCTCTGGTTTGCCCACATCAAACCAGTTTTCGCTGTCTATAGGAAATCCCTGAATGCATGCTTTCGGGCAGATATCCACATAAAATGGAATAATGGAAAATTTTCCTGTCCAGCGTTCGCCTTCCATATAGCGGAAAATAGAGGGAGAAAGAACATGGATGCAGCCAAAGGCCTGCAACTGATAATGATCGCCGGGATAATTGAGTTCTTTGGGGAGTACTTCGCCTGTAGAAAGATTTGTCCAACCACAAAGGCGGTTATCTTGATTCATCAACAAATAACGGGATGTTTTCCGGTGATTAGTGAGCAGAGTGGCATCTGCATCACTTTCCAGATGGTGGTGGTAGAAAGCATTGAGATCCAGGTCCGTCAGGATATCGGCATTATGTATAAGGAAAGGCTCATTGCTCTCCAGCAGAGGACGGGCTTTTTTAATACCACCACCGGTATCCAGCAGTTCACCCCGTTCGTCACTGATATGAATATCCACACCGAAGTTCTGGTTTGCGCGGAGGAAGTCTATAATCTGACTTCCAAAATGGTGGATGTTTATGGTGATATCATGGAAGCCGGCATCTTTTAGCTTTAAGATGACACGCTCCAGCATCGTTTTGCCTGCTACGGGGACAAGTGCTTTGGGCATATTGTCTGTCAGTGGGCGCAGGCGGGTGCCGAGGCCTGCGGCAAATATCATTGCTTTCATTCTTTTTATTTCTTGAATTATCGAAAGTTTAGACCAATATTTTTATCCTCTACTTATTCTTTAGTTTTTCGCTTTAAAAGTCTGTTCAATATTCTGTTCCCTGTGCATCAGATTTACCTGTACTCCGAATTTCTGGTTCAGATGTTCTGCCAGGTGTTGTGCTGAATAAACCGAACGGTGTTGTCCGCCAGTGCATCCGAAACAAATGGAAAGGTTCGTAAATCCACGTTCCATGTATCGTTTCACGGAAGCATCTACCAGACCGTATACATGTTCGAGGAACGTGGTTATTTCTCCATCGTCTTCTAGGAAGCGAATAACAGGTTCATCCAGTCCGGTGAAGGGTTTATAACGGTCGTACTTACCGGGGTTGTTTACGGCACGGCAGTCGAATACAAAGCCACCACCGTTGCCACTTGAATCCTCAGGTATACCCTTTTTATATGCAAAACTGGTGACTTTTACTACAAGACGGCGCTTCTGGAGGTCGTCAGTAAATTGTTTCAGCTCAGTAAGCTCTTTCAGCACATGACAGAGGTACGGATATTCGGGATAGGGTTCCTGCAATAGCTGTCGCAGGTTTTCAATAGCAAAGGGGACGCTTTGGATGAAATGGGGTTTCTTCTCGAAATAGCCACGGAAGCCATAAGCACCCAGCACTTGCATGGTACGGAACAATACGAAATGACGTAATTGAGCATAGAAATATTTCTCGTCCACAGGCTGGTATTTACACAGAGAGTCCAGATATTCCTTTAAAAGCTCTTTGCGAAGGCTCTCAGGATAATTGGCCTTGGCTTGCCACAGGAAGGAAGCCACATCATAATAAACAGGCCCCTTACGTCCGCCTTGGAAGTCGATGAGCCATGGTTCACCTTCTTTAATCATAACGTTCCGGCTCTGGAAATCACGATACATGAATGTGGCCGAACTACTGCGCATCAACACGTCTGCCATTTTCAGGAAATCATCTTCCAGACGGTCTTCCTGAAACTCCATTCCGGTAGCTTTCAGAAAACAGTATTTGAAGTAATTCAAATCCCATAAGATGCTGCGACTGTTGAATTCTGACTGTGGGTAGCAATATGAGAAGTCCATTCCGTCTGCACCGGAGAACTGTACGGCAGGCAACAGACGCATTGTCTTGCGCAGAAGTTGCTTCTCTTCTTCATCAAAAACACTGGTCTTGCGTCCTTTTTCGATGGCATTGAACAGGAGAGTGTCTCCCAAGTCTTCCTGCAGATAAAATGCATCGTTATCACTCTTTGCTACGACTTGTGGCACGGGTAGTCCTTTCTTGCGGAAATGGTCTGCCATATAGAGGAAAGCCTGATTCTCTTCGAGGGAAGTCCCGCTGACACCGATAAGGGTAGGGGTGCCCGTAAGGCGGAAGTAACGACGGTTGGAGCCGGATGAAGGAAGTTCTTCAATAGTTCCCGGCTCGTGTCCGGTATACGTACAATATAATTTCTTGAGTTCTTCAGTAATCATAGTAATTTACTTTTATTTGGGCAGCTAAGGTAAGAGTTTTAGGGAATATATACTACCTTTGCGGGAAATAAATCTGTGCGGTATGATAAGAAATATTCCCCAATTTCTGATAGCGGCGCCTACTTCGGGCATTGGAAAAACCACTGTCAGTCGATTGTTGATGACGTTATTGACGCAGAAAAAACTACGTGTACAGCCCTATAAGTGCGGGCCGGATTATATCGACACGAAGTATCATGAAAAAGCTTGCGGAATTCCATCTTACAATCTGGATCCTTTTATGGCTTCCGAACAACATATGCATGAAGTGTATGTTTCACATGCCAAAGATGCGGATGTCTGTATCGTAGAAGGTATGATGGGCATGTTCGACGGATACGACCGTAGTAAAGGTTCATCGGCAGAGATTGCAAAGATTTTGAATCTTCCTGTTGTGTTGGTGGTAAATGCTAAGTCGGCTGCTTATTCACTGGCAGCAATGATTAAAGGTTATTTGGATTTTGATCCGCAAGTGGAAGTTGCAGGCGTTATTTTCAATCAGGTGGGGAGCGACCGCCATGAGGAAATGTTGCGTGAGATTTGCGATGATCTGAATGTGCCTTGTTTGGGTTGCTTGCGGAAATTCGATGCTTTGAAAGAGGAAAGCAGGCATTTGGGACTGGATTTCAGTCGTAAAGATGAAGATGGTATCACTGAGACACTGCTGAAGCAGCTAGACGCACAATTGAATCTTGATCTCTTGTTGCAGATCACACGCCGGGAGGTGGATGTCACCACAGAAGTCAAAAAGAATGTCTCTCTATCCGGAAATATATGGGTGGCATGCAATAAGGAAAGTTTCTCCTTTATCTATGCTGAACATCTTGATTATCTGAATCAGTTTGGTACGGTTACTTTCTTCGATCCGGAAGATAACAGTGCGGTAGTACCGGATAATGTGGATTTGCTCTATCTGCCCGGAGGTTATCCGGAAAATCGTGCGCTTCAATTGAGTGCCGCCCCCCGTGTAATAGATTCAGTCAAGGCTCATATTGAGCGGGGAGGAAAAACAATTGCTGAATGTGGTGGTATGATGTATCTGGCTTCGGAACTGGTGATGTGCAAAGATCCCTATACAGCTTTCAAAATGGTAGACGCATTACCTATGAAAGTTTCCGCTTGCAAGGATGATATGCGTTTGGCAATGGGGTATAGAAGCTTTGATTTTCGTGGGGTGAAGTTGCGTGGACATGAGTTTCATTATTCACGGATCATTGAGCAGGATGAGAAGCTTGTTTCGGTTGTGCAAGTTTATAATGCTAAAAGACACCCCGTGAATACAGCCGTGTTTTGTTATAAAAACCTGATAGCGAGTTATACGCATTTGTATTGGGGAGAAACGGGAATTTGGTCATTATTTGAACAAGTTCCGGGAGAGTGAAATAATGTAAGATATACCTGTAATTTATGAGAAGGATTTATACTAAAACAGGAGATAAAGGAATGACAGGCATCCACGGTGGAGAGCGTGTTCCGAAAGATGATATCCGCATTGAAGCTAATGGTTGCATTGATGAACTGAATACGGTGATAGGAATTGTCAGGTCGTTGCTTCCGGTGAAAGATGTATGGCAGGAATTACTCCATGATATACAACGTGAGTTGATGGTGGTGATGAGCCATGTTGCAACCCCTTCCGGCTTACGGGATGCAGATCCGGAGAGGCCGGGTAGTGGCAATCCCAACGAACTTCATGCTGTGGAAATGACAGTGCGGTGCGAACAGGCTATGGACGCAATGATGCTTCAGCTTGAAGACAACGGCTATTTCCTGCTACCGGGTGGAACGCAGGTGTCGGCTCAATTACAGTTTGCCCGTGCCGTAGCCCGTCGTGCCGAACGCAGGCTTTGGACGCTGAATCGGGAAGATCTTGTACCGGAAGATATATTGCGTTTTATCAATCGACTTTCCGACCTGTTTTTTGTCATGGCCCGTATGGAAATGCAGCGCCAGGGATGGGATGAGGAACGGTGGCAATCATTTGCTTATAAACGAAAACGATAATGCTTATGCTTGAATACCCATAAACTCAGCAAGAAGTACACTACCACTTGTACCCACAGGGTGATCATTTCCGGACGGATATCTGCCATATCTCCTCCCATTGAATTCAGTTTGACGAAAGCAAGCACGGCAGGTGCTGCCGGAACTACGTAGTGTGCTGCCTGCCAATACCATGGCATCAGTTCAAGTGGATAAGAGACACCGGACAGGAAGATATAGCCTACGGAGAAGAAGGCGATCATTAGTAAAGGTGCTTCAGAGTCTGTGAAGTAACGTGATGCAGCCAGTCCGAAGAAACTCGTTCCTATCAGGAAGGGAATCATCATTGTGATAATGTCTCTGCCGTTTCCAATATTAGGGATACTGAAAAGATGGGGGAGTAAGCCTAATAAAAATAAGGCAAAGATGAAATAAAGCATAACGTAAACGAAGGTTCTTCCGGAAACATTATATAATGCTTGGCGCCAGGCGGAACTATCTGAGTTCTCCCGGGAGGTTGTTCTCCCCCGACTAACGGGGGAGTTAAGAGGGGGTAAGTACCCGTAGGGGGAGGTGGTAGGCAAACGCTTTCGTTCCGCTTCTTCTCCCGTCACCATTCCTATCACCATCAATAAAGTCTGAAAGATAATGATAATCATAACTGCCGGAATAAGATATGAACCATATCCTTCCGTATAATTATACAGGGCCGTGCCTGCTACATTGACAGGTGCGGATGAGGCTACTGCCAGTAATCCCTGTGGTGGCAAGAATACGGCACCCTCTGCACGGTGTGCATCGTTTACGGCAAGCATCACGCGGGAAGAAGCCTCTTGCAGATTCTTGAAATTCAGGAAAGCATCCGTTGCGGCGTAAACACTAAAGACCGATTGTTCCCCACGGCCGACACGGGTGTCGAAATCGGCTGGAAGATATAGGATACCGTCTACTTTGCTCTGTTTCAGCCACTCTTTGGCTTCAAGATAATTGGGTGTCAGTGCGTAGACTGAGGCCTGTGGAGTGGCATTGAGTAACCGGATATATTCTCGGCTGAGAGCCGAATGAGAATTGTCGACAACTGCAACCGGGGTTTTCCGTACAAGGTTGGGAGCATACATCAGGTTATAGAGAAGACCATAAGCAAAGATTCCGCCTATTAATACCAGGAGGATTGCCGCATTGGTGCTGATGGCACGCCACTCCCTGAAAATGATAGTGGCTATTGAGGTGGAATATGCCGTACTGTGGATAGGAGCTGAATCTTCTTCTACTGTATCTTTCAAAATCCAGTGCCTCAATCTCGGCAGTATCAATAATGCCAGCAATGGAAAAAGCAAAAGTATAGCTGCTGATTGCCAGTAATACCCGAAACCTGAGTCAAAATAGATCATCGACTGTGAGATTTCAGTGAAGTGCCGGACGGGAAACAGATAGGATGCTGCATGTACCGGAGGATACATACTTGTTACGGGGAAGGTGACACCTGAAAGAGTAGCACCTAATGAACCGATCATGGATACGATACTGATAATGTATGCTATCCGTGGGAAGATGGAAAATATAAACACTGCGAGTGCTTGCGTGGCGATGATAAAGATCAGTGTCATGAGGTTCATCATCAGCAGGCTACCGTGGAAAGGAATGTGTACTACTCCATAAAGGATATAGTTTGCCAATATACCGATTACTGAGAAGATGAATGTATAAGGCAATAGTTTACCAGTGACGGCAGTCAGAATATTCCCTCGTGCTGTGGTCAGCCATTCCTGTGCTGTATTGAACTTGATCTCGCTGCCAATGGCATATACTGTCATCAACAGAATAAGTATCTGGAACAGGACATAGAAAAATGGTTGGCTCAGATAAACAGAATAATCCAGGTCGGGATTATAGAGTGGGTGCATACTGGCTTGTACAGGTAGGAGGAATGTGGTTATCTGTTCCTGGTTGAGCCCTAAAGATATAGCTTCCATGGCAATGGGAGAGAGAGCGACAGGTGCCAGCGCGGTTTCGAAAGCTGCCATCAACTCACTACCTACGGAGAGGAGAGCATAATGGTAGTAGTAAGAAAGCGTGGCATCCATTCCTGTCGTAGCATGCTGTTCAAAGCCGGTAGGAATAGACAGGTAACCATATATTTCTTTGCGTTGCACGGCTTGCCGAGCGGCGGCTTCGTCGGTAAAATGCCGTGTGACACTGAAAGTAGGTACGGCAGATATATTTCGTGCGATTTGCCGGGATGTGGCAGTATTGTCCTGATCGACAATGCCAATAGGAATGTTCTCCATTTGTCCGCTACCGAAAATGGTTGCCATGAAGAATAAGCAGAATAGGGGCAGTACGAGGCATACGCCGAGGTATAACCTGCGGGAGGTCATACGGCAAAGTTCGCGGTGGAGTACATTGTATAACGGACTTTTCATCATTCACACAGATTATCGGTTAATCATTAATAGTAAGCAGCACCGACATTCCCGGACGCAACCCTTCTACCGTTTGTGTGGGACGGGCATGTATTTCAAAGGTCTGCATATCATAGCTTCCCGTCTGTTTGGTTGATTTCCAAGTGGCGAAGCTACCCAGCGGACTGATGTAATAAATACGGAACTCTACGTTCTTTTTACCGATGGCAGGGACATCTGCGTGGAATACACTGTCCATCTTGAATTGTGGCATCAGGTCTTCGCGTACATTGAGTACAACATGAGCGTCATTCATAACGACAAGGTTCATGATAGGTGTGCCTGGTGCAACAAGCTCTCCACGCTTGGGAAATATAGTTGAAATCTGTCCTGCCTCCGGTGCTGTCAGACGTGCATCGACAAGGAGGGCGGACACCTCATCTACTGTACTGCGTGCAGCATCTACCATGCTGCGTGCCGATGCGCGGTCTTCGCTTTGTGCTCCGTCTACGGCCATTTGGTATTGTTCGTAAGCGGCGCGCTCAGCAGCTTGTGTGGCACGGTACATGGCCTCTACTTCATCTTTCCGTTGGGAGGTGACGACACTGTCTTTATAAAGTGTCAGGATGCGCCCGTAAGTTGTTTGTGCCAGGGTCAGGTCACTCTTGGTTTTGTTCCAGAGTTGCTGGGCGGTGGCGATGATCTGCCGGCGTGTACCGGCATCGATTTTTTTGTTCTGTTCTTGGGCTACTTGCTCGAGGGCATTTACTTGCCGGTATTTGGCTTCTATCGTCGGACTGTTGATGACGACAAGTGTATCGCCTGCCTTTACCCAGTCTCCTTCACGGACAAGAAATGAATCCACTCGTCCCGGTAATTTACCACTGATACGGATTTCCGTTGTTTCTATTTGTCCCTGAAGAACGAGGGGCTGATGACTCATAAGGACCATTCCCAGGATAGAGACAAGTATGGTGATTGCCAATATGATGACAAATGCGGTGCTGATGCTTTTTTTTGATAGTTCCATATTGTTAGTTGTCAATTATTAAAGTTTTTAAATTGCTCCGGTGTGCCACAGAGAGCCAGTAGATTCATGAGTGTTACATCGTATTCGTAATAAGCGGCCAGACGGGCTACTTTGACGGTAGCAAGCATGGTTTCTGCATCCACTACC
>ERZ773148.2701-NODE-2701-length-13077-cov-6.541622_pt1 | contig 13077 bp, 9 predicted proteins | sample MGYA00580846_ERZ773148 | MGnify/ENA primary metagenome ERZ773148 (study PRJEB29015, sample SAMEA2737879) | human gut metagenome | biome: human gut; feature: human-associated habitat; material: faeces | place: China | collected 2012 ...
ATCCGGCCGTTGTAAGGGGACATCAGCGTCAGCGGACGGTATTCGCGCTGCCCAAACTGACGATCTCCGACGACAAAGTGCTTTTGCTGGAAATCGTCGAGAAAAACGGAGCCCGCCATCAGACAGTGGAGATACCCGCAGGGGAATTGTTGGATGCGAAACTCCTGTAAAGAGACAGGCGGTCGAACCCGATGCGGAAGTTTTTATGCAGCAGTGGGAATGTTTCGAATCCGTGCGGCGATCTTACAGGAGCACTTTGCAAGAGGATATTCAGACGTGGTTCCGCACGCTGCGGCTCTGAAAGGCTGTTCGTTTCCGAACAATCAGACACCCCGGTACGGTTTTCAGACCGTACCGGGGTGTCTTTCATGCAGCTTGAGGAAACTCAATATTCATCTTCGTTGAAGAGTTGTGTCTCATTTGATTATCAATCAATTATATTTCAAAGAATGATTTTTAGCCAAACAAACCACACCATCTGAGGCTATCAATGGCAAAGATATGTGTTTTTTGACAAACAAATGAAAACAAGCACAACTTTTTGCTATACACAAGGAAAAATCATTGCCCATGTTTTTTCTTTCCCTTATTTAATAGTAGTTTGTTCGTTCTAACGAACGAAATTATCAGCTAAGACTTCTAATCATATTTTCAACATGATTCATGCGAAATACATAGTCATACCTTTCTGATAAAGGTTCAAGCTCTTTTGTCAGAGTTTCAAACGAAGGTTTACCGAATAGCACAGCCAGGCTATCTACTGCTTTTTGCAAGCGTTTACCCAATATGCGTATAGTTTCAATGTGAGAAAGTCTATTAAATAAGGTCCCATATAATATTGCATATTTCATAGAACGAGACGAAACTTTATTGAAATTCTCATCTCTTTGTGCTGGAAGTTTCATTGTATTGCAAAACTTTACAAATTTTTCCAATGAGTCAAGACCAACGTTACTTATGCTCCTTTCCAAACTATCATAAAACTGTTTCTGAGAAAAGTTTCTTGATGAATAGGGTATTTGGTCAAATTTATAACGAAATTTATTAAGATAACATATCTCCATTGCAGCAAACATAGACAGAGAAAAGAAGTTTAAGTCATCTCTAGTTATAACGCCATCACCTGTAGCTTTTACCTGCTCGTATCGCTTACTTATCATCTTCTGATATTTCATTAACAAAGATGTTGATAATTCACCATAACCTTTTAACAGTTGCTTGCTGAGGAAGATATCCTCCTGTTCTTCTATTTCTCTATTATTGCTTGTTTCTGCCGAGCCTTCTTCCTCTTCATCAATGATCGCATCATCTATCGAACGAATCTTTTTTTTAATACTCTCCTCAATACATTCAATCAGTCTTGATGTACGATCTATTTGGAAAATCCTGCTACTTTTTGCATCGTCATTGTCATATTCCGAATTGTATTTTATTTCGGGCAAAGATAAATCAGATTGCCTTTTATCTTCTGATGAAACTTTAATCTTTGGAGAAACTTTTTCACCAGCATCATTAACTAAGTCCCACATTACATCAGATAGCATATCAGCAACCTCCATACCATCATATCCTTCATTCTCAATACGAGAAATGAATCTATTAAGATTACGACTCATTTTCGACGGATTTGTTGTGGCTAAGAACTCAGTCCAATTGACGAACAGCTTATTAGATATAGATTTCTTGTCTTTATCCACTAAATAACATGTATATTGAGTTTTTGCTAACTTTATATCAGTACTATATCTATTGCCTTTATCATGTTTAAGTTCACTTACAAGAGTCTCAATTCCATTGTCGATAGACAGTAGTACTCCATCAGGAATCTCCTCATTGCTATAGACATTTAATTTACCTGATTCGTAATAAGCGGATAATAGTCTTAATCGTCTTCCAGTTTCAGAAGGAGCTTCATTAGAATGTTTGGATCTATTAGTTGGCACATCTATTCTTTTCTTGGTTTTCAGACCAAGTGTAGATAGAAAATCTTGCTTTGTCGAATGATACAAGACTCCAAACTCTTCATTTATGCCTCTGTGAGTTATTGTTCCAAGTCCGGCTAATGTTGCATTTGCACTGCCAACCATACAATATTCAGCATCATTAGTCTTAAAGTGCAAAACCTTTGCATGCAATTGACGTTCATATGTTTTAAAAGCTATTTTACCCCTTTTTGTTTCGCTGAAATCATAAAAATGAATACTGCTATTTGGAAGCATTCCGCTTGGTGGCAAAGCACAATCTTGGTGAATCAAAACATTCACCGTTGAGTTCGGACAAAGTTGGGATAATGTAATCAATGATTCTCCATATTCATCAAAATATGGACTGAGAAGTGTTATAGTCTGCACCTCATTTAATGGCACTAAATTTGAAATTTGTTGTAAAATCCCAGACTGAGAATCATTATACAGTAAAGCAGCATTTAACCCTTCTTGTACCTTGCACATACTATGAGGCACAATATTGAAAGAGGAATCTAAAAATGTACAATTTTCAGGAATCTCACGAAGAATTCTATTATGATCATAGTCGTTACATTGCTTTGTAAATCGGCAGAGATACTGCCAACATTCTTCAATGAGAGGACGATGCGTCGTATCAGTCTCATCTATCATAAAACCTGTAAATGCCTCATGATTTTTTCCATGTCCTGTAACTGTTAGATTACCAGTACCAAACACAACCAATACAGCGTCATCTCCTACAAAGAAATTAATCTTAGGATGAAAAGCTCCGACAGCACTTATAGATGTAATGGAGTACTCCTTACCAATATGTCTAATATAAATAGGAGATACATATTCCATAGATTTATCCATTTGATTGGTATCGGCAAACACATTTATGCTACATACTTGCTTACGATGAAGCATGTTCAATAATTGATTATCGAAATGTATCAAATCTATGGCATAAGTAGTCAATACAGCTGAATGATATTTGCCATTTTTGCCGCCGCTAGGAATATCCAATAATATTGCATGCTCATTCTTTTCCATAATTCTCAATGAATTGTGATGCTATCTCAGTTAGTGTATTATCTTCATCAAGATAACCCATGTCTTGTAAAAAATTAAATAGAGAATTAATACGCGGCGATGTTTCAACGGGATACCGTTGCTCTACTAGAACAATCCGTCCATCCTCAAGAATAAATTTTCTTAGGTCTGAATTATTCTTTCCCATTTTAGCAATAGCAACCACAGTATGTTCCTGCATTATTTGTACTATCAGAGATTCTATAAAGCTAGATATAGAGAATGACAGGTAACGCTCCATATAAGATCTTAACCCTTCACTGAGTATGCCTCGCTGACGTTTCAAATCATTTTTTTTCTCAAACTCCTCTATTTCTTTTGAGTTATTCTCAAATTCAGTATAAAGTCTCAACAGGAGTCTTATCGCATGTACTGCTGCAGAAATATAATCTTGTTTGCTGACGTAATCCCTTAACTCATCATAGATTATATTTATATTATCACTCACATTTTTCCTCCATTCGTCAAGAGAGTTATAATTCATCTCTTTCTCTATAACCGACAATAAAGATTGTTTAATATCTTGAGAAAGTAGTGCAATTGGAGGATTGTGCAATTCATGAATTTTGTAAAGTATTAAGCAGAAGAACAAGTCAATACAATAATGTAGACCTTCACATAAATAATAGAAATACCACCCAAATGCGGCATGCAAATTACCGTCTTCAGTTATATGCAAAAAACGATTCTTTACAAACTCTTGAATCTCTACGCCTTTTGAAATATCATTTAGGAGCAAAAAGATTGTTTCTCTTCGCAAGGAAGAGTCCTCGTCACTTTTCGTAAGCAAATTATTCAAGAACAGCCATTCCTCAGAGCCTACATTTATGCGATGTATAGCTAAAGATTGTAAGTCTTCTATTGCTTCTTCTTTAAGACTTCCATCCAGAATACATTTAAGAAATAATTTCCGGATGTTTTCATCAATACTATTTCTGACAGCATCAGCTAGCTCTTTTCCTTTGTTACGAAGATAGAATCTGCCTTCTTCAATTTTTACAAGTTCATAATAAATAAGAGAACCAAGATAGTACTGGCCAAAAGCTCCACTTTTGAATGTCCAGTACTTATCTTTAGATTCATAATCAGCACCATCTGCAATATCATAAATACCATCCTCTATTTGCTTATATCTACCTTGTGAAACAAACAAAGCTCCAACCACAGAACCAACATTTTGTTCCTTCATAATTAGTGCCATTGCCAACTCTGCACGACGTATAAAATTATATTGATGCAGAGATGTTTGACCAGCAACTTCAAATTTGTCATATTCACTAAGTAGCCAACAATAAAGGCTGTAATAGCGGATGTGACGGGTTAGATTGGTGAGCCCAGGTAACAATTTGCTATAGGTTGCAATTGAACTGTTCTGGATTCCCAATGGGTCACGTCCACCTTTGAAGCCATCGTTCGATGCCCAAAATACATTTGTGATTTCAGATTGCTTGTATTGTGCCATTGTACAACAGAATGAACAAAATACTAATAGTACATCTCAATATATTGGTATGCACGTTCAAATACATCATTGTCTTTTATCTGATACTTAACCCAAAGGATAGCGCGTAGTTTCTTTTTAATTTCTCTACGGGCTGTAACACTTTGGAATGCATCATTAAATTGACGTACAATGTTAACCACCTCATTATCTATATCATTTACAACTTGCTCAACGATAATTGGGGTTTCTTCAGTCTTAATACTTTGGAAAAGGTCTGTTAAGGCAGCACGAGCTTTTGCTCTTTTATCCTGGGACTCATCCTTTTTCTTTTCTTCTTCAAGCAAGTCTTTTGCTAATGCAAGAAGTTGTTTCAAGAAATCAATACTACTGATTAGATTTTGTTCCATTCGTTCACGTAGTTCATCCAATTTTTCTGCAAATTTCTTGAAGTTAGGATCACCTTTATGCTCGCCCAATCTCAATCGAAGCATTTTCTCTACTTCAACAATCTTCTTCTCACGTGCTTTTTCATCTTCAAGGACTGCATCTATCACATCGGCATCAACTACCAAATCCTCTAGTGGAGTACCAATGTCAATAGTTTCAATGTTGCGATGTATAATCTCAATGGTCTTAGCTCCAAGCAAAGTCCAGATAAGATTACCACCACTTACAGGACGTACACTTTGATACACCTGAGCCAACCAAGTATAATCATTTTGGAATTCGGCCAAACAAGCATCGGGAGAAACTATCTCCCACGCTTTATTGAGGCGGGCAAAGTGGCGTCCAAAGTTTGTCTTCACACCATCATCTTTTAAGCATTGTTGAGCAGCAGTAAGCCCCTCCCATCCACCAATAGTTCTATCTACGCCAGGGAAGAACTCAATACATTGTTGCATGAATGTAGGTATAAGACTTTTGATTTCATCGATATTCTGAACAATGGTCTTAACCGTCTCTTCATCAAAAGCAAGACTCTTAGCAACATCCTCAAATACACCAACAAAATCAACAATCAACCCACATTTCTTATTTTCATTGTAGGTACGATTGGTTCTGCAAATGGCCTGCAACAAAGTATGATTCTTCATTGGTTTGTCCAAATACATACACTGGAGTATAGGTGCGTCAAAGCCAGTTAACAGTTTACTTGTCACGATGACAAATTTCAGCGGAGACAATGGGTCTCTGAACTGGTCAAGCAATTTCTTTTCCTCATCGCGACTACGCTTATACGCCTTATATTCATCTGCTTTATCTCCAGCAGTATGCATTACAATTGTTGTTTGGTCATCTGTGCCAAGAAGAGCATCCAAAGCCTTTTTATACTTGACGCAACATTCTCTATTGTAAACAACAACCTGAGCTTTCATGCCTGTTGGCTTCACATACTCTCTGAAATGAGAGACAATATACTTACAAACGTCATTGATTCTTTTTTCAGCGGTAAAGAATGCATCAACGCTTGTTCTTCTTACCAATTCGTTCTTGTCTTCCTCGCTAATTTGGTCGGTAAGCTCATCAAACTCCTTTTGCAACTTAGCATCGTCCAAATGCATTTCGACTGGAACAGTCTTGAAATTAAGTTCAAGAGTGGCCCCATCTGCTACTGAGTTTTGGAATGTATATTTTGATATGTATCCGTATTTATCCTCCTCGGCTCCAAAACATGCAAATGTATTATGGTCATTACGGTTGATTGGCGTACCTGTTAATCCAAAGAAGAACGCATTTGGCAATGCTGTGCGCATCTTTTTACCCAAATCTCCTTCTTGGGTTCTATGAGCTTCGTCCATCAAGAGGATGATATTGTCACGTTCATCAATTACCTCACCATCATTCAAATCACCGAACTTAAAGATAGTGGTAATCAAAATCTTTCTTTGATGGATCTTTTCCTCCAGTTCTTGTTTGGATGATATGCTATCAATGTTAGGTATTTCTGCACGTGTGAAATCGCCGGTAATTTGGTCTTCCAAATCAATTCTATCGTCCACAATCACAACTGTTGGTGCTTTTAGCACTTCCTGACGACGAAGTTTTTGAGCCGCAAATACCATCAACCACGACTTACCAGAACCCTGGAAATGCCAAATCAAACCTTTACGAGGACCAGAGCCCTTTGTATATGTTGACAAAACACGTTGAACAATAGCTTCGCCACCCAAATATTGTTGGTAACGACATACAATTTTAATTTTCCTACCTCCTGAGGTTCCTGTAAAAACAGAATAGAAGCGATATATATCCAATAGTCTTTCAGGAGTCATCAATGATACATAGTTATGCTCAACATCTTCCAATGTACCATGCTTACGCTCCTCATCAGCAAACCAAGGACCCCATTTGTCAATAGGACATCCGATACCTGCATACTGTAATTCTCTTCCTTCGCTTGCAAAGGTTAGAATATTCGGAACAAACATTTCAGGGATACTCTTCTGGTAATGCATAATATCAGTAGCACCATCAGCCCATGTTACAGACGCCTTAACAGGAGTCTTTGCTTCACCGATAACCATAGGTATACCATTGATAACATATACAAGGTCTAAACGCTTGCCTCCCTCCTTACTCTTTCTCGGATACTCCCACTGATTAGTCACTATGCAACGATTCTTATATTCATCATCCTTGCCTGCAAAGAAACGAATGTTGATATTATCGCCATTGTCCCCAAATGGGTATGAGTTCTCTTCAAACAGCAACTTGCGGAACTTATCATTGGCTGTAATTAGTTCATCAGAAGCTCCTCCACTTGTAATACAAGCTCGAAGTTTATATATAACCTGTTCTGCTTGTTCAGCAGTAATAGGATTCAATGCCAACAATGCCTCCATGAGCCATTCTACAACAAGAACTTCATCAGGAAGTCTCGGAACAAACTGCGGTTCCACATATATCCAACCGCATTGTCCTGCCGCATTAATGAGCATTTGCTCAACCGTATTTTCTTCGTTAAAGTATGCCATATGTTATTATATTTTTGTTTCTAATTGTAATATTCTGATTTATCGGCTTGTTCTGCAATTGTAACAAACGCTTTCTGATCCTCATCTGATGCATTTGGAATGCCGATTTCCAAATATTTACTCATGTTGAGATTCTGAATTCCTGTCGTCTTGCTTCCCATGCTTCTGATTGCAGTTCTATTTGTCTGATAGAAGTAGTATAATGCATAGAATGCAAACCTTGGATCAACGTCTTTGAATCTCAAAACCTGCGTGAAGTTATTGCACAAAAACAAGTTATCTTCTTCAAATAGCACAACTCTACCCACCGGATTATCAGCAGTTCCACCTGATCTTTCAAGTATGGTATCGTACTTTTTAATTTGCTTTCTAACTACCTTCCTATCTTCAATGCTGCGGGTAACAACATCTGCAAGATTCAGCTTTCCTGAGTTTGTGAAGTTTGTAGTACGTATAACCTTTACTCCATTACCATCCTTATCTTCAGTACCCCATTCACCAGGAAAAGAATCATCAATATAATCTTTTACAGGAGTAGTTTCCATGCCATAAAATATCTCGATAAATTGCGATTGAATTAGGAGAACATCCTTCAACTTTCTTGGCTGAGATAAAATTCTCTACCAAGATTTGATTATTACTTTCTGTATTGACAGCATCTTTTTCAGTCACGACAATGTTACGGAAGGTGTAATCAAGCACCTTACGCAACTGGGCCAACTGCTCATTATTCAATGAACTGAGCATAGCCTGTTCTATTTCGTTAATCAAGTTCTTAACCATAATCTTACTATATTATAAAGTTAGTCAATTAACGCGCGACCTAAAAGTAACTTTATCACCTAACTTAGTCACTTTTGTATAGCAAGTGACTAAGTTAAGTGACCAAGTTTATCTAATCATCCCCTTCAACTATTACTACTATTCCCATATTAAATTATTGCCTAGGATTTACTCTGCAAAAAGAAATATACTGATTAACAAGTATTTAGATATATATCTGATTTATTCTGCAAATAGTTCTATTTTTTTATTGGGAGTTTAGAAGAAGATTTTTCTATCTTTTTATCATCAGAAACCACACGACGCTCAACTTTCTTTATGTCTTCTGCAACAGGAAGTTCTTCTGGGCGGATTCCACGTTCTCCAAGCATACTTCGCACACTAACATTGTTCTGTACATGTTCACGCGTAATAGAGGATTCTCCATACAGATTTTTCTGTTCTACATTATAATTAGTCATTTCTGTTGCCAGGTTCTTTGCCGCAATAGTTAATGTTGGCAAAAAATCCGCTAATGGACGATTTGACTTAATCCCTAATCTGTGTTTCATATCTTCAGTTGTATGCCCTCCAAATAGTGCAGTATCACCTTTTGAACGAATTCTACCATATCCTTTATCATCAACTCCTCTCTGATAAATATTTTGAGATAGTTGTTTTTCGGACGAGCGCAATCGATCTCGAGCTTCAAGTCTTGATATTTCTTGGATTCGTTCTGCTATTATCTCAGCTCTTCGAGTTTGAACCGCAAAATAACCTTGAGCAAAAGCAATTTCTTCTTTTTTAGGATCTCCGTTTTGTGCAATCAAATAACAAGCATATCGGGTCAACATGAAGTCTATGACCTCACGCTGTGAACCACTACCTAAAGATACCATTTTCGTGACCTCACGAAAATGGTCATCTACATTGACATTCTGTTGTTTACATGATTCTACTGCTCTACCTATAGCAACCTGAAAATTTTCCCAACGAGCATAGCCTAATAATTTTTGCAAATCTCGCGCAAACCAAACTTCCACATTCTCACTACCGTCATCACTCTTGATGATTTGGCCAATTGCATCAAAGTTGGCTTTATGTTGATTAATTCTTTGTATATCCATAATGTATTCTATTAATTATTTATCAAACTCTTTATTACTTGGTCTATTGCCTCTATCGATTTGCGGAGTTCAAATTCTGATTTATCGGCCTGTTCAACAATAGAACCAAATCGAGTTTGTTCTTCCATTGATGGAATTTTAATCCAGAGATTAAGAAGATCAACCTTTGTTGTACTAGGAAGAGTTGTACCTTTGTTCAGCACATTGAAATCTATTGTTTTGCAATGCCAATAGAAATAAACGTAATGAAGGACTTTTTCATCAGGAACTGCTCCAAATGCAGTATCAACGTTCCAATACTTTTCTCTTATTAGCAAAGGCTTGTCAATAGTACCTTTTCTCCCTAACAATATAGAATTAGCAGGAGATAGATAATCTGAGGCCCTTGCCATCTCGCCACCAGTTCCATAGACAGGATAGCCCCCATCCTCAACTTGGATTGATTTATAATCCTTGCCGTTAATTATTTCGACGACTTCTTTCCATTGACGGCTATGATCACTCCTCATGTGAGTATCCCCAAACATCTCGATAAATTGCGACATACTAACCAATAAATTTACGGTGAGACATTTTAACATTTGTCTGATTCACCATAGCATATTGCAATGTTGTATCAAGACTTTGATGCCCTAAGAGATGCTGAACCTGCTCTATGGGCATACCTTTATCTATCGCCATTGTTGCCAACGTGCGGCGAAATTTATGAGGATGCACCTTAGGAATATTCAATTCACGTCCCAATCGACGCAATCGAATTTCCACGCCACTTATCTGTAGTCGATTATAAGGTGCTAATAACGAAACAAACAGCGCAGGATTGTCATCTATCCGTTCTGCCAAATAACGTTGTAAATGTATCTTTGTACGAGCATCGAAATAAACTCGACGTTGTTTATCGCCTTTACCGGTAACAATGCATTCCCGGTTTTCAAAGTCTATATCGTTCCGATTGAGTTTGACCAACTCCCCGACACGCATACCAGTAGAGGCCAACAAATCAATCAAGGCTAAATCGCGAATACCTTCGCAATGGTCACGCATTTGTTCCAACGCTTCATCGGAGTATGTTTCTTTGACTGTTTTTCCGACTTTTACTTTATGAATCCGACGTACCGGACTCTTCACAATATAATCCTCATCCTCAAGCCATGAAAAGAAACTTGACAAGATGCGACGTATATTATCTACCGTAACCTTTGTTGCCCCACTTGTTAGTTGGTAGTCATTTAGATAACTACGCAAATCATCCGTCGTAATATGACGAATATTTTTTCCTATTTTCCTGATTGCATTATTTAACGTACTTCGATAATAGTGCATCGACTTATCCGAACAACCTTCAACTCGTTTAGCCGACAAAAAACTATCTATCAATTCACTATTACCGCTGCACTCTTCATTGTTCTTAGACGACACGTTGATATCACGAAAGGCATAATCTAGCACCTTTCGTAATTGACTCATTTGCTCGTTGTTTAAAACACCCAGCATAGCCTGCTCTATGTCATTAATCAGATTCTCTATCATATTATTAATAAATTAGTTATCCAATTAAGCCGCAGCTATCAACGCATCTCTTTTATTCTATCCGTTTATTAAACTCTTTATGACTTTATCGATATGTTCAATGCACTGCTTCAATTCAAATTTTGATTTGTCGGCTTGACGGTAGATCTGTTCAAATTTGTTTTGTTCGTTTCTTGAAGGTAGTACTATAAACTTAGCCATGAAATCCGACATACTTAAATTTTGAATGCCGGTAGTTTGACTTGCCATTGCTCTCATAGCAGCCTTATTGAGATTGTAGGAATTATATAAAGCGTAGAACAAGTACACTGGATTTACAGATTCCTTAGGACGCAGTACCTGCGTAAAGTTATTAGGCAGATAATCACCTATTTCATCAAAAAATACGACCCTACCAACCGGATTATCTTTAGTACCTCCAGACCTCTCCAAGATTGTATCACCTTGTTTGAGCTTTTTCCGTACAACTTTCTTAGGCTCAATATCTCTAGTTACAACATCTGTCAAATCAAGATATCCTTCATTAGTAAAGTTTGTTGTGCGAATCACTTTTATCGCATTCTCAGAAATCGGTTCGCTTCCCCATTCCCCAGGGAATGTATCTGATACCAAATCTTCTAATTTGCAATAAGATTCAACGTTCTCAAACATCTCGATAAATTGCGATTTCACCATTTCATCAGTGGCAACAAGTAGTTTTTTATAGGCTTCCTTCAATCGATAGGCAGCCCATAATTTATCCGCAAGAACTTTTTGTTCCTCTAATGGGGGTAATTCAAACTCAAAATCCGCTAAATGCTCCCATTTTACACGAGGCGATAGAGATCCTGCAGAGCCTCTATTAGCATAGTCAAAAAATACAGGTGTTTGAATTATGAAAGGCAATAGCTCCGGCACAATTTTCCCTTCTATTGCTTCTATTACAGTTATGTCGCCTGAACATATACCATCAAATTCAGCAACTGCGGCTTTACGTTGATAAGCTCGACGTCTACCAAATAAGACTTGTCCCTTGACAAACCTTTTTGAAAAAGTATTATCTGTATTTATATCATATGCATCAAAACGTATTTCATTAGGGATAAGGTGTTCCAAACCAACTATAGGAACATCCTGTTTACTTTTGGTCCATTTAAGTCGACTTTCACGAGCGACGTCACATAATTTTACTACACCCATACTATTCAATCAACTTAATTAACTCATTCATTTCATTTATACATTGACTATGAGAGGAAATCCAAACATTTATAGCATCCTCTTTAGAGACAGTAAGCGCATCATGTAGAACACTTTGATATGCGTACAATGATATATTCAGATTAAACTTCTTTTCTCTAATTTCATCATTACTTACAATTCTTGAGAAGCCATCCAATTCGCTATTTTTCTGGTATGCATTTACAATCCTTTGTATATGCTCTGCCAACAACATACTCTCTGCATTTTTTCTTGTAACTTCATTCACGGCATTTATCATCAAAACTTGATTCTTTTTGCTATTAGCTTTCGAGTAGTTACATATTAATATGCAAGCTTCCATAGGAGAATTATAAAACAAGTTTGCTCCCAAACCTATTACACAATCAAGTATATCCATTTCAACGAGTTTCTTTCGTAATTCTAATTCTTCATCACGAAATAGTACACCATGGGGGAAAAGAATCGCACATCTTCCCTGAGTTTCATTCATTGAAGCTATGATATGCTGAAGAAATGCATAATCAGCTCTTCCCTGAGGAGGTGTTCCCAAAAAATTACGTCCCCACTTATCATTCATGAACTTTTCACGGTTCCACTCCTTAATAGAATATGGAGGATTTGCCAGAACGACATCAAACTTACGAAGCTGGCTACCATCCAAGAATGCAGGATTCTCCAATGTATCTGCACATGCAATCGAAAAATCTTCAACTCCATTCAGATAAAGATTCATTCGCGCAATAGAAGAAGTCAATCCATTTACCTCCTGCCCGAACACCTGCACACTCTGCCACTCTTCACCTTTGTTACGCAGATAGTCTAAGCATTTGACCAACATACCACCAGAACCGCAAGTCGGGTCATAAATACTTTCATTCGGTTGGGGTTGCAGTATCTCAGCCATAAGTTGAACGACTGTTCTATTCGTATAGAACTCCTGAGCAGTATTTCCAGCATCATCGGCAAACTTTCCAACAAGGTATTCGTATGCCTTT
>ERZ773148.2706-NODE-2706-length-13047-cov-4.483297_pt1 | contig 13047 bp, 15 predicted proteins | sample MGYA00580846_ERZ773148 | MGnify/ENA primary metagenome ERZ773148 (study PRJEB29015, sample SAMEA2737879) | human gut metagenome | biome: human gut; feature: human-associated habitat; material: faeces | place: China | collected 2012 ...
TAATGTATACTTCTTGGAAAGCGTCCTTACCTATATAAGATGTTCCGACATTGCCACGGCTCCGTGACCTGAACCTGCAGACACCGGCCAATGTCCACACCCTCTATTCTTCAGCCCATAACATCATCAGCGAGCTGCCCACCACGGACATCGTCATCGGTTCCGTCCTCGTGCCCGGCGACAAGACCCCGCACCTCATCACCCGCGACATGCTGAGCCTCATGCAGCCGGGCAGTGTCCTCGTCGACGTGGCCATCGACCAGGGCGGATGTTTCGAGACCTCCCACCACACCACACATGCCGACCCCGTCTACACTGTAGACGGCATCGTGCACTACTGTGTGGCTAATATCCCCGGTGCCGTGCCCAACACCTCGACAACGGCCCTCACCAACGCCACCCTCCGCTATGCCGTGGCGCTGGCCGATAAGGGCTGGCAACAGGCTTGCAAAGACGACGAAGCGCTGAACAAGGGCGTGAATATCGTCAACGGCAAGATAGTGTACAAGGCCGTCGCGGAAATCTATAATAATGGGTAATGGATAATGGGTAATGTATAATGTGTAGTGGGTAATGGGTAATGTGTAATGGGTAATGTATAGTGTATAATGTGTAATGTATAGTGTGTAATGGGTAGTGTGTAATGGGTAGTGTGTAATGGGTAGTGTAAAGATGCACGATATTCATGTGCACTTAAACCACGAACTAACATTTATCCACTATACATTATCCACTATCCACTATCCACTATACATTACACATTATACACTATACATTATCCATTATACATTACACATTACACATTACACACTACACATTATTCCTCATCACCGCTCCTTCCTGCTTTCTGCCATCCATCATAATCTTTAGCGGATGGGGGAAGCGGACGTGGCGGACATACGGTGTCTCACTGACGGCAGGCATGGCATCAAGGATGTCCTTACGCAGCATGCCGTCAGTGCCATGGCCAGCGGCTACACCGTCTTTCAGCGTGATGGTGAAATAGCCCACCCCGAAAGACGTGAGATTCTGGAAGAAATGAGTACCTTGACTGGGATCGACACGATAGCCAGGCAAGGCCACCTCCACGATGACACGCGCCGCCGAGATGGCCGGCCACTTCACAGGCACACCGAGCCAGTAGTCGCTGGATCCCCAGCGCCCGGGCCCGACGAGGACATACTGTCGCCCGCTGTCGAGGAAGCTGCGGTTGATCTTCTCGATGTCGGTAGCTATCTGCGGATTGTTGACAGCCGAGAAGTTGTCGTCGAACTTGACGTAGACGACATCGGTGACATCGTCGTAGATGCCATGACCTAAGGAGTTGTGGCTTCGGAGCAGACATTCGCTGTCGGGAACTGCCGCCACATCCTCTACGAGCTCCTGCTTGGTGTCGACGATAGGCCGTATCTGCAACAGACAGAAGTCACCGGTGCGGTCGGCATTGACATTGCAGGCAAACTCTATCTCCACAGGGCGCCGCATGGCATGACTGCCATATTTCATCGACATCTGCATGAGCTCGGGCAAGGGGAAGACTCCTTGCTTGAGCACCCCGTCGAAAGAGATAATCTTCCGTCCGTAGTCGTAGAGTCCCTCCCGGATGATCTGGTCGTCAGGGTCGTAGGTGGAGGCGATGTAGTTAAGGGCCCCGTCGTTGTAAGCCTCTTTGACCCTCAGCTTCATGATGTTGAAGCCGTCGTCGACCTTGAAGTCGGTACCCACATGCTTCATGTCGAGGGCATAGAAGCGTGTCTGGGTGTCGCGGAGCGCTATCTCCATGTCCGACATCTGCAACACCTGGTCGGGATGGTAAGGAGAGACACGCAGTGTCTGCCCCCCGTCGACGATATACTTCCCCAGTCCCAGAGCCAACGAGGCAATGCCGTCCTCGGCCTTCTCCTCCCCGATGGGATAGTAGTTGAGAGAGCGCAGCACACCCGAGATGGTGGGATAATAACGACTGCCATAGTCCTTGCCCACGACCTCCTGCAAGATGACAGCCATCTTCTCCTGGTCGATGACATTTGACGTGGCCGTCATATACGCCTTGGAGTCATGGTAGAAGACAGAGGCATAGACGCTCTTGATGGCGGCGGCGAGCATGTGGAGCATCTCCTGCTTATCGTCAAGGCGCGGAATCATATAAGTGGAATAGATACCAGCGAAAGGCTGGTAGTGGCTGTCTTCGAGCAGCGAGCTGGAGCGGATGGCGATGGGTCCCGTCGTAGCCTCGAAGAAGGTGAAGAAGTCGGCGATATAGCTGTCGGGGAGCTGGGCCTGGAGGAAGCGGGCGAGGATGTCCTCGTCGGGGGTATTGCTCAAGGCGATGGGATAGAGGTTGTTATGCTCCATGAACTGGTCGAAGACGTCGGTGCAGAGCACGACGGTCTTCGGTATGCGCACGGTGACACCAGGGAAGAGGTTGAACTCCGGGTGCATCTTGATGATGTTGTCGAGGAAAGCCAGACCGCGCCCTTTGCCACCGAGGGAGCCATCGCCGATGCGAGCGAAATGTGCATAGCGGTCGAACTTTCCGCGGTCGAAGACGGCCACGACGCCGATGTTCTTCATATGCCGGTACTGCACGATGGCATCGAAGATAATCTGGCGGTGGGCGTCGACATCCTGGAGCTTGTGCCATGTCACCTGCTTGAGGAATTTGCTCACGGGGAAGATGGCACGGGCACAGAGCCAGCGGCTGATATGGTTGCGGGAGACATGGTAGAGCATGGAGTCGGAGGGTATCTTGAAGATATTGTCCTGCAACTGCTTCAGCGTGCTCACACGCCCTATCTCCTGATGGGTCTTAGGGTCGCGGAAGATGAAGTCGCCGAAGCCCATGTGCTCCTCCAAGAGGTGGCGGAGCTCCACGGAGAGCATCTTGGAGTTCTTGTCCACGAAATGGAAGTGCTCCTTGGCGGCGCGTATGCCGTTGGCCGTCTCCGAGCTCTCCATGATGAGGGGCAGGTATTCGTCCTGCTGCCGGATTGCCTCCAAAAGTTTGAAGCCAGCCTCCGGGTCCTTGTCCTCCTTGCTGCCTCCCATGACTCTCTGATGCTTGGGATGGGCATGGAGAGGGAAGCGCACGTCGCTGATGACGCCCAAGCAGTTGTCCTTGTATTTCATATACAGCTCCATGGCCTCGTCATAGGTACGGGCCAGCACCACCTTAGGCCGTCCGCGCATGCGCAGCGTGGCAGCATGGGGGTTGAGGGCCTCGGTGGAGAAGTTGAGACTCTGCTGGAGGATATAGCTGTAGAGATTGGGGAGGATAGAGGAATAGAAGCGGATGGAGTCCTCGACGAGGAGAATCAACTGCACGCCAGCCTCCTGGATGTCATGCTCCAGGTTCATCTTGTCCTCGATGAGCTTGATGATGGAGAGGATGAGGTTGGTGTTGCCGAGCCAGCAGAAGACGTAGTCGAAGATGCTGAGGTCCTCATTCTCCATCCGTCGTGTGATGCCGTGGGAGAAAGGAGTGAGGACAACACAGTGAATCTTAGGGAACGCCGTCTTCACGGCACGTGCCACGGTGAAGGCGTCGTTGTCGGCATTGCCCGGCATGCAGATGACGAGGTCTATCTGTGTGGTGGCCAGCACCTTCTCGGCCTCTTCCGTAGTAGAGACCTGCGTGAAGGTGGGCGGGTAGCTGAGGCCTAAGGCCATATATTCGTCGTAGATCTTCTCTTCCACGCGCCCGTCGTCTTCGAGCATGAAGGCATCGTAGGGGTTGGCGACAATGAGAACATTGTAGATGCGGCGCATCATGATATTGACGAAGGTGACGTCTTTAAGGATGAACTTCGTCCACTCCTGGGGTATCTGGGTTGGCATAGGTAATTGGCTGCTATAAGTTTTGCAATTTCAACTGCAAATATAGCACATTAACCGCAAAGCGCAAAGTTCTTGCGGATTTATTTATCAACAGTCGCTATCTCCACCCTCATTCTGCCATGGGCGGCTCATTGAGCAGTTGCCATTCCATTCCCGGGGTCCAGAGGTCTGTACAGATAGAGGCAGCCATCTCATTCAGCGCCAAACATTGCTGGCGGGTTATCGTGCGGCGGTCAGCATGATAGGGCCACGGAGCGAGCATGAGCAACAAGCCCTCAGCACAGGCCTCGAAGTAGTGGCCTGGAGGTTTATAGAGCGGTGGAAAGCCATTTTCCAAGATGACGATCAGGGGTTGTCTGGCAGCAAGGACGGCACGTGCTATCTCCTTCTCGCCAGGTGATATACAGGGACTCACCACCACCGCCCCCATCTTTCCCATTTCGAGAAAGTAAGCCTTTTGCAGGGCGATGAGTCTGAGGTTTTGCTCTGAGGTGTTGTTGTGGCATCTCACCTGCATCCGCATGGGTTTGTCAAGGAGCCATTGATTGCCGATAGCAGCGAAGGTGCGGCCGCCAATGCTCAGATTACTGACGACGCGGAAGAGGTCGGGGTTGTCACGTTTTATCAAGGCTCGTCGTGGGTTGTCGAGCACATAGTTTATCATATTCTTCAGCTGTCCCTTGCCTATAAGCACCGAGTCCTGATAGCCCGGAGAGAAGAGCGAGGGACCCTTAGCGCCCTTGCTGCGAGGGAGAGACGGCGCCGTTGGGTTCGCCGTTGGATTCGCTGTTGGGTTCGCTGTTGGGTTCGCTGTTGGGTTCGCCGAATTATAATTCGGCGCACAAGACGGCGCACTAGACGGTGCACTAGACGGCGACGCCCCACAGACCTCGGGCTCTATCTCCCACCACGCATGGCTGCAGCCGGTTTTGAAGCCAGCGATGATCTTCCCTAAATGGACTTTCTGCGCAAGCGTGACGAAGAGCACGCCGTGAAGATGCTCCGGCATGATTTGAAGCACAATGGAACTAACACCTGGATGGCGCTGCAAAATCTGCTGCCAGCAGCTTCTTACACGCTCGCCAAGCGGCGTGAGGTCGACGACGGCCTTGCCTTCCGCAGTCCAACGCAGGTTACCCAGCCGTGGCTTGCTACGGTCAGCTAAGGTGATAGTGATCTGGTAGATGCTACGGCCTTTATAGTCGTGACCTTCAAGGCGATGGCGCATGGAGTGCCCTGAGTCGTAGCGCCATCCGGTGCCGGGAATAAAGTGTGGTTTCTTGTCCGTCATAGACTGTTCATTCGATTATCTCGCTATTCCTTGTTGTTTCTCCGAGCCTTATTCGTCGAAATCTCTTGTGAAATCGGTGAGGCCCTTCTTCAGGTGCTGCTTGAGTTTATCAAGGAAGGACGGCGCCTTGGGGCGAGGGGTGTCTTCAGTAGATGAGGTTCCTCGCTCTTCCCGCCCCTCAGGCTGTGCTTTCTCTCCATCAGGTGTCAGAGTGGCGTTTAGGGGCTCCGCAATATCCGGCTTGTCGTCTGGCACGTTGAAAGAGATAGAGGATGTCTGTTCTTCCGTCTGGTTCACTTTTGTTTCTTTCTCTCCAGGCTTATTTTCCTCAAGCTCGGGGCTCGCAGCCTGTTCTGCCTGTCCAGCAGTTTTAGCATTATCTTCTTCGACTTTCACCTGTTTCTTCTTCGCAGCGGCAGCCTGCGAAAGTAAGGGCTCACGATAGAGTTTGGCGATGATCTGGTTATAATAATCCTCATCTTTATCCTCGTGTGTCTCCTGAGGCATAAATCGGTTATCGATGCCTGTGGCAAGGATGATGACCTTGGCATCCTCTTAGAGGGAAGTCCTGCAACAGGCAAGCCTACCGTCGAGGTGCAACTGTCGCCTGTCCATCGCGCCGTTTACCTATTATTTCTGCGTCACGAAGAGGGCATCGAGTTCAAGCGCCTCAGTGAATATTGCAATGAACTACTGAGTATCTATAATGGCATCTGCCCCGACGGTGATAAAGTCAAAATGCGGGAGACCGTTGACAGACTGACCAATCCCTTAGACAATGCCATCAACGAGAAGTGCTCGCGCATCAAGTCTGCCTTCACAGCCCTCATGGACGACTATTCTGCCAGCTACTACATCATTGGCAGCCAGTCGGAGCGCATCGACCCGTCTTCTCCACGCCGCTGGTTCCGCCGTCTGAAGGTCATCACCTTGCCAAGGAACCTGGTGGTCTACGAATGACGTAACAATTCAATGCACAGTTAATCAACAAAAGGACCGGGAAGGTAATCAAGAAAGAACTTATACTGCAAGCCATTGAAAAGGGAAATTCCTAATCGTCAACAATCCGAACTTACAGGAACTTGTCATCGACGATTTCCCCAGCATCGTTCACTGGCCACGCTATCATGGCAACCTTGGGGGCATAGAAGGCAGAAAGCCACTATGCCCATTCAGAAATTAGGAGAATATCTTATAAACTGGCAATTTCCTCTTCACTAAGGCCTGTAGCCTTTACGATCGCATCAATCTCCATCCCCATCGCTTTTAGATTCCGATCAACCGTTTTCTTGCCGTCCAGAAGTTCCTCCCTTGTCGCGCAGCATACGCTTGGCGGCCCAGTCAAAACGAATGTACTTGTTGTCGTCGTCCATATCATTCCTTTTTGTGGCAAACTTAAGAAAAAAAAACGAGAACAATGCCCATCATGCCATATTTTTTTTCAAAAGAGACGGGAATTCCTTAAATACTATTACATTTGCAGGCAAAAACTTGTGCCACTTTGCCCTGTCTTTATTTTTTCTCCTTTTCAAGTTAGGTTTCTCACAGCCAAAGTGTATATATAGTGTATGAAGAACAACGAGACCATCGTACAACTGTTCCGCCAGCACTATCCCGACATGAAACAGCTGGCCCGACTGCTCCTCCACGACGACGCGGAGAGCGAGGACGCCGTATCGGAAGTCTTCGCCAACCTTATGAGCAAGGACATCCTTCCGACGGGCTCCACAGCACGCAGCTATCTGCTGACAGCCCTGCGCAACCACTGCCTCAACGTGCTGCGCAACCGCTCCATCCAAGAGCGCCTCAAAGGCCTCTACCTTCTCGACAGCCAGATGTCCGACAACGCTGACGACATAGAAGAGCACATCCACAACGTGAGACGCATCCTTGACACAGAGCTCGACGACACCAGCCGCCACGTGCTCACTCAGCGCTATACCCAACAACTCTCCTACGCCGAGATTGCCAAGAAGGAGGGTATCAGCGAGACTGCCGTCTACAAGCGCATCCGCAAAGCTCTGGACGCACTCAAAGAGAAACTAACAAAAAAAGAATATGGACAAGATTGAACGACTCATCCAAATGATGGACCAGCCCGACCGCTATTCACAAGAGGAATGGCACGACGTGCTGGCCGACAAAGACTGCCGGGAATACTACCGGCTGATGTGCGACACCGCTGCCGCGCTCCACGACGCTCATACGGCGAGCCAGCGCCCTGACAATACCGAGACGAAAGCAGCGCTACAACGTTTCCAACAACGCTATATGCCCGCAAGCCGTCACCTCACGCTGTGGCAGCAGGTAGCCGCCGTGTTTATCGGACTCGTCTTCGTGTCGGGACTGGCTTTTGCCACCGTCGCCCTTGTCAGGCACCACCGCCACGCAGCACGGAAAGAAATGGTGGTAAAGTCGGCAAAATCTGTTGCTCAGACTAAGCCCATTACGACCACCCGCGACACCATCAAAAGCCAGCCCCAAACGGCAGACGGCGTGAAGCAGTTCGTCAATGCCCCCGTAGGAAATATCCTCAACGAGGTGGCTGCCTACTATGGGCTGAAGGCAGAAGTGCGCAGCGACGAGGCTGCCCGTGTCCGCCTCTATTTCAATTGGAACAAGCAGTATGATGCCGCCCAGGTGGTGGAGCAACTGAACCAGTTCGAGCACATCCACATCACCCTCGACGGCGATGTCCTCGTCTTAGAAGCAGCAGGAGGGACCGACTAATGAAAAACAAGTTCTTATTTCTTGCTGTACTCATTCTGATGGCTGCAAGGCTCAGCGCACAGACCATCTCCCACTCTTTCCACAGTACGTCCATGTCCGACGCCCTGCGCTATCTGAGCACTGTCTCCAAGCATTACGTCATCAACTTCGCCTACGACGACCTCGAGGACTTCAAGGTCACCGCCGACGTGCGTGGCCAGAGCGTGCCCGACGCCATCCACCAGCTCATCGGCTTCTACCCCATCGGCATGAAGGTGGTCAGCGGTGGCAAGGACGACAAGGGGCACGCGCTACCCGACATGATCTTCGTGGAATGCACACAGAAAGAAGACCGCAAGCTCACAGGGCGCGTCGTCGATGAGAAAGGCCGGCCCATGGAGTTTGTCAATGTCGCCGTGCTCAGTCCGCGCGACTCGTCGTTCATCAATGGCGGCGTGACGACGGCGTCGGGCGACTTCGTCATCCCCTGCCGTCCCACCGACGTACTTGTCAGCCTTACCTGCATCGGCTACCGCCGCGTGGTGCGCCACGTCAGCACAGCGCAGGTCGGCGTGCTGACGATGCGACCCGACGCCTACAGCCTGAAGACCGTGACCGTGAAAGGCCGCCGCAAGGTAGAGCGCGAGGACCGCAATGTCTACACCTTCACCGAGGAGCAGGTCAAGGCCTCGCGCCAGGGTCAGCAACTTGTCGCCACGCTCCCCGGACTGCGTGTCGATGTCCTCAGCGGCAACCTCGCCACCCTCTCCGGCAAAGTCGCTGACGATTCTCATCAACGGCATCGAGGCCAGCGACAACGATCTCAAGGCCCTGCAGTCGAAGGACATCCGCAACGTCGACTACTATGTGGTGCCCCCGGCCCGCTACGCCGATGCCGGCACCGTACTCGACATCCACACCCGTGCCGCCGAGAACGGCTATGCCGCCGGTTTCGACGTGATGCAGGGTACGAAGGCGGGATTCAATAACACCAACGTCTATGCCAAGTACAACCACGGCCCGCATCAGTTCTCTCTCGACTACCGACTCGAACTACGCAATGCGCCGAACTGCGACGAGCAGGATGTCTACACCTTCAAAGACGGCGACAAACGGGCCACCTACGACTACAGCGGCACCTACCACTTCGGCTACGCCAACCACGACTTCAACCTGAAGTACCTCTACACCCGGGGCGACAGCCTCAACTTCCAGGCGAAGTTCACACCCACTATCTTTACGTGGTTTTGGAACAGCAGCATGGCCGTCAACGCCGAAGGCAACCCATTGTGGCAGAACGGCACGCAGGACAAGCGGCAGCGGCAGAACAGCTTCTCGCCATCCCTCGACCTCTACTTCGACCGCAAGCTGCCCGGGGGCCACGAGATTACACTCAACGCCGTGGGCACCCTCTTCCATAACAGCCAGCACGTACACAACATTCAGAACGACGGGGCGGAGCAGACACTCGACGACGACATGCGGCAGCACAACAACAAATATTCGCTCATCGGTGAGGCTGCCTATACCAAAGACTGGGGCCGCACACAGCTCGCTCTCGGATACAAAGCCACGCTGGCAAAGTCGGACTACCGCATCAGCAACATGCTCTCCGACTACGAGGAATACAAATACCACGCCACCGACGACAAGCACTATGCCTACGCGCAGCTCAACGGCAGACTGGCCAAGATAGGCTACCGCGTGAGCCTCGGAGCCACATACGTCAACACGAGCAACGACGACACCCACTACCACAAGCTCTACTTCACACCCGACGCCCTGCTCACCTACAATGTGAAGAACGGCGCGCTGCGTCTGCACGGCAAGATGTCGACCATCACGCCCAACATCTCCAGTCTGAGCAACAACAGCACCATGACCATACCCGGACTCATCTACTCGGGCAACCCCTGGCTGAAGAGCGCACTCGACAAGAACCTCAGCCTCACCTACTCGCTCAACCTGCCCTGGCTCAACATGGACCTGACCGCTGACATCCGGAAGATTGACGATGACTTCAGTACCTACTACCAGTGGCAGACCATGGGCGACGAGCGTATCATCGTGGGCCGCGACGAGAACTGCGACTACCTGCTCAACTATGGCTTCACGGGCTCGCTGGCCATCCGGCCCTTCAGCAACGACCTGCTGTCGATAGAGCTCGAGAGCGGCTACCGGTGGCAGAAGGAGAAAAGCGACATCATCGGCACCCACCGCCACCACTACGTGCCGCTATCCTGGACCGTGGACGTCCGCAAGGGCTGCTGGGGTGCCGAGTACTACCAGTGCATACCGTATAAGATGCTCAGCGGCAGCTTCATCAACTCGGCCGAGAACACACAAAACCTCATGCTCTACTACCAAAAGAAGGAACTCATGGTCGGTCTGGTGTGCATCTTCCCCTTCGCCGCAGCCAAATACGACAGCAGCATCCTCGACAACGACGTCCTTGACAAGCATGGCTGGAACCGCGTCACCAGCCAGAAGCGCACCTTCTGCATCACCCTGAGCTATAACCTCTTCTCGGGCAAGCAGAACAACGCCGAGAAGAAGCTCAACAACAAGGACAACGACAAAGGATTCTTCTAAAGCCAAACAGTCCCTGCGATACAACTTGTAATACACTAAAAAAGCGAATAACGAGAGACATTCCGATATTCGCTTTTTATATGCTCTAACACAAAACAGCAACACGCTATTTCACCTTATCCTTGAGATACATGATGGTCACGCCGCCATAGCTCATGCGGGCATAGGCTGACGCGGGGGCCTCAGGCCCGGCGCTGTCGCCCTCGACGAGATAGATGTAGTCGCCATCGGAGAGGAAACGCCATGTGCCCGGCGCGACGAGCTCGGACTGGAACCAAGCCTCGCCCATGGGACGGTAGGTGCTGTCGGGACCATAGATGAGCGTACGGTGACGCAGTGAGATCGTCGATGTCATTGTAGATACGCAGCATCTCCTCATGATCGATGTCAGAGCCCACCAACGTCAGGTCGATGTCGGAGCGCGTACGGTAGTTGCCCTTCGCGCGAGCCGAAGAGAATCACCTTGCGGACTTTGGGATGCTGCCGGAATACCGAGCGCAGGTCACCCATCGTCCAGTCGCTCAATCCGAATTCATTCAGTGCGGTCATAGGTCATCTGCTCAAAGCTTAAATCCATGAATCTTCTAACAAATAGAGAATTGGCCTATCCCTTTCATGTCTAAAGAGGCAGAGATGCCTAATGCACGTAGTATGCGTACCAAAGTAGAGAAAGTTATACTACTTCCCTTCTCCAATCTTGAAATCTGGGAGCGTTGCACTCCCACCTTCTCTCCAAGCTGCTCTTGTGTAAGATGACGTGATAAGCGGGCCTTTCTGATGGCTTCTCCAACATGATAGGCATGTATGTCATCTGAGACTTTCTTTTCAAAGTCGTCTCGCTCTGTAGTTCCGACAGGACCAAGATCTCTGTCAAGCAACTCATTCATGGTATATAATTTCATCATTCTTAGCTAAAATTTCTTATTCTACCGCTGGTAGAACACTTTCCCCACTCTGTCGATATGCTCGCCAATAGGCGTGCCCTGCTTCTCCTCGTAGTGCAGCAGGTCCACCTTGTATAGCAGGCCGAGATCGTCGATGTCATTGTAGATATGCAGCATTTCCTCATGGTCGACATCAGAACCAACCAACGCCAGGTCGATGTCGGAGCCCGTGCGGTAGTTGCCTTTGGCACGCGAGCCGAAGAGTATCACCTTACGGACTTTGGGATGCTGCCGGAATACCGACCGCAGGTCATCCATCGTCCAGTCGCTCAATCCGAATTCATTCAGTGCGGTCATAGAAAAATAGATAACAACATATTACTCACCAACCTGTTGTTGCTGCTTAGCCAGAGTATCGCTGAGCTTTTGCAGCAGCGGCGTGTAGTCCTTGAAGATAAGCTCCACGACACGCTGCGCATCCTGCTCGTCATAGGTATGCGACATCAGCGTCCGGTCTTTGGCCATCTGTCGCCAGGCATCGTGGTCGTCTATCAGTCCATCCGTGAAAGCCTCGCGCAAGGTGCCATTAGGGCCACGCATGAACTCATAGCCCTTATATTCCAGCAAGTCCTGCATCACTTTCCATGCCAGCTCATAGGTGAACTCGAACCACTGTACCAGTCCACTTTGCTCCAGTTCTGACAAGTCTGACGCGCAACGCCCCGACAGCGTCACGCTCTCCAACTTTTTCAGTGCCTTCTTGAAACTATCATAGCGCTGCAGCCAGCGCACATCTGTGTTCTCTGCCATATACAATATGATTATTTGTCACTCTTCAGCCTGTTGCAGTTCTTGCAGAGCATCTGCAGGTTGTCCGGGGTCGTATGTCCGCCCTGGCTCCACGGCGTAATATGATCCCCCTCCATCTCTTCAAACCCGAAATGCTTGCCGCACTTAGGACAGAAGCATAACATATTGCAAAGATAAGGAAATATCTGTTATCAAGCAACATAAAGGTAGGTTTATTTTCTTGGGATGCCATCCGAAGGCATGTGCCATCACCAAGAACAAAATGTCTGAGGTAAAGGACCTAAGCCCTTGGCGGTAGGATTCATGAGACTCAACTAAAATATATCTCACTCCTTTGCGTTAGAATACAAAAAAGCTTTCTCTATGGATAACGCAAGTCAAGATAACACGCAAGCCAAACAGAACATCGTGAAGAACCGCAGGCAGCTCGTGCTGTGGATAGGGGCCCTCGCCGTGGGTGCCGTCCTCGGCGTGCTGGGCTGGGGCTGGCTCGACACACTGATGAACTTCATCGCCACTGTCTACACGCGGCTGTTCCAGTTCCTCGCCGTGCCCACCATTGTGCTGGCCGTCATCACCACACTGGCCTCCATCGGTGACCAGAAAGACACGGGCCGCATCTTCCGCCATGCCGTGACCTACACGCTTCTCACCACCTTTGCCGCAGCGGCGGTAGGCCTCGTGCTCTTCCTCCTCATCCGACCGGGCAACCTGCCGGCGCAGATGGTCAGCGGCGGACAGGCCGCCATCCCCAAAACACTCGGCGGCGAGACCTACTACGACCATATCCTCTCGGTGGTGCCCAACAACCTCGTGCAGCCGTTCTTGGAGGCCAACGTCCTCTCGCTGCTACTCATCGCCGCCGCCGTGATATCATTATCATGCTTCATAATATAATGGATAATTTCCGGTTGTTGGCAACAG
>ERZ773148.2708-NODE-2708-length-13046-cov-5.076668_pt1 | contig 13046 bp, 9 predicted proteins | sample MGYA00580846_ERZ773148 | MGnify/ENA primary metagenome ERZ773148 (study PRJEB29015, sample SAMEA2737879) | human gut metagenome | biome: human gut; feature: human-associated habitat; material: faeces | place: China | collected 2012 ...
CATAGGGGATTCCCGGCAAGACTGCGCTGCCGCCGCGCAGGAAGTCGATCGCTTCGTTGACCGCCTCGCCGTATTCCTCTTGGGATATTTTCCCCCTGCAGGGAGCGCAGCATTGCTTGATATAATAGTTGAGGCAGGGACGTCCTTTGCCGATATCCTGCGGGAACCTGCGGCTGCAGGAGGGGAGCCGGAAAATTTTGAGCGCCTCGTCAATAGCCTGTTTGACCGACCAGGAACTGATATACGGCCCGACATACCTTGCATCGTCCGTAATCTGGTTGGCTTCGGATATTTTAGGCCAGTCTCCGTTAGTAATCTTGATATAATGGTATCCCTTGTCATCCTTCAGCAGGATATTGTATTTTGGGGTGTGCTGTTTAATAAGGCTGCATTCCAAAACCAGGGCTTCAAACTCGCTGTCTGTCAGGATATACTCAAAATCCGCCACGTTGCTGACCATTTTACGCACTTTTTCATCGTGATTCTTTTCAGAGCCAAAATACTGGCTCACCCGGTTTTTAAGCGCCTTTGCCTTGCCAATATAGATAATTTTCCCCGTTTTATCATGCATGATATATACGCCGGGATGCAGCGGCAGCTTCATTGCCTTTGCACGCAGGCGCTTTATCCGCTCCTCCCGTTCTTCTCCTGTACCGCTCAAAAGGCTCCCTCCTTTCCCAATAAAATATTTAGGATTCGCTAAAGCACGGGCTGTCCTGCGATAATTTCATACTAAATGTCCTCTTGTTTCTTAAACCCGTTCTTTCCCGCCGGCTCTTCCCGCCGTTAAACCAGCCCTTTTTCAGACGTTACCTGCTTCAAATAGGTATCTGCCTCTTCCCTCGTTTTAAAAACGACAACTTCCCTATCGTTCACATAATTTCCCAACAATTCGTAGATATGCGGCAGCTGATCCTTTGGGAAATCCAGAATCCATTGCTTAAACTCTTCATCAAATTCCGTTTCAATCCATGGCATATCTTCCCGTTTTTTCCCTATCCTGGATTCTACGCCTGAAAGGCAGATATCCACAGGGAAATCCATTAAAAACACCGTATCGCATTCTTTCAGCCGCATTTCCAGCGTTCTTTGATAATTCCCGTCAATAATCCACTTTTCTTTCTGACATCAGGATCTTTTACACCTCCTGACCTTAAAAAAACTCATACGCTCTCACTCAATAAAGGCAATCCCTCCACCTCGCCGGCATGCCATTCCCTGTAGTCCACCAAGGAAAATCCGGGGACGGTCAATAGCTTGTAATCCGACTCGTCTCTTCTCAATATATGCTTGCGAGTATATGAGCGGAGCGAGCGATCCGTAACGGACACCATCACGATCGGGAACGGGTAGGCGAACAGGCGCAGCGGCGTGGTCTCGCTATCCGGGAACGCACGATGCAGTTGGTAGGCCGAACGCTCGAACGCTACCCAGTAGGGACCCGTGCAATACAGGTGTATTGAGTTTCGGTTCGCACGCTCACGATCCATGATCTCTGTCAAACGCTCACGCAACAGGTTCATCAGCCGGATGCCCGAAGGAACGCCGCATATGTCTCTCTTTTCTCTCATATCTTTTACTTATCGCCGTTCCCGTGCCCGAACCAACGGTCGTAATCACGTAAACGACGTATCAACACGGTCTTGCTCCTCTTGGGCGAGGCCTCCTCCATCCAAGGGTCAACCAGCTCGTGCGCCATGCGCTGGTAGAGGCTGCTGTCCGTACAGCCGTACAGCGTGACCAGCAACAAGGCACGGGATTGCCCCGCTTTTATCACCGGGAGCATGCTGCGCATCGTGGCGTGCAAACGATCGAACTCATCCGACTCGCCCAAAAGCAGATAGGCAGGAAGGAGCAAAGAGTAAAGCTTGCAACGGATCACGTCGGTCTCACCACGGAGAGAGGCGTAGCCACGCAGGACCTCACGGGCCAGACGGGCATCCTCATCCACTACCACGCCAGAGGCGTGGTAACGGCCCAAGGCCCCGTGCAAGCCCTCCGACAGACGGTCGTTGTCCAAATGGGTATACACGTGCTTGCCCCCCGTGTTCAGCTCGATCAACTCGTACTCCCCCGCTCTCACCTCGAACAAGGGGACCCACAGACAGTCGAGGATACGCACCATCACGTCCTTATGCCCACCGCCCGGCTGCACCACCACCTCCGCCTCCATGTCGGTAAAAGGGCCGGAGGTGATACGCACACGGTCGCCTTTCAACAAGCGGCCGCTATCTGGCACGTACACCGGAAGCTCGTTGGAGTAAGAAGCCGCGACCCAACGCAAGGTATCCATCTCACGATCCGAGAGGTACGGGAAATAAGACCGCCCGCCGGAGGAAACCCGGGGGAGGAAATTATACAGGGGAAGCGTACGCTTCAGGCGGAAGATCTCGTCCTCCGAGGCGTGGACGAACACGTAGTTGTACAGCAGGGGCCGTTTCGTGTTGACCATCTTGCCGCCCACCTTCCTCGCCTCGACATACGAGGGGGAGAAATACTCGAACAAGGCCTCCCCACGACGCTCACGGCGGGAAAGCTCAGCGTCCAGCCCCTTCGAGGGGCTGATCCTGTCACGCCCGCCACCGGCGGTAGGGAGCGTGAGCACGTACCAACGGACGGCCTCCTGGTCACGTCGCTTCAGAACATGCGCCATGAACCTATCCGAGCACTTGCCTGTCAATATATCCATCTCTATGATTATCTTTTCCAGTGGTTATCCCGTGGCCCGAAAACAGACCCCACGGCAATTCAGAGCCCTACCAAGAATCTTTTATATCATCTTGATAAACAGTACTTTATATTTTTAAATGTGGCATTACTGAAAATTACCATCTCTCGAAATCTTAGGCTACTTGGGGAGTAGCCTAAAAGGTGCGAGAACGGTTATCACCCGGTTGTAGAGACGGGGCACGCCCCGTCTCCCACTGTCTGATAGTAGCTTTAAGTTACCATTTGGAGGGGATGAGACGGGGCATGCCCCGTCTCTACAGGAATACACACAGGTTATAAGGCATGGTGGAATGATACCGGGAACAAGAGGTCATTTCACCCGCATCACCATGTCTATACGTCTAGGATAAAACAGGAAAATCAAAAAATAGAGAGGATCAAACGCCTACAATGAGTAAACAAGCGCATTTGTTTGCTTGTTTTTAGTTATTTTTTACTACATTTGCGCCGTGAAAGAATACGCTACTCCCCAAGTAGCCTACTCCCTTTACCCTACTTTCGGTACATGATTGTACACACTCTCAAAACAAATTTTATTCACCGCAGACATCTTTTCCAACGAGAAACTTTTCAAATAGATTTGCGTAGTCTTGATCGATTTATGGCCCAATAGTTCGCTGATCATCTCAATCGGGACATCCTGTTCCTTCAAAATCATCGCAAAAGAATGACGGATCGAATATGAGGTGATCGGGATAGACACACCGCAGGCTCTCGCCAACCTCTTCAAATTCCGGTTAAAATGGGCCAAAGCGGAAGTGTACTCCTTGTAGGCTTCTTTTCCCACTTTTATCCCTTTCAAGAAAGGAAACAAATAGGGTGAGTCCTTACCTACATCACTTGACAGTTCCCTCAGCGACTCCCATGCGGTAGATTGTACCTCTATAAGCATCGGAGTACCCGTTTTCTGGCGTTTATATTCCAAAACCCCACCCCGGACATTCTCCTTTTTCAGATGAGCGAAATCCACGAATGCCATACCGCAAAACTGGAACATCAGGCACAATGCCTGCCGTGTTTTTCTCAGTTCCGGATCATCTAATGAGGCCGTCATCAGAGAACGTAATAAATCCTGTGGTAACGCCTTTTTGCGTTTGCTCTCTATACCCGTGAAAACTCCCTTAAATAAATAAGGGATATAGGGGGCCAGCCCTTCCTCCACCGCCATGTTGTACACACAACGGATCCGACGCATATAGGTCGACACCGTGTTCCATGTACATCCTTTGTTCAACAAAAAGGCCTGATAACGCCGAAGGTTCTCCTTATTGACATAGATATAGGGAATTACCTCCAACCCACAAAACCGCATGAATGAGTTTAATGCATCCTGATAGCTCTTCGCCGTGGAATAACGCCCATCCATACGCAACTTATAGATATACAGACTCATTCCTTCTACTAAATCCTTTTTCTCCATATTATCGCTATTTTTACGTGATAAAACTTAGCAAATGTAATACAGATCCGGGAGGCTGAGCATATACAAAAAAAGGCGAACCAACCAGTCCGCCTTTATAAAATCTCCATTTCTAGATTATTTCAATCCTCTATTCTTCAGCAACGGATCCGTACCCGGTTCCTTGCCACGGAAATTCTTGTACATATCCATAGCGTCGTCGATACCACCCGGGGTCAGGACATATTTACGGAATTTATCGGCACATTCTTGATTGAAGATATCGCCGGTTTCCTTGAATGCCTCGAAAGCGTCGCAATCCAATACCTCGGCCCAGATGTAGCTATAATAACCGGCAGTGTAGCCGCCACCCATCGTATGGTTGAAGTAAGTCGTACGGTAACGGGAAGGGATTTGTTTCAGCAAACCACGACGGCCTAACGTCTGTTGCTCGAAATCCATCACGTTCAAGTTGGCCGGAACATTATTCGTCTGGTCAACGAACTTTATCACTTTCTTATCCGCCGCATCACCACTGACCGCATGGAAATCCATATCCAGATAAGAAGCCGCCAGATACTCCGTCGTAGCGAAACCTTGTCCGTACTTACCGCTCTTATCCAACTTCTCGATCAACTCGGCCGGGATCACCTCGCCGGTCTGGTAATGCTTAGCGTACACCTTCAATACTTCCGGCTCGAATACCCAATGCTCCATAACCTGTGAAGGCAACTCCACGAAATCACGAGGAACACCAGAAACACCCGAGTAATGCACGTCACGGAACAAGCCGTGCAAACCATGACCGAACTCATGGAACAATGTATTCGCCTCATCAGCGCTCAACAACGCAGGTTGTCCCGGAGCGGGCTGGCTAAAGTTACAAACGATCGTTACGACCGGAGCCACACGCTTGCCATCCTTATAAGCCTGCGGACGATAAGAACCGCACCACGCACCACCACGCTTGCTGGCACGAGGGAAGAAATCGAAATAAATAACGCCCAAATGAGAGCCATCCTTATCTTTGCACTCAAAAGCCTGCGCTTCCGGATAAGGCAACGGAATATTACGGATCGGGGTGAACGTGATACCATATAACTTATTAGCTACATAGAAAGCACCCTCACGAACATTATCCAACTTCAAGTAAGGACGAACCTCATTCTCATCCAAATTGAATTTAGCCTTCTTGGCCTTCTCGAAATAATAACGCCAATCCCAGCCCTCGGCCTCGAAATTGCCGCCCTCTTTCTTGATCTCGGCGTTTATATCGGCCAATTCCTCTTTCGCTTTCGCCAAAGCAGGCTTCCAAACCTCATCTAACAATTGATAAACCTTATCCGAGCTTTTCGCCATACGATCCTCCAACACGAAAGAAGCGTAATCATCATAGCCCATCAACTTCGCTTTCGCCAAACGAGCGGCAACCAAATCACGAACCACTTCCTTGTTATCGTTCTCATTATTATTATTACCACGGTTGATATAAGCGTTGAACATCTTCTCACGCAACTCACGTTTATCGGAATATTGCAAGAACGGCATCACGCTCGGGTTCTGCAAGGTAAATACCCATTTGCCTTCCATCCCGGCATCCTTAGCCGCTTGAGCGGCGTTAGCGATCAAGGTCTCGGGCAGACCGGAAAGATCCTCCTGCTTGTCGATCACCAATTTGAAAGCGTTCGTCTCTTTCAGCATATTCTGTCCGAAAGTAAGCTGTAACATGGAGATCTTGCTATTCAACTCACGCAATTTAGCCTGATCCTCAGCGGAAAGATTAGCGCCGCCCCGAACGAAGTCCTTATAAGTCTCCTCCAATAACTTCATTTGCTCCTTATCGAGACCCAACTCATCCTTCTTATCGTATACCGCCTTCACACGAGCGAATAATTTCGGATTCAAGTTGATATCATCACTATATTTTGACAATAGCGGCGACATCTCACGGCTTAACGCCTGCATCTCATCATTCGTATTCACGCTATTCTGTCCACCAAAAACGATCTGGACCTTCCTAAGCAACGCACCCTGCTCATCCAAAGCGACAATCGTATTCTCGAACGTAGGCTCCTCCGGGTTATTCACGATCGCCTCAATCTCCTTACGTCCCTCTTCCATGCCTTGCAATAGGGCCGGTTTGTAGTGCTCGAACTTGATTTGATCAAAAGGTGGAACTCCAAACGGGGTGGTATATTCCGCAAAGAACGGGTTCTCACCCTCCACGGTCTTCTTTTCGGAAGTACCGCAGGCAGTAAGCATAACGGCTAATCCTGCTGCCATAATTAATTGTTTCATCTTTACTGATTTTTTGATTTATGAGTTATAAATTGTTCTGCTCATTTTAGCCCTCTGTTCTCCAACAGCGGATCGATGCTAGGTTGTTTGCCACGGAAATTCACGTACATGTCCATAGCGTCGTCGATGCCGCCCGGGGTCAGTACGTATTTACGGAATTTAGAGGCAACCTCCGGGTTGAAGATATCACCCGTCTCCTTATAAGCTTGGAAAGCGTCGCAATCCAACACTTCCGCCCAGATATAGCTATAATAACCGGCGGTATATCCACCTTCCATCGTATGTCCGAAATAAGTAGAGCGGTAGCGAGACGGAATCTGACGGATCAGACCACGATCGCCCAAGACCTTCGCCTCAAATTTCTCAATATCCAAATCGGCAGGGATCTCTTTCAATACATGATAATCCATATCCAGATAAGAGGCGGCCAGATACTCCGTCGTAGCGAATCCTTGTCCATACTTGCCACTCTTGATCATCTTGTCTACAAGGGCTTGCGGTATTACCTCGCCGGTCTGGTAATGTTTAGCGTACACTTTCAATACCTCCGGCTCAACGGCCCAATGCTCATCGACTTGCGAAGGTAGCTCCACAAAGTCACGAGGCACGTCGGACACGCCATAATAATGAACATCGCAGAATAAACCGTGCAAGGCATGACCGAACTCATGGAATACGGTCTCGGTCTCGTCGGCCGTCAAAAGCGCCGGTTGTCCCTCCGCCGGTTTGCTGAAATTAAATACGGTAGTAACCACCGGGGCTACCCGTTTCCCATCCTTATACGTTTGTGAACGGTAACCGCCGCACCATGCGCCACCTCCTTTGCCCGGGCGGGTAAAGAAATCCATATACAATACGCCCAGATGCGTACCATCTTTATCCTTGCACTCGAAAGCGAGAGCGTCGGGGTCCGGTTTCGGGATGTCCTTGATCTCGGTAAACGTGATACCGTATAATTTATTGGCTACATAGAAGATGCCCTCACGTACATGTCCCAACTCAAAATAAGGACGCATCTCGTTCTCGTCCAAGTTATATTTCGCTTTCTTGGCTTTCTCGAAATAATAACGCCAGTCCCAGCCCTCGGCCTCGTAATTACCGCCTTCCTTCTTGATCTCGGCGTTGATATCGGCCAATTCCTCTTTCGCTTTCGCCAAGGCAGATGGCCAGATTTTATCAAGCAAGTCGTACACGTTCTTCTCGTTCTTCGCCATATTCTCTTCCAATACGAAAGCGGCATAATCCTCATATCCCATCAATCGGGCTTTCTCCAGACGAGCGGCAACCAGCTGCTTAACGACCTCCTTATTATCATTCTCATTATTATTGTTGCCACGATTCGTATACGCCTTGAAGATCTTCTCACGCAAATCACGCTTATCGGCGTATTGAAGGAAAGGCATCACGCTCGGATTATGGAGGGTAAACACCCACTTACCATCCAGACCATTCTCTTGGGCCGTTTGCGCCGCCTTGACGATCACGTCTTCCGGCAGACCGGATAAGTCCTCTTTATTATCGATCACTAATTGGAAATCGTTGGTCTCTTTCAGGGTATTCTGTCCGAAAGTAAGTTGGAGCATGGATATCTTCTCGTTCAGCTCACGCAACTTCGCCTGCTTATCCTCCGGCAGATTGGCTCCTCCCCGGACAAAGCTTTTATAGGTTTCCTCCAACAGCTTCTTCTGTTCCTTATCCAGATGGAAGCTCGCCTGATTCTCATATACGGATTTCACCCGGGCGAAAAGCTGGGGATTTAGGCTGATATCATCCGAATGTTTGGATAAAAGGGGATAAAGCTCACGTTCGAGCTCTTGGATCTCGTCCGTGGTATTCACACTGGATTGGCCACCGAAAGCATACATTACTTTAGTAAGCAACTCGCCACTTTGGTCTAAGGCCACGATCGTATTCTCGAATGTCGGCGCATCCGGATTTGCCACGATCGCCTCGATCTCCTTCGACTGCTCTTCCATGCCTTTCAAAAGAGCCGGCTTGTAATGAGCCACCTCTATTTGGTCAAACGGAGGCACCCCGAACGGTGTCGTATACTCCGCAAAAAACGGATTGGGTGTAGCGCCTTCCGCTACATCGCTTTTCTTTGAGGAGGAACAAGCTCCCAAAATAACCGCTAAACCTGCGGCCATAAGCGTTTTATTCATGCCATTGTTATATTAGAATTACAATGGACAAAGATAACGAAGTTTTGCGTTACAATTCTATTTCAAATTGTTATTATTTAGAATCCGGAAAAAGATTTTCACAATTCACACAAAAAAGATCCCCAAAGGGAGATCTTCCCTTCGGGGACCCAATATGCTTTCATTCAATGTTCAATCGAATCGCTCTCTATACCGTCCTCGATATTTTCATTTTCGATCGTTTCTTGTAAATCTTGAATGTCATTAGACGTGTAATCATCCGACAATACCGAATTGGTAGACATGGTCTCATCGTGAAGATCATCGCTCTCATCCCATAACGTTTTCATTATATTCTCTGGCATATCTCTTATATTTTAAAGTTATATGCCTATTCAACAACCTCGACAAAGAAATTGTTGTTCCAATAAAAATAGTTCACTAATTTTAGCGAGATTAACGCAAGAAATAATATGAATCGAATTTGTAGTCTTTTTGGTATTCAGTATCCCATCATACAGGCGGGAATGGTTTGGTGTAGTGGTTGGCGGCTAGCTTCAGCGGTTAGTAACGCCGGTGGATTAGGATTGATCGGGGCAGGCTCCATGCACCCGGAAGTGCTCCGGGAACATATCCGTAAATGCGAGGCGGCGACCGACAAGCCTTTTGGCGTGAATGTCCCGCTAATGTACCCGGAAATCGATACCTTGATGCGGATATTGGTGGAGGAAAAAGTGAAGATCGTATTTACCTCCGCCGGCAACCCGAAAACATGGACAAAGTATTTGAAGGATCATGGCATGACGGTCGTTCACGTGGTAAGCAGCTCTAAATTCGCCACGAAATGCGAGGAGGTCGGAGTGGATGCCATCGTTGCCGAAGGCTTCGAGGCCGGCGGGCACAACGGACGGGAGGAAACAACTACGATGTGCCTGATCCCCGCTGTCCGGAAAGCGACCTCTCTCCCCCTTTTGGCGGCAGGAGGTATCGGAAACGGTCAAGCGATGCTAGCGGCACTCGCACTAGGGGCCGACGGCGTACAGATAGGCACTCGTTTCGCCTTGACCAAAGAAAGCTCGGCACACGAGAATTTCAAGAAACTATGCTTGAATCTTAAGGAAGGCGATACGAAGTTATTATTAAAGAAACTGTCTCCTACCCGTCTGGTAAAAGGAGATTTCGCTACGGCAGTGGAAGAAGCGGAAGCCCGGGGAGCGTCCGTGGAAGAATTACGTGAGTTATTGGGCAAAGGACGTGCCAAGAAAGGAATCTTTGAGGGCGACCTAAAGGAAGGCGAGTTAGAGATCGGACAGGTAGCGTCTTTATTCTGGGAGGAATTATCCGTGGAAGAGGTGATGAAAGAATTGATCCGTGACTTTAAGCTATCCTTAGAGAACGTAAAGACACAGTTGTGTTCGTGAGAAAACACAACTGTATCTGTGGATAAGCACAACTGTGTTCAAGAGAAAACACAGTTGTGTTCCTTATCATAATCGATACTTATACAATTGCGCCATGACCTTTTGGTATTGGTTTTGCAATTGCAGGTAGTTTTGCACGCTTTGGTAATAGGTCGTCACATCCACGAAATACTCGATCATAGAGATTTGCCCGGCCTGTATAGCCTTGTTCAACAAGACCAAGCTATTCTGCCTTTTCAGCACATCCTTATATTCATCGATAGATTTCTTTAAGGAGACAGACTGGTCATATAGCTGCCTCAACCCATTCTCTACCGTGAAAGAAGCGCTCTCCAACTGCATCTCCGTATAGCGGGCCTGAGCCTTCGCCTGTTTCACGTTATTACGGTTCGAGAACAACGGGATGGTGATTCCTACCAAGAAACCATTGAAACGCTCTCCACCCGAGGCGGGATTCATACGATACCCTAACTCAAAGCCGGGCAGACCTTTCGCCTTATTCACGCTCACCTGCCGAAGAGCTGTCGTCTGGTCGCTACGCAAGGTCTGTAATTGCGGATCGGATTGCATCGCCTCCGTCCGCAGCTCATCAAAGGAAAGCACATCCTTATCCGGCAAGGCGTAAACCGTATCCGTAAACTCGATAGCGATACCGCCGTTCAGGGTAGCCAGCTCCTGCAGCTTGGCAATACGGGAAGTCTCGTTCATCCGGGCCTCTGTCCGAGCGTTCAATAATTCCAGATCGATCTTGTTTGTCTCAAGGATATTCGCATTTCCTTTCTCCAAACGAGTCGCATAAAAAGCGGAAAGTTGCTCGGCGTTCCTAAGACGGGTATCCAATAGGTTCTTCTGCTGGTTCAACAGCACCAAATCTAGGCAAACCTCTTTCACCTGCAACAAGATTTGCTGACGAAAAGCCATCCCTTGACGATCCAAACCCGCGGATTTCGCCTTCGTCAGCTTATGCTTCCGGACATATACGGACGGGAAATCAAAGCTTTGGGAAGCCACGAACTCGCCCGTGAATCCCATCCCTTCTTTATTCCCCCAGAAATGCGAATAAGAGACCGAAGGGTCTGGCAAATTATTATCCAACTTCGCCTCCAGCTTCTGCGACTGGACCAACTGGCTGTTCGCCTGTAAATCCTTATTGTTCGCCTCCACGCTCCGGAGCACGTCCTCTATAGAAGTCTGGGCAGAAAGGCCGCCTGTCAATACAGACAAGGCGGCGACTATAATATATGATTTCATAAAACTTATTCTTTATTCTTGTTCATTATCAGATAAACAATCGGGATGATGAATCCGTTTAAGAACGTAGAGGTTAATAAACCACCCAAGATCACCGTCGCCATCGGGCTTTGGATCTCATTCCCGGGAAGATCGCCATTCAACGCCAACGGGATCAACGCCAAGGCGGAACTCAACGCCGTCATCAAGATCGGGTTCAAACGGTCTAGGGAACCTTGTATCACGGACTCACGCAATCCCATTCCCTCTCCACGCAAATGCGTATAGTGGCTGATCAGCAGCATACCGTTTCGGGTAGCGATACCAAACAAGGAAATGAAACCGATAATCGCCGGGATACTGATCTCGCCGGAAGTAAGCCATAGGATAATCACGCCACCGATCAACGCCAACGGCAGGTTCAACAAGATCACGCCGCTCTCCTTCACGTCCTTGAACTCATTGTACAGTAACATGAAGATCACCAATAACGACATCAACGACGTCAGCAATAAGGTACGGCTGGCCGCCGCCTCGCTCTCGAACTGGCCACCATATTCGATATGGTATCCCTCCGGCAAACGGATATTAGCCTCTACCCGATCCTGTATCTCATTAACCACACTTCGCAAGTCACGTTCCGATACATTGGCGCTAATCACGATCTTACGTTGCACATTCTCACGATTGATCGTATTCGGACCGGTCACCGAACGGATATCGGCCACGTAGCTTAGCGGCACTTTCTGTCCGGCGGCATCGATCATCAGATTGCTAATATCATCCATCGTGGCACGGCTAGCGTCGGAGGTCTTCACGGTCAGGTCGAAGCTCTTGCCATCGTCGTACACCTGACTTACGGCCTCTCCACCCAACATCACATTGATATATTCCTCGAACTCCGGCAGGGGAATGCCATATTTAGCCAGCAACTCACGTTTCGGGGTGATTGTCAACTGCGGACGCTCGATCTGCTGCTCTACCTTCAAGTCCACCAGACCCGGGATCGTTTGGATAGCGGCCTTGATCTGGTTACCGACCGTAAACATCAGGTTCAAGTCCGTACCAAACAATTTGATAGCGATATTCGCCTCCGTGCCGGAAAGCATAGCGTCGATACGATGGGAAATAGGTTGCCCGATCTCTATATTAGCGCCGCTGATCGTAGATAACTTCTTGCGGACATCATTCATCACCTCATCCCGACTACGGTCTTGCAATTCGAAAGGAGCCTCGATCTCGGAAACATTCACGCCCAAGGCATGCTCATCCAATTCCGCACGACCGGTCTTCCGAGCCACAGTCTTTATCTCGGGCACTTGCAACAGCAACGCTTCCGCACGGCGTCCGATCTGGTCCGACTCGTCCAAGGAAATTCCCGGAAGCGAGCTTACGTTGATCGTAAAAGAACCCTCATTGAACGGGGGCAAGAAACTACGTCCCAAATGAAAGAAGATCACCAAGGCGACCACAAACAAAGCGATCGTGGTACCTAGCACCCATTTCTGGTAAGCCAACGCTAACTCCAAAGCCCGTTTATACACCACCTTCAACTTCCGGGCTATCCAAGCCTCACGCAGTTCCTTCATTCCCGTCGCTTTACGGTTCAGCAAATAGCTACAAAGCACCGGGGTCAAGGTAAGCGCCACCACCGTAGAAGCAAACAACGCCACGATAAAAGCGATACCCAGCGGAACCAACATACGGCCTTCCATACCACTCAAGAAGAACAAGGGCACGAAGCTCACCACGATAATCAAGGTAGAGTTCAAGATCGGCATACGTACCTCACGGGAAGCGTCGTAAACCACCTCCAAGGTAGAGCGT
>ERZ773148.2709-NODE-2709-length-13043-cov-4.818217_pt1 | contig 13043 bp, 8 predicted proteins | sample MGYA00580846_ERZ773148 | MGnify/ENA primary metagenome ERZ773148 (study PRJEB29015, sample SAMEA2737879) | human gut metagenome | biome: human gut; feature: human-associated habitat; material: faeces | place: China | collected 2012 ...
TTCGGAGAAGAACGGCCCCTCCATCTGGATGCCAAGCAGGCGGGCGCAGCCCGTCGGCTGCTCGTTTCTGAGCCGGACAGCGGTCCGATACGCCGTCTCCAGCACGTCATACGGCAGCGTCATGGACGCGGGCGCGAAACCGGTCACGCCGTTTTTGGCAAGATAGCGCGCCATTTTGACAAGGCCGTCGTAATCGCCGTCGGAAAAATCCGCGCCGGAATTGCCGTGGTTATGCACGTCGATAAGTCCCGGAATCACATACTGATTTTCCAGATCAACGCCGTCCTCTGTGGGCACAACGTTCAGAATTTCCGTAAATTTTCCGTTTTCCACACGGAACGAGCCGTGCTGAAACCGTCCATCTACAAAGAGATTCGCGTTTTTGAACAGCATCCTCATACCTCCGGCAGACTGGCCGCGGCCATCGACTGACCGACGCGGCGGAATTTCTCATCCGGCAGCATGACGCGGAGCTTCTGAGAAAGCTCGGGATATTCTTCGCTCAGAACGCGCTGGCATTCAGCGACGATCAGATCGCCGCCCACGCCGGACGCGACACGGCCAAGGACAATCAGATTGCAGATGTCATAGAGCATTTCATACAGGCAGAGCGTATGACCGAGATACACGCCGATGGACTTGAAAATGTCCAGTGCGTAGGGAACGCCCTGCTCTGCCAGCTTCCTGACAGCTCCGCTGTTCATTCCGTAGCCCTCTTCACGCTCGTTGATGTAAGTCATCACGTTTCCGCCGATATCGGTAAGATAGCCTGACAATACAGCTGTGGCGGTAACGCCGTCGCAGTCGTAATCGCCGAAAACGGTGATCTTCTTTCCCTCGTCAAGCGCGCCGCGAATGACCTCCACGTCCACGCCCAGCACGTGATCTCCCGCGGCAGCCACCACATAGGGGCCGCTGTGGCTGACGCTGACGTAGAAGGGGTCGCCCTCCACGCCGGGCTTGCCGTTTTCGTCCCAGACCAGCGGCGCGCTCTCCACCGTGCAGCCAAGACGGGCCGCCGCGGCCTGCCGCAGCAGCAGTTCACCGGCGGCGCTGCGCTTGCGGTCGTCCTCGTTGGGAAAATCACCAATGCGGCTGCGGCGCTCCGCGTCCATCATGGACAGGGCGGCGTCGTAGGCCGCGGCGTCCATCTCCTTGATGTTATACCAGAAAAGCTCCATATGACTACCTCCACCGATATCGTAATATTCTTGGTAATGAGTATACCACATGCGCCGCGCCGTTTCCACTCTTTTTATGTTGCTTTTTGCCGGATTTTGCGATACACTGGGCTTGTGTTTACAAGGAGGAACAATATGGTTTCGATTATTGAAGTGACCACGAAGGGGCAGCTGCGCCAATTCGTGGATTACCCCAACATTTTATATAAAGATGTGCCCCAGTTTGTCCCCGCCACCTTTGATGACGATATGAGCGACTGGGACAAAAAGAAGAACCCCGCCTTTGAATACTGCGAAGCCCGCTGCTGGCTGGCCATGCGTAACGGCGAGATGGTGGGCCGCATCGGCGCCATCCTCAGCCATAAGGCCAACAAGAAGTGGGGCACCAACCGCATGCGCTTTACCCAGGTGGATTTCATCGACGACGAGCAGGTGGCCAACGCCCTGTTCGCCACGGTGGAGCGCTGGGCCAGGGAAAAGGGCTGCAACGAGGTACACGGCCCGCTGGGGTTCACCGACCTGGATCGAGAGGGCATGCTGGTGGAGGGCTTTGACCGCCGCAGCTGCTTCTTCACCTATTATAACCATCCCTACTACATCGATCACCTGACCCGGCTGGGCTATGTGAAGGATGTGGACTGGATCGAAAATCTCATTCAGGTGCCCACCGATGAAAAGATCATCGAGCGGTGGCGCAAGCTGTCGGAGTTCGTGGAAAAGCGCTATCACCTGCATGTGTTCCATCCCCGGACGCGGCTGGACTACTTTGGCCTGATCCCCCGGTTCTTCCAGCTGGTGAACACCTGCTACGCGCCGCTGTACGGCACGGTGGAGCTGTCGGATAAGCAGATCAAGCGCTACAGCGCCAAGTTTGCCCCGCTGATCAACCCAAATCTTGCCTTCTTCATCATGGATGAGCACGAGGATATGGTGGCCATGGGTGTGGCCGCGCCCTCCATCGCCAGCGCTCTGCAGAAAAGCCGGGGCAAGTATTTCCCCACCGGGTGGATCGACCTGCTGAAGGCCTTCCACAAGAACGACACCATTGACCTTTTGCTGATCGCCGTGCGGCCCGACTATCAGAAGAAGGGCGTCAACGCCATGATCCTGTACAACGCCATGCAGGGCTGCTTCAAGCTGGGCATCAAGGAGGCCGAGACCGGCCCCATGCTGGAGACCAACGAAAAGGTGCAGGCCCAGTGGAAGGACTTTGACATTGAGCAGCACAAGCGCCGCCGCTGCTTTATCAAGAAGCTGAAGTGATGATGCAGAACTATAAATTTACCATTGCCTATGACGGCACACGGTTTTTCGGCTGGGAGCGCCAGCCGGACAGGGACACCATTCAGGGTAAGCTCGAAGCGGTGCTGAGCCGTCTGGCCGGCCAGCCGGTGGAGATCATCGGCGCAGGCCGCACCGATGCAGGCGTTCACGCCCGTGCCATGGTGGCCAACGCCCAGCTGGACGTGAAGGAATCCCCGGAGGAGATCCGGGACTACTGCAACCGCTATCTGCCGGATGCCATCGCCGTCCGGGAGGTGAAGCCCTGTGGGCCCCGGTTCCACGCCCGGTACAACGCGCTGGGCAAGACCTACCGCTACACGGTGTTTGTGGGGGAGGTCAAGCCGGTGTTCGACCGGAAGTATGTGACGCTGCTGCCCTACGCGCCGGATGTGGAGCGGATGCGGCAGGCCGCCGCCTACCTGACGGGGGAGCACGACTTTGCCGCCTTCTGCGGCAATCCCCGCATGAAGAAATCCACCGTCCGCACGGTGGATACCATCGACATTCAGCAGCGGAAGGATCGTATCACGTTTACCTTCCATGGCAACGGCTTTTTGCAGAACATGGTGCGCATTCTGGTGGGTACGCTGCTGGAGGTAGGCCGTGGCTTCTGGGAGCCGGAGCAGGTGCAGGCCATTCTGGACAGCCGCGACCGCAAGAAGGCCGGCCCCACCGCCCCGCCGGAGGGACTGTGTCTGATGAAGGTGGATTATTGAAATTGGCATGAAATCCGGCGATTGCATTGCCAACAAAAATAAGGAGCGGCCTGTGGTCAGGCCGCTCCTTTCTAATTGTGCCGCCAACGGCGGCACACATCAGTTCTTCACTTTTCTCTCTTATCTTTTATCTGAATCACAAAAACGCCGCCCAAAGGGCGGCGTTTTTGTGATTTACATGTTGTGTATGTCGTTCAACAGCTCGTCCAACGACATGCGGCCCACCTTTTCGTTGGCGGCTGCGGCGGGGTTGGCCGCTTCCGCTGCCTGACGGGCCGCCTCGGCCTCTGCGGCCTGACGGCTGGCTTCCGCCGCCTGACGCTGGGCGATTTCCTGCTGCATCTTGCCGGACAGATCCTCCACAAAGGGGCTGGTCAGCGTATCGTTGGAGACCTTCCGCTGTTGGGGTCGTGCGGGAGCGGCAGGTGCGGCCTTCCGCACGGGCTGTGCGGGTGCGGACTGCTGGACAGGCCGTGCCGCGGGAGCGGCTTTCACCGGCTCTGGGCGGCTCTGCTGCGGCGCACGGTTCTGGGCTGCGGCGTTACGGTCGGGGCGGGGCGGCTGGGGCGGACGGTCATCGTCATCGCCGCTGTCGCCGTCATCGTCATATCCGCCGCCATTGTGGCCAATACGGCCCAGCAGGAAGCCCACCAGCAGCAGAATGACGACCAGCAGCGCCGCACCGATGATGGCGGCGGTGGAGGTAGCCATCTCACCCACCAACGGCAGCGTTACCGTCATGGGGATGGAATAGGTAGGCGGCTCGGGCGGCGTGTTGGGATCGACGATCTCCATGGTGGGGATGATGCCCTCGTACTTGGGCATGCGGTACACATGGACGGTATAGGTCTTGGAGGTGGTGCCGTCCTCTGCTGTGCAGGTGACGGTCATCACATTGTCCCCCTCCTGAGACAGCTGCATGGTGGCCTCGGTGACCTTCAGGGCCTTTTCGTCCTTTGCCACGCCGGAAAGCGTCGCCGACCGGGTCTCGTAGGGGACGTAGGCCACGTATTCCGTCACCGCGCCGGAGAAGGTGGGGCTGAGATAGCCCACATCCAGCGTCAGCTCCTTCAGCAGCGCGTCGGTGCTGGGCTTGTAGTTGGGATCCTGCTCACGGGTGACGGTGATGGTGTAGTTCTTTTTGGCGCCGGTGGCGGCGGTGCAGGTAACGGTGACGGTATTGCTGCCCACCACCAGCGTATTGCCGCTGACGGACACACGGGCCGAGCCGTCCGCCGCCTTATAGCTAAGGTTCAGGGATTCCACCGCGTAGGGCACCGTGGCGGTGTAATTGGTGGTGGATTTGTTGAACGCGGGGCTGAGGGTGGCGTTGGAGCAGGTGAGGGAGCTGAGGTCGCAGTTGCTGCTGGGCGGGGTCGCCACCGAGCCCGTCCAGGACGTGCCGCTGACAGTCTCGTCCTTGCTGCCGTCGGAGACGACGATGTTCTTGAACCCGGCGGTCAGTGCGGTGCCGCTGGCCAGACCGCTCTTTACCCGGAAGGTGACGGTCAGCACGCCGGTGCTGGAATTGATGGGGTTGCTGACGCCGTACAGCAGGAAGTGGTTGCTGTTGTAGTCCATGGTCCAGCCGCTGATCTTCTGATCGTAGTTGGTGAACTCCAGCGTGTTGCTGTCATACTCCAGCGTGGCCTCGATGCCCATGACGTTGCTGCCGGAAATGCTGAGCGTCAGCGTGACGGTGCTGCCGGCCTGCACGGTGCTGTCGCCGGACAGGGAGGACGAGGCCGCCTCTGCCCGTTGGGGCAGCAGCGCCGCGACGATCAGCGCCAGCGTCAGCAGCAGCTTGAAAAGGGAAGAGGTATTGTGTTTCATGGCGTTATCCTCCTATCAACCGATGGTATCCTTGCCGATGATGACGCGGGCCGCCTTGACCACATCGGTCAGGGTGACATAGCCGTCGCCGTTCAGGTCGGCGGCCTCGCGGTAAGCGCCCTCCAGCGTCTTCTTGTCCAGCACGTGGGACTGCAGCGCCACCACGTCGGTCAGGGTGATCTTACCGTCGCCGTTCACGTCGCCCGTTACCACCAGCGTGTAGGACTTATTGCCCACCACGGCGGTCATGCCGGTGCTGAGGGTGCCGCTGGTCACTTCGGTCTTGCCGTCGTAGACCTTGGCGTTTTTGCCCAGCTGTTCCACGGTGCTGCCGGGCGTCAGACCCGTCCAGTAGCCGGAGATATTGTCGGGCAGCTCCGTGACCTTGGTGGCGGTAAACACAGGCTTGAAGGTCATGTCCTTGGCCTCCATCACGGTCTTGCCCTCGGTATAGCCCTCCCAGTGGCTGAACTTATAGGTATACTGGCCGTCAGGCGCCTTGGTGGGGGAGGTCTCCGGCATGGGGATCAGCTCGCCCTCGGCCACGGTGCCCCGCTTGAAGATATCGCCGTCGGCGTCAAGGAAGGTGTAGGTGTACACATCCGCGTACTGGGCGTACAGCGTCAGGTCGGAGGCAATGATCTTGGTGGCGGAGGAGATCTGCTCGCCGCCCTCCTTCTCGGTGAACCAGCCGATGAAGGAGTAGCCCGTCTTGGAGGCAGTGGGCAGCTTGCCGTAAACGATATCACCCAGTGAGACGGTCTTGGTCTTGCTGCCGTTCAGCGTGCCGCCGTTGGGATCGAAGGTGATGGTGAAGGTCTCGTCGTCGTGGGCCTGACCGCTGTTGCTGCGGACGGTGAAGCTGGACTTGGCCAGCTCAAAGCTCTTGCTGTTGGACACCGCGGTCAGCGTGAAGGTGTAGTTACCGGCGGCCAGCGAGCTGTAGGCCACGGAATCGTCCAGCTTCTTCAGGTCGTAGGACATTGCGTTGGGAGAGGCGTTCTTGCTGATGACCGCCGCGCCGCTCTCCTTGGCGATGGTGATGTTGACGGAGGTGATGGGAGAGGAGCAGGAGATCACACCGCGAACGGGGAAGGAGGAGTTCTTGGCCACCAGAATATTGTCCTTGGTGGGATAGATCACGCCCCGCAGCGTCCAGTCGTCGGCGCTGTTGGCCACGGCCACCGGCTGCCACTCGGTCACGCCGCTCTCCTCGGAGGAGACCGCCATCACCAGCGTATCATTTTCATAGCTGAGATATGTACCTGTTTTCACATTTTTCAGCGTATAGGCGCTCTTGCCCTGGGTCAGCTCCCACTTCTGCCCGTCGGAGATGGAGGGAGAGGACAGGGAAACGGTGCTCTTGTCGGCACTCAGCCGCAGAGTCTTGCCGTCCACCTGCGTGCTGATGGTGTAGAACCCGCCGGCGAAGTAGTTCAGGGTGAAGACCTGATCCGTTCCCTCGGCGGAGCGGACGTCCAGCTTGGCGCTGCCGCCTGCGGCGGACACGGCGTGCTTCTGGTCGCCGCTGTTCAGCAGCAGCTGATAATTGCCGTCGGCCTTCGGTGCGTCCTCATAGCCGTTGTTCATCAGCATCACCAGCGCATCGGCCGGCTCGTTCACGCCCAGACGGCGGTAAACGCCCATCTGCACGTCGCCGGAGCTGCCGTAGAAGTACCGCAGGATCAGACCGGAGGTACCGTATTTATTGGCGGTGTCGCCGGACATGGCAGCGCCGGATTTCCCCTCGCTGCGCAGCTCCTCCGCCGTGACAAGACGGCCGGACACCGCGTAGATGGCTGAGATTAGATCGCCCTCCGGCTGGTTGGCGAAGCCGCCCAGCGAGTCGAAGGCGCGCTTGATGAGGGAGCAGGCGTCGGTGGGGCCATGCTGCACGGCCCGGCTCCAGAACACGTTTTTCAGCGCCACGGAGTATTCGTCGATATCGAAGCCGTCCACCTTGTTCTCCACCAGCGAGACCACCTTATTATAGAACTTGTCCTTGGTGTAGTCGTACTGGGCCTGTCCGAAGGTGCCCTTGTAGGTGTTGGCCATGTCCTGCCACGTGGCGTCGAAGTAGGAGCCGTAGCCGTCGGAAATGCGGTGATAGGCGCTGTCCAGCGCATCGCCGATATCGCGGTAAACGCTCTTGTCGCTCTTCTTGCACCACTCGGCGAAGTCGTGGGGAACGCCCGCATTGCTGGCGAACATGTACATGCCGTAGGATTTTCCGCCGGGATCGCCGGGGGTGGTGGCGATGATGCCGGGGTCATAGGACGCGCCGATCTCGTAGAAGCGGCTCAGCGCGTCGTAATCGGCGTTGTACCACTGCATGGCCGTGTCGGCAATCGCGCGGATAAGGAATCCGCTTGCCACCAGTCCCAGAACGATGGCGCAGCTCAGCAGCAGGGCGGTGCTTCTTCGTAACAGTTTCATGCTGTTTTCCTCACTCTCCGTTCAGAATACACGGACAATGCAAAGCCGGGAGAGGGAAGAATGCCTTTCTACCGCTTTACATAATGTTATTCAAAAGAAAGTATAGCATCCGCAAACGGGCTTGTCTATAAAAAACGCGAAAAAAACACAAAAAATTGGGCGTTTTTGTCGAGGAACTACCATATTTGGGGAAGATACTTTTCTATAAAACGCCCTATGAAGGAAAAATGTTCCAAAGAAAAGGGCAAAATGAAAGAGCTTGGCAAACGTTGCTTGCGTTCGGGAAAGAAGTATGGTATAATAAAAAACGCTATTGGCAGGTGTGCCATGACAAGCAGGAACACAATGTGGAGAACCAGTAACGATACAAGGGAGGAACGACTATGAGAAAGAGAGCGGCGGCCATTCTATTGGCACTGTGTATGGCACTGACCCTTTTGCCCACGGCGGCCTTCGCCACGGAGGAGGGCGGCGCGGCGGCCCCTGTGGAGCAGCCCACCCAGCAGGAGGAGAAGCAGGAGGGCCAGCAGGAGCAGCCGGAGGAAACCCCGGAGCAGCCGGAGGAACAGCCGGAAGCGAAACCGGCGGAACAGCCGGAGCAGCAACAGGAGTCTGCGGCGCAGGGGGGACCTGCGGTGCAGTCCAATGAAACGGGCATCGCCCTGCTGGCAGATGAGCACAAGCACTGCATCTGCGGAGGCAGCGTCACGGCGGGGGATCATACCAGCCATTCCGACGTGGCCTATCAGCCGTGGAACGGCACGGACGGCATTTCGTATACGAACAATACCGCCTACGTCTATCTGACAGGCAATGCCACCATCGGCGGTCATCTGACGGTGGACGGTAAAACCCTTTACCTGTGCCTGAACGGCAAGACGCTTTCCAGCAACAATACTGCTAAAATCCAGGTCGAAAACGGCGGTCGACTTGTTCTCTGTGACTGTCAGGGCGGCGGCACCGTCAAGGGCGCTACCTCTGGTTGGGGCGGCATGTGCGTCTACCTCTACAACAGCAGACTGGATATGTACGGCGGCAAGCTCACCGGCGGCAAAGTCACCGGCAAAGGCGGCGGCGGAGCCATCGCTCTGGATGACCAGCAGTGCATATTCAATATGTACGGTGGCGAAATCTCCGGCAACAACGGCAATAACTACGGCGGTGCCATTTTCCGGAAATTCAATGCAAACATGCCGAACACCACCGGCGGCACTTTCAATATGTACGGCGGCACCATCAAGGATAACACCGCCAAGAACGGCGGCGCATTCTTCTCCACCACCGGCGGCACCATCAACATGACCGGCGGCACCATCTCCGGCAATAAAGCGACCCAAAGCAACAACGATGCCGGAGGCGGCGCCATCTATATGCGCGGCAATGGTAAGATCGACATTTCCGGCAGCGCGGAGATCACCGGCAATTCCTCCAGTCTGGACGGCGGCGCGATTCTGATGGGTTGGGGCGAGATCAACATTTCCGGCAGCGCGAAGATCAACAGCAATACCGCCAGCCGCTGGGGCGGCGCCATCTGCCTGCGCCAAGATTCTAATCAGTCGACAACGCTCAACATGAGGGGTGGCGAGATCAGCGGCAACAAGGCCAATTCAGAGGGCGGCGCGGTTCATGTGCTTGACAAGCAATGCCAGTTCTTCCTCTATGACGGCAAGATCACCGGAAACACCAGCGGCGACGGCGGCGCCATCTATCTGAATCAGGAACCGTCGTGGCTGATTATGCAAGGCGGCGAGATCTCCGGCAATACGGCCACCGGCAATGGCGGCGGCGTGTATATTTACCGCTCCGGCTCGGTCTGCCAACTCTATAGCGGTAAGATCGAGAATAACAAAGCCAGCGGCAATGGCGGCGGCATTTATATCAATCCCAGCAACAGCGGCCAGCTGAAGGTCGGAAACAAACCCATCGTACAGAACAACACGGTTTCCGGCAAGGCCAACAATGTGTATCTGCCCTCCGGCAAGACGCTGACCATCGAGATCGGCATGTCCAAAGGCGCGTCCATCGGCGTCACCACTGCGAATACCAGGTACCCCGTGGCATTTTCTAATAATTACAAAAAAGACTACGCGAATTACTTTTTCGCGGATGACGCCAATGCCCACGTGGAGTATAAGGATGACCAGAAGCTGTACCTTGTTTCCGGTGCGGTTGCGCGGCCCCTTACCGTGACCTTCGACCCCAACGGCGGTACGCTGGCCGAAGCGGACAAAACCAAATCGTTGATGACCGGCGAACCCTATGGTACGCTTCCGGTTCCCAGCTATGAGGGCTACGATTTCGCCGGTTGGTACACGGAACAGAACGGCGGCACGAAGATCGAGAGCGACACCACCGTGACGGTGGCCGGTACGCAGACGCTTTACGCCCACTGGACGGAGCACGAATACACCGTCACGGTAGTTAAGATCGGCATGCCGGAGTGGGGTTCGGTAACGCCCATGAGCACAAAGGCCAAGGCGGGCGAAACGGTCACACTGACGGCAACGCCGACAACGGGCAATCAGTTTCTGGAGTGGGTTTTCCTCAACAAGCCGGAGGGCGGCGGCTGGGTCAATCCGGTGCTGACCTTCACAATGCCCGCCGAGGATCTGACCATTCAGGCAAAGTTTACTGTGAAAAACTATTCCATCGGGTACACCACGGTGGGGGTTGCCGGCGGAAGTGCCTGGTATGTCCGGTGGGGAGACAGGGTATTCGATTACCTGCCCAAAAATCCTACGTATCAAGACTGGGTATTCACCGGATGGAAATGCGGTGATGTCACCGTTACTGAGGATATGACCTATGGCGATCTGGCAGGAAGTGACACGGTGAGTGGTATCCACATTGATGCGCAATGGCACCAGCACAAATTCAACATGTGGATGAATAATACGCCCGGAACCCTGAAATCACCCGCAGACTGTACGCATAACGCGCTGCACTACTGGATGTGCTCCTGCGATCTGATCGAATATAACGACGACCATCTGTATGAGGAGCCGGGCACGGCGCTGGGCCATCTGTGGAGTTGGACGTCCAATGGCAGCGGTACGCACACGCGGACATGCCAGCGTGAGAACTGCAACGCCACCGAAACCGATACTTGTTCCGGCGGCGCAGCCACCTGCACCGCCAAGGCAATCTGCGAGGTTTGCAAGAGCGAGTACGGTACGCTGAAGGCGCACGACTTCACAGCGGAGACGGCAGAGGAGCAGTACCTGAAATCCAGCTCCAGCTGCACGGAGAAAGCGGTCTACTACAAGTCCTGCACGGTTTGCGGCCTGAGCTCCAAGGGTACGGCCAGCGAGGCTACCTTTGAATCCGGCAGCGTTCTGGGCCACGAATGGGGCGCATGGAAGTCCAACGGCAATGTCACCCACACCCGCGTCTGCTCCCGCGACGCCAGCCACACCGAGACGGAAAACTGCTCCGGCGGCGAAGCCACCTGCACCGCTCAGGCAAAGTGCAGCACCTGCAACGCCGAGTACGGCGAAACGAACCCCAACAACCACGCCGGAACACTGGGTGAGTGGCAGAGTGACGGAAACAAGCACTGGAAAAAGTATTCCTGCTGTAGGGTAAATGATGAAGAGGGTCCCCATGATTGGGACAATGGCAAGGTAACGACACAACCTGCCTGCACGATCGAGGGCGAAAAAACATTTACCTGTAACGAATGCGGCAGGAAAAAGACGGAGCAAATCGACGCCACCGGCCACAGCTGGAAACAGGAGTGGAACTCCGACGAGACGCATCACTGGCATGAGTGCGCCAACGGCTGTAATGCGAAAGATGCCTATGCGGAGCACGCCGACGCCGACAAGAACCACGTCTGCGATACCTGCGGCAAGGTGCTGAGCGAGTGCGCGGATGACAACAAGGATCACAAGTGTGATTACTGCGGCAAGGTACTGAGCGAGTGCGCGGATGACAACAAGGATCACAAGTGTGACTACTGCGGCAAGGTACTGAGCGAATGCGCCGACACCGACAAGGATCACAAGTGCGATTACTGCGGCAAGACGCTGAGCGAATGCGCGGATGACAACAAGGATCACAAGTGTGACTACTGCGGCAAGACGCTGAGTGAATGCACCGATGACAACAAGGATCACAAGTGTGATTACTGCGGCAAGGTGTTGAGTGAGTGTGCCGACGACAACAAGGATCACAAGTGTGATTACTGCGGCAAGACCATCTCCAACCACACCGGCGGCACGGCGGACTGCTGCCACAAGGCGGTGTGCGAGATCTGCGGCAAGGCGTATGGCGGGCTCGACCCCGACAACCATACCGACCTGAAGCACTTCCCCGCCCAAAGGGCCACCATACTGCGGGAGGGCAATATCGAGTATTGGTATTGCTCCGGCTGCGGCAAGTACTATAAGGACGCCAAAGCTACCATCGAGATCACGCAGGAGGACACCGTGATCCCCAAGGTGAAGCGCGACAACAGCGGCATTCCCTCCCACGGCGGCGAGACTGGCAAGACGGACAAGAACGATAAGACCGTCCAGTCCGTCAAAACCGGCGACGCGGGCGTTGCCCTGTACGGTGCTATGGCGCTGCTGAGCCTGACCGGCGGCGCGTGGATCGTCGGGAAGAAGAGAAGATCATAACACAAAAACGCTCCCCTACCGGGGGAGCGTTTTTCAGTCTGTCAAAAAACTATGCAAACGCCCCTGTTTCTGCTATAATAAAGGAAACGGGGGTGTTTTCATGGAAGGCTGGAGAAAAGATGCACGGCATGAGCCAATCATCGTAGATTTGGAGGCGCTGGTGCCAAAGGAGCATTTGCTGCGGAAAATAGAAAAGGTCATGGATTATGAGTGGCTGTATGAACGGCTGGACCCGTACTACTGCCATGGCAATGGCCGTCCCGGCACAGATCCGGTTGTGCTTATCAAGATGGTACTCGTTCAGCATTTGTTTGGGATACCGTCTCTGCGGCAGACTTACCGGGAAATTCAGGTGAATAATGCTTACCGTTGGTTTCTTGGGTATGGATTGCTGGATAATATGGTCGGCAAACAGCCCCGCCAGCAGCGACACGCACAGTCCCATGCCGACGATCCAGCCCACGCCCAGCTTCAGGAGATAGGCCAGTGCTGTTTTCCGGGCGGCGTTGTCCCTGCCCAACAGGTCGTGAAGGGCGTTGATGAAGCGGTCATAGAATCCCAAAATGAACGCCACCGTGCCGCCGGACACACCGGGCACGCTGTCCGCCAGCGCCATGCAAAAGCCGTGAAAGGGCGTCAGAACCATACGAATACCTCCTATGAAAAACGGTTTCTTTTATCGTGGACAGCTCCATGATAGAAGAAACCGTTAAATTGCGTATAAAGCAGAATTAAACAGAAGTTAAAATGACAGCCGGTAGCCTACGCCCCACACCGTTTGCAGCAGTTGGGGATGGGCGGGATCGTCCTCCAGCTTCTCCCGCAGGCGGTTCATGTGCACCGCCACGGTGACATTGTCGCCCATGGATTCCAGCCCCCAGATCATCTCGTATAAGTCCTCCCGGCTGAACACCTGTCCCGGATGGCGCATCAAAAACAGCAGCAGCTCGTATTCCCTGTTTTTCAGCGGC
>ERZ773148.2712-NODE-2712-length-13029-cov-34.270541_pt1 | contig 13029 bp, 9 predicted proteins | sample MGYA00580846_ERZ773148 | MGnify/ENA primary metagenome ERZ773148 (study PRJEB29015, sample SAMEA2737879) | human gut metagenome | biome: human gut; feature: human-associated habitat; material: faeces | place: China | collected 2012 ...
GGGATGCGGCTGCATTGCACTTGTCATGCTGCTGCTTATCGGGAACATTCTGACGCTTGAAGCGGAGGGAGAGGAGCGCGAATTCGGCATTCTGCGTGCGCTCGGAATGTCCAAACGTCAGCTTCGGTGGCAGCTGAATTGCCGTGCCGCGCTGCGCGGCGCAGCAGCAGTATTGTGCGGCTGGCTCGTGTATGCGGCATATATGTTTGCTTCTGCAATTTCGCGTTATAACCATCGGCAGGAAGTGAATGCAGATATGAATGTGCTTGATTTTGTGAAATCCGGTCTTTCGGGACTTGCACAGGGGGGAGCGAACGCGCTGACGGTTGTGCTCATTACGGTTAGCTGCGCAGCGATACTCATCCTGCTCTCCCGTGCAGCAAAGCATCGACTGACGCGAAACGATCTTGCGGCAATGCTTCGCGCACGCTGAACGGCCGTTTTGAACGAAAGATGAATCTTGGACGAAAATTTATTATGAAATATAAGGAGAAAAACTATGTCAATTATTTTGCAGACAGAAAAACTGTACAAAGAGTACAAAACATCATCCGGAGCGGTGAACGCATTGAACGGAGTCGATCTTTCGATTGAAAAGGGACTTTTCTATGCGATAATCGGAAGAAGCGGATCGGGAAAATCCACCCTGCTTCATGTTCTGAGCGGACTGGACAGGCCGACATCCGGAAAAGTGCTTATCGACGGCGTGGATATGTTCTCGTTCTCTGACGAAAAAATGGCAATCTTTCGCAGACGCAGCATGGGCTTTGTGTTTCAGCAGTTCAATCTGCTGGATGAGTACTCCGTGTTGAACAACATTTGTATGCCGCTGAGGCTGGACGGCAGAAAGCCGGACGAAACATTTCTTGCAGAGGTTACAAAGATGCTCGGAATCGAAGAAAAGCTGAAAAAGTACCCTTATGAGCTTTCCGGTGGTGAGCAGCAGCGTGTTGCAATAGCGCGCTCGATTCTTGCAAAGCCGCATATCATTTTTGCGGATGAGCCGACGGGCAATTTGGACAAAAAAGCGGGGGAGGACACGCTTAACCTGCTGAGCAGCTGTGCGGCGCGTTTCGGACAGACTCTGATAATCGTTACCCATGATCTCGAGATCGCAAAAAAAGCGGACAGAATAATTAAAATTGAGGATGGAAAGATTGTCTCAAATCAGCTATAATAAACAATGAACCCCGAACGGGAATGCGGATGTTGTTGAATGACTGAAAACAGGCAGGAGGTGCAGTGCCGTGAACAAACATATACTTGTCACTGAAGACGATAAAAACGTTGCCGATGGGCTGCGGGAAATTCTTGAAAGCGACGGCTATACCGTTTCATGCGCGGACTGCGCCTCTGCCGCAATGCAGACAATGCGTGACGGCGGTGTGGATCTTGTTATTCTGGACGTACGTTTAGGGCAGGATGACGGTTACGAGCTTTGCCGCAGGATAAGAGAGTTTTCAAATGTGCCGATACTTTTTTTAACTGCATGCAGCAGTGAAATCGAGCTTGTGCGCGGCTTCCGTGCCGGCGGGGACGATTATGTTGCAAAGCCGTTCAGGATGCATGAACTTCTTGTCCGCATTGAAGCTCTGCTGCGCCGCACATCAAAAAAGAGCAGCGGAGTCCTGAGAACGGGAGAACTCAGCTACGACAGCGCAAGCTGCCGCATCAGGCGAAAAGGGAACGTGCTTGAGCTGACCGCAACCGAAACAAAGCTTGCTGCGGCATTGATAACGCATTCGAAACAGACCGTGTCCCGTGAGGAGCTTCTGTATCTGGTTTGGGATAAGGATTCGGCATTTGTGGATGCAAACACCTTAAGCGTGAATATCAGTCGGCTGCGCGACAAACTCGGAAAGGTTAACGGTAAGCCCTACATTGAAACCGTGCGCGGCATAGGTTACCGCTGGACATTGCCCGTTACGGAGCAATAAGAGTTTTTACGGAAGAAAACGAACGGAGAAAACGCAATGCAATGGCTGATTTGGCTTGTCGTCCTGCTTGCAGCGGCGCTCGGCGGTGAATTGTTTCATATTTGCAGGCAAAGACGTGAGCTCGACAGGCTTTCAAAGTCGGTTGAGCATTTTTTGCTGTATCCGGAGGACGATATTGAAGAAACATTGAACGAAGGCGCCGTTGCGAATCTTCAAAACGCATTTTCCGAGCTTACGGCACAGTTTTCACTCATGCGTGCCGCTTCCGCGCATCGTGAAGAAGAAATGACGCATTTTGTTGAAAACATTGCACATCAAATCAAAAACGCTGCGACCGCATTGCAGATTCGACTGGATATTCTGCAAATGAAATTGAAGCTTCCGGATGAGGTTGAAGCTTTGAAGAAGAGTCAGCTTTGCATGAACCGCCTCACGGACGAGGTGGACAGGGTATTGAAATCAAGCCAGCTTGCATCAGGCAAAATAACGATGGTTCCGGAAAAAATCGATCTTTCAGAAGCAATAAAGGAATGCTGCGATGAACTGAGCCCTCTTGCCGAAGCACGCAGCGTTGAACTGCTTTTTGAACCAAAGAATTCAATTTGCATTTCCGCGGATGCTTTTTGGCTGCCGCAGGCGATAAGCAACATAATCAAAAACGCCGTTGAGCATACCGCCCGCAGAACTGCCGTTAACGTCATAATCAAAGACTGCATACAGAACATTGAAGTTCGCATTGAGGATCACGGTACGGGCATTCCGGAGGATGAACTCCCACTCATGTTTGAACGATTTCATCGCGGAGCCGCCGCAAAAGCAGGCTACGGAATCGGCTTGTCAATGGCGAATGATATTGTAAGAGCGCACCATGGCAGCATCAGAGTCGTGAATATGCAGACAGGCGCGGCATTCACGATCACTTTGCCGGTGCTCGACGGCATAAAGCCGTATCTGGATGCGGAAGGGGATTAAATCCCGTGTTTTTACTGAAACTTTTTGGGCAAAATACAGCCGCAGATACAAATTCGCATTTAAAGCCAACACACAGGACGTCAAGCTCACGGCGGCAGACAGGCATAACCGTTAATTCTTTGTCGAAAACAACAAATATATTGCAATTTCTGCTCAAATTACTGTATAATTGATAGCATGGAAAAACAAAGAAATAAAAGAGGGTCATTGCCCATCGGTGTGCGCATCATCGGCATTATCATTGCCGTGCTTGCTGCCGCATACGGTTTATATGCCGGAATGGGTAATTCCACAGGAAATTTTGACGGCGAAATGCAGATATTCGCACTTGACGTCGGTCAGGGCGACTCATTCTTCATTATTTCGCCGAACGGCAAAACGATGCTGATTGATTCCGGCGAATCCTCAAACTCAAAGCAGATTGAGCAGTTTATCCGCGAAAAGGGTGTTCGGCAGCTTGATGTTGTTATCGGCTCGCACACCCATTCGGATCATGTCGGTTCAATGCCGTATCTGCTCGATGCCTTTGATGTCGGAAAATATGTAATGTCCGAAGCGGGACTTGAAACGAGGATTCAAAAACGAATCAACGCCGTGCTTGAAGAAAAAGACATTCCATGCAGTTATGTATGGGCGGGAGATGTTATTGATTGGGACAGCGACTGCAAGGTGACAGTTCTTTCGCCCGTACCGGAATTTGATGAGTATTCAAAGACGGATTGGAATGAATGGAGCCTTATCATGCGCGTGGAATACGCAAATCACTCGATGATTTTCACCGGAGATGCAACCGTGCGTTCCGAACAGGCTGCAATGCTGAACAATGAGAAGTATTTGTTCGATGCCGATGTTTTGAAAGTGCCGCATCACGGTTCAACGACAAGCTCCTCTCTCGGTTTTTTGGAGGCTGTCAGCCCGGAATACGCAATAATTTCCGTCGGAAAAGGCAACAGCTACGGACATCCCGACTACGATACAATTCAAAAACTGAAGCAGGTTAATGCTGAGATTTACCGTACGGACGAGCTTGGTACAATAAACATTGTTTTCAGTGCGAATGATATAAAAATTACATACTGAAGCCTGAAAAAATTTCGGGTAAATAAGGATTGGAGGAAAAAATGTATTGTCCTGATTGCAAAATTGAGGTTGAGTCCGGCGAGTACTGCCCGCTTTGCGGAAGAAAACTCGTGAGGGATTCACACAGCACGGGAACCGTTGTTGATGACAGCTTCAGCGGTGAAGCGGCTCAGGTTTCCGGAAAAAAACGCTGTAAATTCAATTTCAGCAAACCGCTTTGCGCTGTGTTTGCATTGCTGCTGATTTTGAGCCTTGCGATGCCGTGGTTTCATCTGAATGTGAAATATGTTTCGGCAAATGTTGTTGACGACAGGCTGACAATTCTTCAGCTTAAACCGCAGTTCTCATATTATTGCGGCATGGTGTCAAGACTTGCCGGAACTTTCGGCACGGATATGAATCAATACGCGGATTTGATCACGGCAGCGGAGGGTATTTTGCTTGCAGCTGAGAGCTATTTTATGCTCTGCGGAATTCATTTCCTGCTGTTCGGGATTATCGGTTTGTTTTCAAGGGGAAAACTGCGCTACTATTTTGCTCGTGTCGGCAGCACGATGTACATTGTCGGATTGCTGGTGTTGATAATTGCGGTGCTTATCGGCAATGCAAAACTCGGCGCTGCCGTTGCAGCGTTCGGCGCGCAGAATGAGCTGCAAATCTCCGCCTCTGTCAAGCTTACTGCGCACCCGTACATTGCGCTTGCGGCTGCACTCGTTTTCAGAATCTTCGGGATTCGCCTGCTTCGTTATTTAAACGGCGTAAGCTGCCTGAATCGCGGAATAACGGATATTGCAAAACGCGAGTTTTCATTGATTCACTGCGTGAAAAAAGTGCCGAAAACGTACTCAAAGCCCAAACATCGCGGCAGAACGAATTACACGTCCTACGGTGATACGGAAAGCTTCAACGATGGAATCGTAGACTGATATTTGATTTTGAATAACTGCTCAAAAAAGCTTTGCACGCTTGCGTGCAGGGCTTTTTTTGAATACCCGATGAATATATGCATTGGGAAGAATACCGATATGCTCTGCGGGAAGAATAAACCCGACAGAAGGGATGCATGGAGGAATTGTCATGACAATGAATGAAAAAGAGCGGGGCATGAAATGCGGCAGAATACATCGGAGCAGGAGAGTGATGCTTCCGATTCCGGCATTCATGCTTTTGTGCATGGTTTTTATTGTGCTTGCGGGAACTGCGGCGGCGATAATGCCGTTCCCGTCATCGGAGCTGCTTCCGGTTGATGAGCTGCTGTCCGTGTTATATGCGGCAAATTCCTCGCATTCTGATGAAAGCTGCGAACAGCCGAACATCCCGGCTTCCGTGAGCGGAGAGCGCGGTGAAGAAGATTCAGCTCGCGTTGCGGAAGCATTGCAGGATTTTTTGAATACGGGTGAAACGGTCAATTTAGAACAAATGCTGCACCCTGCTCACCTGTCTGCACTGCGGGAAGGCTGCGGTAAGCTTGTTCCGACGTCGGGCGTATCAAAACTCGGTGAATCAATTCGTTCGCTGCTGCTGCACAGACTTGTCGTTAAGCTTTGCGGTGACGGGGCGGCCGACTTTTATCCCGAGCATGTGGAATGCACCGTGGTTTCGGTTGAAAAAACGGATGCAGAGGAAACGGAACGCATAATCGAAAGTGCACGGAGCAACGGTGCAGCGGATGCCTGCGGAGGAATGAATATACGACTGGCAGTAAGCTTTTTGAAAGATGAAAAATTGCTCTGTTTCGAGGAATGCTCTTTGATTGCATTTGAATCGGACTACGGCTGCTGCCTTCTGCCGGAGAGTCTTATAAACGTGATTGCGTGATTTAAGATAGATACATTAAACCCCCGAGAAATCCACTGACGGATTCTCGGGGGTTTTTGTTCGGATATCGCTTAGCTTATTCAGCTCTTTTCGAAATACCTATCAGGCAATGCCGAGGAACTGCTTTGCATAAGTGTCGATATACTTGTCGTTCATGCGAATCTTTGTGTTGTTCTTCCACTCAGTGAAACATTCGGAGTAGTGATCCTGTTCCGTTTTTTCGATGTAGAACTTCTTGGCGTTCCTGTAAGCTGCATCATCGTTCTCAGCTTTGATAACGGTATCGCCTGCATCAAGCCTTTCGTTGATGAAGATGAAGTGTACGCCGCCGCCGGAAGTCTTTGTGGTAACTTCTGCGATCTTCTGTCCGTCGGTGGTGGTGTATATCTTGATGCCGTACTTCTTGACGGGGTCGGTCTCGCCGTCGGCGGGTTTATCGGTGGTGGGAGCATCGGTTGCGGGTGCATCCGTTGCGGGAGCATCGGTGGAAGCAACATCGGTGGTTGCGGGAGCGTCCGTTGAAGGAACGTCGGTGGTTGCGGGAGCATCGGTTGCGGGAGCGTCCGTTGCGGGAACATCCGTTGCGGGAGCATCCGTTGCGGGAGCATCGGTTGCATCGGGTGCGGGGGATGCGGACTCAACGGGAATCTTCCAATCATCGCCGTAGAAAAGCAGGCAGGCTGCTGCACCGAAACCGTCAAAGTATTTGCTGAGAAGGTTTTCGTTCATGATGTAGCCGTGCTCTTTGTAGCCGCCGGGGGAATCGGGATCGGCAGTGGGCTCGGGAGTTGCATCGGGGTTGGGAGTTGCCGAGGGGTCGGGAGTTGCGGACACGAATACGGTGTCGCTCTGGTAATCGCCGTTGGTGACATACTTGTCAACAAACTCGTCGAGGGAGATGCCGCTCTCAAGCGCTTTGCGGATTTCATCAAGCTTTTTGTTCTGTTCATCGGTGAAAACGCCTTCAACGGTATCGCTGACCTTGTCGGAGTTGTCATACTGAACGAGAAGGTGCTTGACGGTGAACATATCGTTGGGAGTGTAGAGGGGGATCATGCCGGAACCGCTGATGTAGGAGTTGTAAGCGGTCATGAACGCGGAAACGTCCTTGCCGTAGTTATCCCTCTGGGAGAGAGTGTTCTCGCTGATGTATTTTTCAAAAGCGGATGCGTCGAATTGAACTTCGGAATAGATTTTTTCCTGAAGCATTTCCATCATCATGGATTCAAGCTCGGACTGCTTGAGGGACTTCATGTATGCTTTGTAGGAAGTGCCCTGCTTTTTAAGCGCCGCTTTGAACTGTTCAAGCTTGTTTTCGCGGATGGCAGCCTCGTCGGTGATGCTTGCATCGACTTTGTAGCTTGCAATTGCCTGATCAAGCTTAGCATCAACGTTCTTCTGAAGCTCGTCCTGACTGATTTCTTTGTCAAGGCCGAGTTCATAGCACTTGTTAAGAGTCACGCCGTAGGTGATGAGCTGGTTTTTAATAAAACCGTTGAAATCATCCATGCTCTTTGCGTAATAGCTGTACTGCTGATAAATCTGCTGGTACTGTGAAAGTTTAATTTTCACCTTGCCGATTTTGCCGATGGTGGGGTTGTTGTCGGTTGCGGAGCAGGCGCAGACACCGAGCAGCATTGCAGCCGCCATAAGCAGTGCAATAAGTTTTACAAATACTTTCTTGTTCATCATTAGTCTCCTTCCGGTTAGTTCGTTGGTCGAATCGAAACTTCAATACATTTTAATAGCAATTCAGGTTTTTGTCAATAGCGGTTGGCAATTATTTTCAGCGGTTCGGCACGGGAAGAGTCGAGCTGCCGGTGCCGTAATGCAGCTCGCCCTGCACAGGAACGTATTTGTCAGTGTAGAGCTTTTCAACATCGCCTGCCGGCTGACCGTCCGCACCGATAAGCTGCCTGTAAACTTCAACGATGTAGCCGTAACGGGGCGAAATGACCATTTTCGAATATCCTGTCGGCCAAAGCGGTTCGGCAATGCGTTTGGGTTCGGGAGGGTCGAGCTTTTCTATGGTATCCGACCAGATTTTGTAATGCGTGCCGTCATCGGGCTGCGTGCCGTAAACAAAGGTGTAAACTGTTTTTGTCCGCATGTCCGCATAGGCAAAAAGGAACATGGGAGATTCCGCTGCATTGCTCCACACAAGGTCGGGTCCGTAATACGAAACGGTTGCGTCAAGTCCCATTGCAACATAGCTTCCGGGGATTGAGTGATGGGAGCGGCTGACGATGCGAATATCGGGGCCGATAAGCAGCAATGAATTGTACAGTGTTGAGCTTACCTGACAGATTCCGCCGCCGGGGGTGTCGATATATTCTTTGCCGCCGGAAATCCCGTGCGCAGGAAGCCAGCCGAGTTCTTCGGTGCGCGGCCCAAGAAGTTCGTTGTAGCTGAGCTCTTCGCCAGGTTCGAGAATAACACAGTTAAGCAGCCCGGCCGCTTTTTGAACGTTGCGGGAACGGGACTCGTTGCTTGTTGCAAATTCGGTTGAGAAACGGGAGAGTTCACGCATTGAGTCAATGAGCGTGTTCACATCGCCTTCGGGTTCAACTTCTTCGAGAAGGAGCGAAAGAGACGCGTTATAATTCCCGGAATTGAACGCTTCGGAAATCTGCTTCAGCATATCTTCGCGGTTAAGACAGAAGCCGTTGCTGCCGGTATGAAAAAGGATCTCTCCGACAACTGTTCCGTCGGGAGCTTTGACCGTTTGAGTTTTGCAAACGGTTGAAATATCGCCGCCCGTGCCGTAACCCGGTTTGCCGCCGCCGACACGGTTCAAAAGCGTCACATAGGGCTCAATAGGGGGGTGATCCAGCTGAGCAGCTGCTTCGGATACGATTGCAGCAATGCTCTCCTCGTCCATCCGAAGGGTGTAGCTGCCGACTTCAAAACCATTTTCGGCAATTTCAATGCGCTTCAGATAATTCTGATAAGGGTCGGCATCGCTTCTGCCGAGTTTGAACGCGGAGCTGAGCAGCTCGTTGATGTTTGTCGTAATGCGAAAATCCGATGCGGTGAGAACAATGGTAACATTGTCCACCGTTACGGAAATGTTGATTTTCGAAAACTCCGCACTCAGCGCGTCAAGCATTGCATTGCGTGCGTTTTCGTAATCCATTCCGCCGACGGGAACACCGGAAATTGTGACGCCGGGAATAATACGGTTGTCCTCAATATATTGGTATGACGTGCCGCTGCTTTTCCCGGAAACGAGCGTGGTTCCGTCCGCCTGAGCGGTGGTTTTGAGCCAGTTGTTTTCTCTGTAGGTGCGTACGGCGCGTTCATGATCCGCTTTAAGTGAAAAATGAACGATAACAAGGGAAACGAGCGCAAAAACGAACACCGCCAGCGCACAGACGAGAACGCCGAAAGGTGAACGGAAATCTATGCCCAAAACACCCTTCCGATTGCGGAAAAGGGTTTGGGACACTGTGGAACGATTATTGTTGTCCAAGGAGCAGCCTCCGTGAAAATTTAATCCTCAATGTGTTTTTTTGCCGATTGCGCTTGATTGAAGAGCAGCGTATCGGAAAAAAGCACATTATTCAACATCTATCATTATAGCCAAATTTGTGCCGAACTTCAACATTCGGAATGATATAATTTTGCTGACGCATCGATTGGCAATTGAAACGGAGGCGGAAGACGTTCGGGTCGAATACGATGAACAGGGAGCCGGAATATCAAATCGACAGGAAAATTAAAATATATAATAATTTTTAAAAAAAGGGGTTGCAATTGTCCGCAGAGTGAGTTATAATACAACACGTTCCGCAGGGAAGCAACGCTGGTGTAGCTCAGTAGGTAGAGCACGTCATTGGTAATGACGAGGTAGTCAGTTCGAATCTGATCACCAGCTCCATAAACCGCTCAAATTGTTTGAGCGGTTTTTTTGTGCCATATGTTCGGTGCGGAACCGCAGCGGCGGGTCTTTTGAAAACTCTCAAAAAGTTCACGATTTCAAAGGTTTATTAATCCGTAAAAATGAGGACTGCCGCGAAATTTGCGGCAGTCCGTCTCATCGTTTTTTGTCAGGCACTTATTGACCGTGCTGCTTATTCGGCGCAGGGCGGATCTGCTTCCGATGCTTTATTGCCGTAACGGTTGTATGAATCGGCAAGCCGCACAAAATCGGCCGCTGCAAGCTCTTCGGCTCGGACGGTCGGCAAAAGTCCGGCATCGGCAATCACTTCGTCAACATTGTTTTTCGGAATCAATTGCAGCATATTGTTTCGGAGTGTTTTTCGACGCATCGCAAATGCGGCACGAAGCACCTTTATAAAATTCGGCGGAAGCTCGCTGCCGTTTCGTTCGAATTTCAGCACACAGGAATGAACCGACGGCTCGGGGTAATATGCCGCGGGTGAGAGTTTCAGTTCGGTTGAAATGTCGAAAAGATACCGGGAAACAATCGAGAGCGGCCCGTAGTTCACATCACGCGGTGCCGCAAAGAACCGCTCTGCTGCTTCAGCCTGCATCATCAGCACCATGCGCTTTACAGGGAGTCCGGATTCAATCAGCCGCATACAAATAGGTGATGTTATATAGTACGGAAGATTTGCAGCAACAGTAAAAGGCTCTCCGCCGAATGCATCGGAGATTTTTGCAGGCGGAACCTTCAGAAAATCGCTGCAAATGAGCTGCACGCTGCGTTTATCCGCGAATTCATCCGCAAGAATTCCGAAAAGTGTACGGTCTATTTCAACCGCAAGCAGATTTTTCGCTTTTTCCGAAAGAGCGGATGTCAATGCACCGAGCCCGGGACCGATTTCAAGCACGTTTTCGCCTTGGCAGTCTGCAAGTGCTGTAATGCGGCTTATCGCTTCGGTATCGATAAGAAAATTCTGCCCCAGAGCCTTGTTCGGGGTCAAACCCAGTTTTTTTATCATTTCTTTTGAATCTGTCATGACTGAAATTTTAATGCAGATTTGCATATATGTCAACAGAATCCGAAAAATAATGCGCATATTGAGAGTTTTTTATCCCAAAAAGCTGATTGCCGACGGAAAACCGCCCTGACGGTTTAAAAAAGACTGCCGCCGTGCGAATAACCATGTGCAGCGGCAGCTGATGTTAAACGCGCTTTCTTTAAAAAAAACAGAAAACAGCGAATCGAAACACGATATTGCTGCCGACGACATAAACCACGGGCAATGCGGCTTTACATATTCTCACTTCGGTAGTATAATTATAATGCATGATTATAGCTCGAAAGATTTGAAAACAAAAGAATTAAATCGGGGTATGAGTATCGAGGTATAAATATCGAGGTATAAACAGGAATGAAACTGACTTTCGGAACAAAAACAAAAAGATTTTTTTGCTTTATCCTTTCCTCTCTGATGCTGCTTTCTTTATGCTGCACGGTTTTTTTCGCTGCGGGATGCAGCCGGGAGACGGCGTCCGGGGACGAACAGGCGTTCACATTGTTCATGAATTCAATACGCAACGGGCAGTTTACGGAAGCTTTTTCCTTCATCAGTGCTCATGTTGCGCCGGAGAATGCCGTTGACGACAGCATTGAAGCATATAAAAACACAATAACTCTCGCCCAGTTCGAAAAGCGTTACGAGAGCCTGTTTTCGCTGCTCGGCGTGAACGATATTGAATACAATATTGCTGAAGAGAACGTTTCCGGAAATTCAAAAAAAGTCATTAAATACACGATGACATATAAGACACAATCCGCGGGCGACCTGACAAACGAATACGAGATGACTCTTCTGAAAGAGAATAATCTTTGGCGGGTTGTATGGCAGCCGAGCCACATTTTTCCGGATATGGCCTGGGGCGACACGTTCGACAGGGCAACGCTTGCGGCAGAGCGCGGCGATATCGTTTCTCACGGAGCTGTTGTTGCAACCAATGTCCGCCTTGTGACTGTTTACGCGCTTTTAAGCGAAATTGCGCCGAAAAATGTGCTTACGGATGAAATAATGCAGGAAAATGCCGGCATGAGCGAGCAGGATGCGGAAAAGGAAGCGGACAGGCTTTATTCCGATGCGGAGTATCTGAATACACGCTTCTCGGCGGAATTCGATGCCGCTGCTGCCGAAATTGCCGCTGTGCTTGATTTGGACGCCGCAGAGCTGCGAACAAAATTCGGAAAGAACACAAACGAGTTCATCACCGTTTATCAGGCGATGCCCGATGAAGTTACCGTTGAACAGCAGGAACAGCTGAATGCCGTAAACGGAGTTCATGTTGACACCGAGCACTACGGTTCAAAGCGGTATTACCCTTACGGGAGCCTGCTTGCGCATACATTGGGCTATATTTCGTTCGCAACATGGGAGGAGATACAGACATATAACGAGGGACGCGATCCGAATGACGGATTATATACTACTGACAGCAAAGTCGGTAAAAGCGGCATAGAAAAGCTTTACGAAAGGGAGCTCCGCGGCAAGGACGGCTATTATTTCTTCATCCGCGGAACGGACGGAGCCGTTAAAAAGGTCATCTATCGCAAAGATAAAGTTGACGGCAGCGATGTGATGCTGACGATCGATTTCAAATTGCAGCAGCGCACAGAGGAACTGCTGGATCTTGTGCTTTTCGGTACGGACACGGCGGGTGCTGTCGTTGTTATGAACCCGAAAACGGGAGAAGTGAATGCAATTGCTTCCAATCCTTCCTATGATTTAAACAGGTTTATAAAGGGTATGAGCGGCGATGAATACAAAGCTCTTGAAGAACAGGAGAATGAGCCGCTCAGAAACCGCGCAACAAGGGAGCTTTACCCGCCGGGATCAACTTTCAAGGCGTTCACTGCTGCTGCTGCGCTTGATACGGGTACGGTGAATGAGAATTATGTTTTCACCGGCTATGTCGATAATGATTACTGGAAGCCGACCGGTTACGGGGAATGGCCTTGGCCGCGCATAAAACGCACGCGCGTCTATCACCGCACGGAACCAATGAACATGACAAACTGTATGCTGCATTCCGACAATATTTACTTTGCGGATGTTGCACTGAAAATCGGTCAGGAGAAATTCATTGCATATTTTAATGAAAAACTCGGCATGGACAAGTCGCTGCCCTATGAATTGGGTGCCGCCCGCTCCCAGCTTTACAGCCGCGGCAGCGTGATGGACAACAAAATGCTTGCGGACTCCGGCTACGGACAGGGGCAGGTGCTCGTGACGCCGCTTCAGCTTGCGGCAATGTTCTCCGCATTTGCAAACAACGGCGATATGCC
>ERZ773148.2718-NODE-2718-length-13015-cov-3.833179_pt1 | contig 13015 bp, 7 predicted proteins | sample MGYA00580846_ERZ773148 | MGnify/ENA primary metagenome ERZ773148 (study PRJEB29015, sample SAMEA2737879) | human gut metagenome | biome: human gut; feature: human-associated habitat; material: faeces | place: China | collected 2012 ...
CGCCCTGAGCCTTTCCGTGCGCGGCACCGAAGGCGAGCTTGGCATTCTTGCAGGCAGCTACGGGTCCGACTCTCCTCCTTCATCTCCAGGTAAGAATAACGGTCGTGCGAAGCCAGCAGCATGGGGAAGAACTCATCCACGGGGTAGAAGTAGTTTTCCGATTTCAGCTCGGGAATCTCCTGGTAGTAGAGATAGACATCCTTCATCTGGTTGGCAATCCACTGGTCCTCCTCCGTCTTCTCGATATATTCGTGGGTGCGGTCTTCGCCACAGGAGCTCAGCAAGGAAGCGACGGTGAGCAGGAGACCGGTCAGGTAAATGTTTCGTTTCATGTCTGATAAGATTTTTTGTCGTTGCAAAAATAGCCGATTCCACGCACATACGGCAAGGAGTGAGCCTTTCTTTTCGGACTTTTTAGGAGCTTCGCCCAAGATTTTGTACTATATTTGCCTCTTGATATCCCTTGTGCGCAAGTTATGAAGAAATTCCTGAAGGTGGCGGGACTTGTGATAGCCATTCCCGTCGGCTTGTTTATCATATTGGCTGTCCTGCTCTATGTTCCTGCCATCCAGAACTTCGTGGTGGACAAGGTGACGGGCATCGCTTCCGAAAAGACCGGCATGCAGATTCGTGTGGACAATGTGCGTCTGGGTTTTCCGCTCAGCCTGCGTGTCAACGGGGTGGACATCCTGTCGCACCGTCAGGACACCCTGCTGTCTGCCGGACAGTTGCAGGTCGATGTCCAGTTGCTCCCGTTGCTTCGCAAGCAGATTGAGGTCGACGGCGTCAGCCTGAAAGACGTACGGATGAACACCGAGGACCTGATTCCGTCCGTAGCCCTTCAAGGAACGTTGGGTGAATTCTACCTCTCGTCGCACGGAGTGGCACTCGATCCCGAGATTGCCATTGTCAACAAGGCCCTGCTGCGCCGGACGCACCTGACCGTCAGTCTGCGTGACACCACTACTACAGATACCACTGAAACCTCTTCCCCCACGTACTGGAAAATCCTGGTGAAAAGCCTCCAATGCGAAGACGTCGATGTCGCGTTGCACCTGACCGATACCACACGGATGGCTGTCGGACTGGGCAACCTCGACCTGCAGGGAGGGGAAATCGACTTGCGACACGCTGCTTACAGCCTGCGTCGGCTGGTTGTGAAGGACGGCGCCTTCTCGATGGACAATGACACGTTGGAAGCCCTCCCGGGACTTGACCCTGCCCACCTGTCTTTCACACAGTGGAATGCCGAGATTGATTCGGCGTCTTATCAGGGACGGCGGATGGCGGCTGTTATCCGGAACTTTGCGTTGAACGAGCGTTCCGGTTTGCAGGTCCGTTCGTTTACCGGACGGCTGGATGCCGACGACGAAGCAATCCGTCTGCCGGAGCTTCGCCTGGAGACCTCCGACTCGTATGTGGAAACACGTGCCCGCATCGATTGGAAGGCACTGGAGGGAGGCGGCACTGCCGACATGAGCGTCCGTCTGCTTGCCGAACTGGGTAAGCAGGACCTGATGCTGCTGGCAGGTGGCATGCCGGAAGCCTTTGTGCGTGCCTACCCGAATGCGCCGCTCACCCTGCGTGCCGGAGTGGATGGCAACATGCAGCAACTGAAGCTCACCGGTCTGCAGTCCGAGCTGAAGGGTGTCTATGAGCTGAGTGCCAAGGGAGAGGTCTACGATGTGCTCGACAACAGGAAGCGTCGGGGCGAAGTGGTGCTGGATGCCGTGACGCATGACCTGGACTGTGTGGCAGCCCTTGCAGGTCTGGCGGACAGTACCCTGGTCATCCCGCGGGGCATCACCTTCAAGGGCAATGCCGGGGTTGCCGGTGAACAATACACGGCGGACCTGGTGGTCACCGAGGGCACCGGTCGGGTGGAGCTGCAAGCCGACTGCCGGACGGATACCGAGACGTATGACGTGACATTGGCGGTGGACAGCCTCTACGGACGGGACTTCCTGCCTCACGATTCCTTATATTATGTGTCGGCTACGCTGGCGGCTCACGGACGCGGGTTTGACCCCTACCATCCTGCCACGCACGCACAGGCAGACTTGTCGGTGGAACGTCTGCAATATGCAGCCTATGACCTGACGGACCTGAAGCTCCGTGCTTCCCTGGCAAAAGGCGATGCCCGTCTGGAGTTTGACAGCCGGAACCCGTTGCTGGCAATGACGACCACCCTGGATGCGCAGTTGCGTCGCCGGGGAGTGGGCGGACGGTTGCTGGTGGACCTGGCGGACGTCAACCTGCCGGAGTTGCAGGTCGCTTCATTCCCCTTCCATGTCGGGGCACTGTTCACACTCGATTTCCGTACGGACTTCCGCAAGACACACTGGTGCAAGGGAGCACTGGAGAACCTGAGCTTCCGTTCGGAAAAGAACAACTATAAGGCGAAGAACCTCTATTTCAACGTAGACCTGCGTCCGGACTCCACCTGCATCAATGCCGATGCCGGCGACTTGAACCTGCACCTGGACGGACGGCGCGACATCCAGTCCATCATCCGGGCACTCTCTACCTTTGGGACGGAGTTGGCTGCACAGGCCGAGGACAAGTGGCTCGACCAGAACAAGCTGAAGGCACTCCTGCCGGACCTGTGCCTGCGCTTGAAGGCAGGTACCGATAATCCCATATACAATTACCTGGCGATGAACGGCTTCAAGTACGACGAGCTGTTTGCCGACTTTGACACTTCGCCGTTGAGGGGCATCAACGGGACTTCCCACATCTACTGCTTGCGCACCGACAGCCTGCAACTGGACACCATCCGTCTCAACATGATGCAGGATTCGTTGGGCGTGAAGCTCTTTGCCGAGGTACGCAATGCCCCCACCAACCGCCAGTTCGTCTTCGATTCCCGTCTGAATGCGTTCATACATCCGAAGGGGGCGGGGCTGGAGCTGAACTACTACGACAGCAAGGGCGAGCAGGGAGTCCACCTGGGACTGAATGCCACGATGGCAGACGACGGACTGCGCTTCAAGTTCTACCCCGAGCAACCCATCATTGCCTTCAGTCCCTACCGGCTGAACCGCGACAACTACATCTACCTGCATAAGAACGGGCATGTGGAGGCTGACCTCCGACTGGATACCCAGGACGGCGGACGTGCCTTCCAGCTCTATTCCGCTCCCGACACGGACGCCTGGCGCGACCTGACCGTATCGCTCCATCGGGTCGACATCGGCAAGCTGATGCAGGTGCTCCCTTACCTGCCCGACATCGAAGGCATCCTGGATGCGGAACTCCACTACATCCAGGCCGACAGGAACAGCCTGTCGGTGGCTTTCGAGACTGCCGTGGACTCGCTGGTGTACGAGCATACGCCGGTGGGCGACATCGCCTGTTCGGGCATTTACCTGCCCAAGGAGGACAACACCCACTTTGTCGACGCCCGCCTCTCCCTGGATGAAGAAGAAGTCGTGGCGCTCTCGGGCGACTACCACAATACCGGTGACGGACTGTTGGACATGACTTTGGGACTGAAACACTTCCCCCTGAAGCTTGCCAACGGCTTCATCCCGGACCGCATGGTGACGCTTTCGGGAGACCTCGACGGGGAGGTTGCCGTGAAAGGACGTACGGCGGCTCCGGTCATCGACGGACAGCTGGCACTCGACTCCGTCATGCTGGTGGCAGATGCCTACGGGGCACGTTTCCGGCTGGACAACCGTCCCGTGACCATCGAAGGCAGCAAGCTCAAGTTTGACAACTTCAGTGTGTACACCCGGGGCAGCAACCCGTTTGCACTGACGGGAACCGTAGACTTCTCCAACCTGACCAATACCCTGCTGGACCTCCGCATGGTGGCGCGGAACTATGAGTTGATCAATGCGCCGCGGCAGAAGAACTCGGTGGTGTTCGGCAAGGTTTACGTCGACATCTTCTCGACGCTGAAAGGCGATATGAACAACCTGAAGATGCGGGGAAACATCAACGTGCAGGGCAACACCGACGTCACCTACATCCTGAAGGACTCTCCGCTGACGGTAGAGGACCGGCTGAGCGGGCTGGTGACCTTTGTGGACTTCCGTGACACGACGACCGTGCTGACTCCCGTGCAGCCGGTCTATGCGGCTGGAGGAGTGGACATGCTGATGACCCTTCAGATAGATGAGGGGGCACAGGTGCGTGCCAACCTGAGTGAGGACGGCGAGAGCTACATCGCACTGAACGGAGGCGGTACGCTCTCGATGCAGTACACACCGCAAGGGGAGTTCCTCCTGTCCGGGCGCTATACGGTGGTCGGCGGACAGATGAAGTATGCCTTGCCGGTCATCCCGCTGAAGACCTTTACGCTGAAGAACGGAAGCTATGTGGAGTTCAACGGTAACCCGATGAACCCTGTGATGAACATTGCCGCTACGGAGCGTGTCCGTACCACGGTGACGGAGAACGATGTGCCTCGTTCGGTGAACTTCGATGTGGGTGTCGCCATCACCAATTCGCTGGAGAACATGGGGCTGGAGTTCACCCTGGAAGCATCCGAGGATGCGGGTATCCAGAACCAGCTGGTATCCATGTCGAAGGAAGACCGGGGCAAGCTGGCAGTCGCCATGCTGGCTACGGGCATGTACCTGGGCGAAGGGGGAGGCAACAAGTCCAACGGCTTCAGTGCGAACAGTGCGCTGAACTCGTTCCTCCAGAGCGAAATCACCAACATTGCCGGCAATGCCCTGAAGACGGTGGACATCACGGTCGGCATGGAAGATGCCACGTCGGCAGACGGGTCGCAACATACGGACTACTCCTTCCGCTTTGCCAAACGTTTCTGGAACAACCGCATCAGCATTGTCATCGGCGGACGCATCTCTACCGGTAACGACGATCCCAACAAGGGAGGCACGTCGGAATCCTTCATCGACGACATCTCGGTGGAATACCGGCTGGACAACAGCGGAACGCGCTACATCCGTGTGTTCCACAACACCAACTTCGACAGCATGCTCGACGGTGAGATAACCGAGACGGGTGCCGGTATCGTGCTGCGCAAGAAGGTGAGCAAGCTGAGCGAGCTTTTCATCTTCCGCAAACGGAAGCAACCCGACCGCAACGAACAACCAAGAACTGAAAAATGATGAGACGACACGATTACCTTTTCTATATAGGTGTGCTGGCACTGCTGTTGGCTGCCTGCTCCACCACCAGGAATCTCCCTGCCGACGAGGTGCTCTACATCGGTATCAAGGACACCGAAGTCGTGAACAAGGACAAGAGCGATGCCGGGAGCACCGCACTGGAGGAAGTGGAGGCAGCCTTGGCGTGTGCGCCCAACCATGCCCTGATGGGAAGCTCTTCCATCCGGGGACCGCTCCCCTATACGCTGTGGATATACAACAAGTATGTCAACAGCCAGTCGAAGTTCGGACGCTGGATGTTCGACAAGTTTGCCGCCACGCCGGTGTTCATCTCCACGGTCAATCCGGAACTGCGTGCCAAGGTGGCGACGAACGTCCTGCACAACTATGGCTATTTCCGGGGCAAGGTGGACTATGAAGTGCTGCCTGACGAGAAGAACCCCCGCAAGGCAAGGGTACGCTATGTGGTCGACATGCAGCAGCCCTACTACATCGATACCCTCGTGTATGAAGGCTTTCCCGCTCCGGCGGACAGCCTGATTCAGGCAAACCGGAAAGAAGGTCTGTTGCTCCCCGGCGACAACTTCAACGTGACCCAGCTGGAGGCGGAACGCAACCGCATCGCCACGCTCCTGCGCAACAACGGGTACTACTACTACCGTTCCAACTACATCACTTACCTAGCGGACACTGTGCAACACCGGGGACATGCCAGCCTCCGGATGCAGCCCGTGGCAGGTCTTCAGGCGCAGGTCAACCGTCGGTACACCGTGGGAGACCTGCGGCTGAACATGTACGACAACAACCGCTTCCGTGACTTCGAGCATTCCATTACCCGTCCGGGCATCTCCATCAACTACAACGGGGACAAGATACCGCTCCGTCCTGGAGTGCTGTTCAACAACTTCCGTTTCCGCAGGGGCGAGCTTTACTCTGCTCTGAAACAGCAGTACACCCAGGAGAACATCAACAGCATGGGGCTGTTCAGCTCCGTGGAGTTCCAGTATACGCCCCGGGACACCACCGGACGCAACAACGTGCTCGATGTGGACATCAATACCCGCTTCGACAAGCTGCTCGACGGCGAGCTGGAGTTCGACTTCAAGTCGAAGAGCAACGACCAGATGGGACCCGGCGCCTCGTTTGCCGTGTCGAAGCGCAATGCCTTCCGCGGGGGAGAGACCTTCTCGGTACAGCTTGACGGGTCGTATGAGTGGCAGACCGGTTCCTCGGTCGAGGGCAACAGTGCGGTCATCAACTCCTACAGCTACGGCATCTCGATGGCTGTCGACTATCCGCGGCTGGTCATCCCCTTCTACCGTCCGCGCTGGTCGCCGTTCAAGCGGACGTCGCAGTTCAAGATTTACATGCAGAAGCTCAACCGTGCCGGCTATTACCGGATGCTTTCCTTCGGAGGAACGGCAACCTACACCGTGCAGACCTCTCCCGTGTCGCGCCACACGTTCACTCCCCTGCGGCTGACCTTCAATGTGCTGCAAGGGACTACGGAGAAGTTCGACTCCATCCGCAATGCCAACCAGGCACTCTACATCAGTATGCAGAACCAGTTCATCCCCGCCATGAGCTACACCTATACCTATGACGACACCCCGTTCAAACGCAAGCGTCACCACACCTGGTGGGAGACCTCGGTCACCTCGTCGGGCAATGTCACGTCGGGCATTTACGCGCTCTTCGGGAACCGGTTCAATGAAAAGGACAAGATGTTGCTGGGCAACCCCTTTGCCCAGTTCCTGAAGGTGACTTCGGAGCTGCGGCGGACCTTCTCGCTGGGTGACAAGCTTTCACTGGCTACCCGTGTGTTCGGAGGAGTCATCTATGCATACGGCAACTCTTCCGTCGCTCCCTACAGCGAACAGTTCTACATCGGCGGCGCGAACAGCATCCGTGCCTTTACCGTCCGCTCCATCGGTCCCGGACGTTATCAGCCGCAGACGGGCATGTACTCCTACATTGACCAGACGGGAGACATCAAGCTGGAGGCGAATGTCGAACTCCGCTTCCCCATTTTCGGCGACCTCTACGGGGCGACCTTTCTCGATGCCGGCAACATCTGGCTGTTGCGCGAGGACGCACAACGTCCCGGCGCCAAGTTCTCGCTGAAGGACTTTGGCAAGCAGATAGCCCTGGGTACGGGTGTCGGCTTCCGCTATGACCTGGAATTCCTGGTGCTCCGCCTGGATGTCGGCATCGGCCTGCATGCCCCCTACGAGACCTCGCGCAAGGGGTATTACAACATCCCCAAGTTCTGGGACGGTCTGGGCTGGCACTTTGCCATCGGCTATCCCTTCTAATTCCTTTTTCCCTTTACAAGCTGACTGCCATATCCCCCTCCTGCGTATGAAACGGAACAGACCCTCAGACAAAACAATGTTCATTGTCATAGCCGTGGTGATTGTCTTCGCCTTCAAGCTATGTCGACGGGAGCATACGGAATCAGCTGACAGGTGGGAGGACGGCTCCCGCATCTCTTTGCCCGTCTTCTCGGGAAGTCCCGTCTCCGGACCGGATTCAGACACCCTGCAGAATGTGTCCGGTGGAACGGAATACTCCCGACAGCGTCCGTCGAACCGCCGGAACATGACGATGGACGGCGACGGGGATATCAACCCTGCCGATGCAGACCCGACGGAATATGACCTGATGCAGGAAGACCCCTACCTGTATGATTTCAATGCAGATTGACAGCCGTCTCTGTCGCCGGATGCGATACCCGGCAGCCTCCACCCTGTCTGTCTGCTTTCTCTGACCGATGGGACGGTAAGGGGACAAATGACCGATTCGGATTGAAAAAAGACGAAAGAACAGTACAACGCATTCTTCGATTTTCCCTAGCTTTGCAACGCGTTAAGGAGAAGGCACATCGCCCCCTTGACCATTGTCAAATTTAAAATCGCAGTATAGAAATGAAACCTACATTGTTTGTGCTGGCTGCCGGTATGGGCAGCCGTTACGGTGGTTTGAAGCAACTTGACGGGCTGGGCCCCAACGGGGAAACCATTATGGACTATTCTATCTTCGATGCCATCCGGGGTGGCTTTGGTAAGATTGTGTTTGTCATTCGTAAGGATTTTGAGAAAGACTTCCGTGAAAAGATATTGAGCAAATATGAGAACCACATCCCTGTGGAGCTCGTGTTCCAGTCTGTTGACAAGCTGCCCGCCGGCTTCACCTGTCCCGAAGGACGTGTCAAGCCGTGGGGAACGAACCATGCCGTACTGATGGGAAAAGAGGTCATCAACGAGCCGTTTGCAGTGATCAATGCCGATGACTTCTACGGACGGGACAGCTTTGCCGTTCTGGGACGCTGGCTGAGCGAACTGCCCGAAGGCGCGAAGAACCGCTATTGCATGGTGGGCTTCCGCGTCGGCAACACCCTCTCGGAGAGTGGAACCGTGGCACGCGGCATCTGTTCCACCAACGACGAAGGTTGTCTGACCACCGTCGTGGAACGTACCGAAATCATGCGTGTGGACGGAAAGGTATGCTACAAGGACGAACAGGGTGCATGGGTTGCCGTGGACGACAATACCCCCGTCTCCATGAACATGTGGGGCTTCACTCCCGACTATTTCAAGTATTCCGAAGACTACTTCATCGACTTCCTCAAGAACAACCTCGACAACCTGAAGGCCGAGTACTTCATCCCCTTGATGGTCAACAAGCTCATCAATGAAGGAACGACTACGGTGAAAGTGCTCGACACCACGAGCAAATGGTTCGGCGTGACCTATGCAGCCGACCGTCAGGGTGTGGTCGACAAGATTCAGTCGCTGGTTGATGCCGGTGAATATCCCTCTAAATTGTTTGAATGAAATCCATCCGAGAAATCTATCGCATCGGTCAAGGACCTTCGAGCAGCCACACCATGGGACCCCGTAAGGCTGCCGAAGCTTTCCTTGCCCGTCATCCGGAAGCTACCTCGTTCGAAGTGACCCTGTACGGCAGTCTGGCTGCCACCGGTAAGGGACACATGACCGACGTGGCGATTATGAATGCTTTTGCCGACCATGCGCCTGTCCGCATCCTCTGGGAACCGAAGATATTCCTGCCTTTCCATCCCAACGGCATGCTGTTCAAGGCGATGGACGCCAACGGGAACATCACCGAACACTGGACCGTCTACAGCATCGGCGGAGGGGCACTGGCCGAGGAAGGCAAGACGTTGGCAGAGGGTGAGGACATCTATGCCATGGACAGCCTGGTGGACATCATGCACTGGTGTGAACGTACCGGACGGAGCTACTGGGAGTACGTCCAGATGTGTGAGGACTCCTCGCTGTGGGACTATCTGTCGGAAGTATGGAAAACGATGGAGGCTGCCGTCGTGCGCGGCCTCGACCAGGAAGGTGTCCTGCCCGGTCCGCTCAACCTGCGGCGCAAGGCGGCTTCTTACTACATCAAGGCATTGGGCTACAAGGATTCGCTCCGTTCGCGCGGACTGGTATTCGCCTATGCCCTTGCCGTCAGTGAAGAGAATGCTTCTGGCGGACGCATCGTCACCGCACCTACCTGCGGGTCATGCGGGGTGATTCCCGCCGTGCTGTATCACCTGCAGCAGAACCGTTCGTTCAGCGAGATGCGTATCCTGCGGGCACTTGCCACGGCAGGACTCATCGGGAACATCGCCCGTACGAAGGCGTCCATCTCAGGAGCGGAGGTAGGCTGTCAGGGAGAAGTCGGTGTGGCGTGTGCCATGGCTTCGGCGGCAGCTACCCAACTGTTCGGCGGCAGTCCGGCACAAATCGAGTATGCGGCGGAGATGGGGCTGGAACATCACCTGGGCATGACGTGCGACCCTGTCTGCGGTCTGGTGCAGATACCCTGCATCGAGCGGAATGCCTACGCTGCCGCCCGTGCCCTGGATGCCAACATCTACTCCACGTTCACCGACGGTTCGCACCGGGTGTCGTTCGACAAGGTGGTCGAGGTGATGAAACAGACAGGGCATGACCTTCCTTCGCTCTACAAGGAGACGGGAGAGGGCGGTCTTGCCAAGGATTACCGTCCGATGGACGAATAAGCCCTTCTGAAGACGACGGGCGGATGAGCCGCTTGTCAAAGGTCAACATGTTAAACGAATCGCCTGAGAAGGACCTTCCTCTCACCAACATACAAGCTGGTGGCGGAAGGGGCTTCTCAGGCGATTTGCTATCAGTCAAGTCGGTTATTGGATACCCAAGGATAAGGTTCGATTGGAATTCAAATACCGTTTGAAGGCTTCTCAAAGTGCGTTCATCTTGACTTTCTTCCTTCGTTCTCCTCATAGACAGTTTGCAGCAGCCTTTCGCCGAGGATGGGACGGTAATGTCCGCGTTCGTAGTAGTTGTGGTAGTCGGCGGTGTAGGCGTTGATGCCGCTGAAGTCGAAGACGACACCCCTGCCGAAGAGGTGGTCAAGGACAGCCTTGTCGGCAGGATTCAGCTTGAGCTGGTCGTAGTCGGGACTGATAATCAGACGCACCTTCGTACGGTGGCGGTGCAGGAGGGCAGCTATCTGTCGCAGGAGCTGTGCCTGTTCGTCGCCGATGACCGGTGCCGCCACCACTTCCTGTGCCGGGCGGGGAGGGAACTCCTTGGGACGGTCGCGCCAGTAGGCTTCCTGCTGCTCGTCGATGAGGCGTTCCCGGGGATTGAGCGCGTCGTTGTTCTGCGGATTGCGTATCCGTCCGTAGGGATTCATGTATTTCATCGAGGAGGAGATGGTGCCCGTCATCCTGTAGCGGAGGTAAGCGAAGAGGAAGTTCGGAAGGGCAAAGGTCTGGAGCAGCTTCAGCTGTACGCCGACAAGGCTCTGTCCCGACACCTCGGGAGGGAGGAGGAAGCTGTAGCCCGATTGGACCTGGCTGCGCGACAACGAGGTGCCGTCGAGCACCAGCAGTACGTTCTTCAGCTCGGCACTGTCACGTTCGAGAGCCTGCAGCTTCAGGTAGATGGCACGCATGCTCTCGCCGTTACCGAAGAGGCGGATGGCACGGTCGCCCGGGTCCAGGTGCTGCTCCCACATCCGGCAGGGGAATGCCATGGTGCACGAGTTGCCCAGGATGAAGGAGTTGAAGGGGATGCTGTCGCGGTTGTTCCGGTAGATGTTCCATCCCACCATCTCTTCGTTGAGCATCACGGCGGAGTCGTAGACGGGGTAACGGCGGAGCGTCATGAAGGGGTCGTCGTGGAAATAGAGCACGACGATGCCGGCGAAGGGGAGGAGCAGGAGGAGCGTTTTCAGGGCAAGCTTCCGTGCGGCGGAGCCTGACCGGAGGGGAGGGGTATTCGGTTGTTTCATCAGAATTGCAGGTAAATGAAGTTTTCCGTCCCGAACTTGCCGTAGGCGAAGAGGACGAACACAAACAGATAATAGAGCGTCCAGCGCAGGGCGGCAGGCTGACGTTCCAGCCGTTGCAGTACGTCGCCCCGTGCCATGAAGTGCTCATAAACCAGCAGGAGCAGCAGGGTGGCTCCGGCGACGATGCAGCTGCGGTCGGGGATGCCGATGGAGACTTCCTTCCAGCTGCTGTTCACGCGGAAGGACAGGTGACCGACGTAGTAGAAGGCTTCCTCCAGCGTCCGTGCCTTGAAGAAGATGAGCGACAGGGCGAAGACCAGGTAGGTGCGCACTTGGGAGAGGAGGGTGAAGAGGCGGTTGCCGAGGCGGTCGCGCAGGGCGTTGCGGGTTTTTGCCGTCCGCTGTTCCCACACGATGACTATGCCCTGGATGAGTCCGTAGACCACAAACGTCCATCCTGCCCCGTGCCACACGCCGAGGGCGACGAAGGTGACCAGCAGGCTGCCGGCGATGCCCCACTGTCCCCATCCGCGGACGACGGACGCCAGCGGGAGGTAGAGGTAGTCGCGTACCCACGACGAGAGCGAGATGTGCCAGCGCCGCCAGAACTCTGCCGTGGTCTGCGACGTGAAGGGGCGGTCGAAGTTGGGCGACAGCCGCAGTCCGAAGAGCAGAGCGCCGCCGACCGCCATGTCCGTGTAGCCCGAGAAGTCGGCATACAGCTCCACGGGATAGAGCAGCGCCGCCATGAGCAGCTGCACGCCCGATGCCTCGTGGACCGACGCGAACACATGGTCGATGGCCTGCTCGGCGATCCCAGCGGCAACATGATGCCGAATGACAACGCCACGCGCGCCCAGATGGCCGCCATGCTCGTGCGTGTCTTTGGCTGCACGGCGGGCAAGGACATTGCGCATTTTACCGATGTCAGCACCACCGCCTGGTACTATTCGGAGCTGAGCACCGCCGCGCAGATGAACATCTTCAACGGCTACGGTGACGGCACGATGGGGCCGAACCGCAGCATCACGCGCCAGGAGGCGATGGTCGTCATCGCCCGCGCCTTCGCCGTGCCCGACGGAACGGCCGCCGACATTCAGGCGTTTCGGGACGCTTCGTCCGTCGGCAGCTGGGCGGTCGCCAAGGTGGGCGGCCTGGTCAAGGCCGGCATCGTCAACGGCGATAACGGCAGCCTGTACCCCACGGCCAGCATCACCCGCGCCGAGATCGCGCAGATGCTCTATAATCTCGGCCTGCAGTTTTGCTCCGATGCCGCTGCGCTCCCGGCCTCCGGCCGCGTCATTTATACCGGCGCCGCGCCCCTGACGGCGGACGCCTTCACCGACACGCTCTACCTCGGCGGCCCTGCCGGGCGTGACCTCGGCGGCATGAATATCACCGGCACGCTCGTCGTGCGTACCGACCCGAACGGCACCGTTACCGTCGGCGGCACGGTCGACACGCTCGCCGTCGCGGCTGAGGACACGACGGTCGCAGGCACCGGCCATGCCGGCCTTGTGCGCCTGCTCGCGCGCGGCTGCACCGTCACGCTCGCTGCCGACAAGACCGCTTCGGAGTATGACCCCATGCTCCGCGGCGTCGGCAAGGTCGTGACCGACCCCGTG
>ERZ773148.2722-NODE-2722-length-12999-cov-6.485321_pt1 | contig 12999 bp, 8 predicted proteins | sample MGYA00580846_ERZ773148 | MGnify/ENA primary metagenome ERZ773148 (study PRJEB29015, sample SAMEA2737879) | human gut metagenome | biome: human gut; feature: human-associated habitat; material: faeces | place: China | collected 2012 ...
ATTATATATGTATTATATATATTATATATATTATATATATATTAAGTATATAATATATACTTATATATAATAATGTACGCGTTAGTCTCTCTTTCTCCTTAGCTGACACTATGGCCAAGAAAGTGTGATAATGTGATTTGTGACAAACTCCTTAATGTAATATGTAATTTGTAATATGTAATATTTTGGAGACAATCTTTTGAGCCATGCCTCAATATTTTTTCATCTTTATCTGTGCTGATTGTTTTCTTTTTCGTATCTTTGCCCACGGAAATCCCCGCCTTAGGGTGGGGAGGACAACATAGTGGAATTTAGCGTTTGCTATTTATTCAAAACGTTCAGGAAACTTGGCGGTGGAAAGAACTATACGAGAATAAAGAGCGGACGCCCGCGATATGCGTGGGCGTTTGGCTTGTCTTGTATAGTAGGTTTCCGCCAAGTACCTCTGAACGTGGACGAGTTCATACGTCCACGTTTTGCGTCTAAGGGGTGCTTGCGGAAGCTGCGTTTACAGAATAATGTGCATACGCATTAATAACTGAAAACTATTAATGCTATGGCAAAATCTTTATTGGAACAGCTGCCCGAGATAGCTAAGGAAGGCCGGGCAGAGGCTCACCGTATCTTGGAGCGGTTGGGCAGCGGTACACGCATCGGTCTACAGACCAATGAGCTTGTACTGCCGTGTAAGGACGTCTCCGGAATCTTTCGTGGGCAGCAACCTCAACTGCCCAATGCCTTCAACCAGGCTGTGGGCGACGGTCAGTGGATGAACCGACTTATCTATGGCGACAACCTGCTTACCATTCAGGCGTTGCTTGCCGGTGACCCTGACAGCGGCCTGCCCTCATTGCGTGGAAAGGTGGACCTGATTTATATCGACCCACCGTTCGACTCAAAGACAGATTATCGAACCCAAATTAGTCTCCCTGGTGTAAGCCTTGACCAAAAGCCAACAGTCATAGAGCAATTCGCTTATGCCGATACCTGGAAAGAGGGAACCGTCTCTTACCTCAAGATGATATATCCCCGGCTTGTGTTAATGAGAGAATTGCTTTCAGAGAAAGGGAGTATCTATGTGCATATTGATTGGCACATAAGTGCTTACGTGAAAGCAATTATGGATGATATATTTGGCAAGGCGAATTTAGTTAACGAAATCATTTGGAATAAAGGGTTTAGAGGAACTGAATCTAAGACCATTTACCAGCATGCACACGACACTATCCTTTATTATGCTAAAGGCGACAGAAGGATTTGGAATCAACAATATCAACCATACAAAGACCAGAGTATGGGTAGATATAATCAGATAGATGAAAATGGTAATCATTATGCACTAATAAAGAGAACGAGAACAGATGGCACTATCTATTATGGGAAGACATATCCAAATACAGAAGGAAAGAGAATTAATGATGTCATATCCCATATAGCTACCATGGCTTCTACAAACAGCGAACGAGTAGGTTACGATACACAGAAGCCAGAAGATTTAATATCTATATTCATCAAGGCGAGCAGTAATGAGGGCGACTTAGTCTGCGACTTCTTTGGTGGTAGTGGCACGACGGCAGCAGTGGCCGAGAAGTTAGGGCGTCGGTGGATAACGGGCGACATCGGCAAGCCTGCCTCGCTCATCATGCGCAAACGACTCATCGACCAGGATGCCAAGCCCTTCCTCTATCAGAGCATCGGCGACTATCAGAAGGAAGCCTTCAGAAGCAACAAACTCGTGAAGCGCATCGGCGACCTCAGCCAGATTGTGTTGGGGCTCTACGGCGCCCTACCTTTTACCGCCGAGCAATGCGCCGACCGCAACTTTGGCTACATCAAAGGCACCAAGACGCTCGTCATGGCCGACAGTCCTAACCGGCTCACTACCGCCGCTACTGTGAGGCGAGCCGTAGAAGCCAAGGCTTCGCTGCTCGGTGGCGACTGGCAGAAGGTGGTGGTGCTCGGCTGGAATTTCGCCTTTGACATCTCACAGGCTATCCAACAATACAAGGACAGCAATGTGGAAGTGCTTGTCATTCCACCCGACTTGATGGACAAACTCACCAAGAAAGGTTATGAGAAACTCATCCGTGACAAGACGGTGCGCTTCTCGTCGTTGCAATATCTTACTGTGAAGCCAGTAGAGGTGAAAATGGATGGTGGACAAGACGAGTTGACGATATCGCTCGACAGCTATGTTTTGCTCTCGCCCGACAATATTCCGCTCGACGAGAAAGACAAGCCTAAACTGCAAAAAGTGATGGCAGAAGACCCGTTGTCGCTCATAGAATATTGGAGCATCGACCCTGACTATGATGGTATGACTTTCCGCTCCACGTGGCAGGACTACCGTGAGAATACCAGCAACGATAACGACGCGCTGCATTGTGTTTATAGTACCTGCCTGAAGGTGCCGCACAAGGAGCACCGGCAAGTATGCGTCAAGGCCGTGGACGTCTTCGGCTTCGAGAGTCAGGTGGTCATCACATTATAAACGTAGGGAGGAAAATGAAATGACAAACGCAAGCAATGCTTCATTGGAATTATCGCGGCGGCTGAGCGATGTGGCCACAAAGGCTTGGGAAGACGGCACTGTGCTTCAGCAGGTGACGCCCATCACAGCCGATTTGCTGAACTACTGGTTTGGCGATGCCCGCTGCGACCAACGCAAGGTCAACTTCCACGAAGGACAGCGACAGGCTATCCTCAATATCATCTATCTGCACGAGGTACTCAAGTCGAAGACCGTACTCGACCATTATGAGAAGATTGCACCAGACATCGTGCCACAACTCGACCTGGCACAGTTGGCGCAGGCTAAATACATGATACCCAAGTACGCCGTGAAAATGGCTACCGGTACGGGCAAGACATGGGTGATGCACGCGCTGATGATTTGGCAGATGCTCAACGCACTGCACGAGCCAGAGCCGTCGGGACGCTTCACCACCAACTTCCTTATCGTGGCTCCGGGACTGATCGTCTATGAACGCCTGAAAGATGCTTTCTGTGGCCGACAGAAGCGTGGGGAGGACTGTCGTGACTTTCAGACATGCGACTATTGTCTGAACCAGGAGCTTTTCTTGCCGGAGATGTACCGTGAGGAAGTGTTCTCGTTTATACAGAGCAATACGGTGACCAAAGAAGAGGGTATTGGGCGCAAGGTGACCGGCAACGGACTGATTGCTCTGACCAACTGGCACCTCTTTGAAAACGAGACGGAAGACAGCAGCGACAAAGATGAAACCACCGCTCCGGCTATCATCCGCGACCTGCTGCCCCTGCGTCCGGGCAAGGCTGCGGGCAACGACCTGAATACTATTGACGGCCGCGTGCTCGGCGGCACAGAGCTGGAATACCTCTCTGGTCTCAGCAACATCATGGTTATCAACGACGAGGCGCACCACATCCACGAACTCAAACGCAATGGTGAGGTGGAGGAAGTGGAATGGCAGAAAGGACTCAACGCCATCGCTCAGCATAAAGGCGACCGCTTCATGCAAGTGGATTTTTCAGCTACGCCGTTCGATACGCGTGGCACGGGAAAGAACCTGACAAAATATTATTTTCCGCACATTGTTGTGGATTTCGACCTGCCCACGGCCATGCGCTTAGGATTGGTAAAGACGCTGTTGCTCGACCACCGGCAAGAGTTGACTGACCTTGATACGTTGGACTATCATGCCGTGAGAGATGAGCGGGGTAAGGTGATAGGGCTGAGCGACGGACAGCGCGTGATGCTGAGAGCCGGACTGACCAAGTTGCGCAGTTTAGAGAAAGACTTCTTAGAGACCGACGAGACGAAAAATCCCAAGATGCTTGTCATGTGCGAGGACACCAATGTGTCGCCGTTCGTCGTTGACTTCTTGCTCGGTGAAGGTCTCAACAGCGAGGACGTGCTACGCATTGACAGCGATGCCAAGGGTAACGTGAAGGAGAAGGAATGGGAAGAAGTAGAGACGCGCCTTTTCGACCTTGACCATCACAAGGCCCCAAAGGTCATCGTGTCCGTGCTGATGCTTCGCGAGGGTTTTGACGTAAACAATATCTGCGTCATTGTGCCTTTGCGTGCTTCCAATGCCCCTATCTTGTTGGAGCAGACCATAGGCCGCGGACTGCGACTGATGTGGCGTGAGCCGGAATATGCCAGCACCAAGCTGGAAGACCGAAAGCGGGTGCTCGTGCTGCATAAAGAGCCTAAGACCTACATCGACATGCTCTCTATCATTGAGCATCCGGCATTCATACAGTTCTATAACGACTTGATTGATGGCGGTCTGGCCGGTGTTGACAGTGGCGATGTGGGAGCCGGAGGTGCTACGGGCGACATTATCCGCGTGGGATTGAAAGACGGCTATGAGGATTACGACATGACCTGGCCCATTATCCTTCACGATGCGGAGGAAGAGCTACAGGAAGTGACTATCAACATCAATGAATTGGCGCCCTTTACGGCTTTCTCATTGGAGATGTTGAGACACTTCCTTGCCACAGACGGTGAGACTTTTGTCTCGCAAGATGTTATCAGCAATACTCAATTTGGTCGTTACCGTGTGGATGCTAACTTGTTCACCGCAGAAAGCTACAATGAGTATTTACAGAAACTACTGCGTATCGTTACCACGCGTATGGACAACGAGCGACGCAAGGGCGGTTTCCCGATGATACAGATTGACGGGGCGCGCATTGTGGCATTGGTAGATACCTATATCCGTACGCGGCTTTTTGGCAAGCCTTTCAATCCTTTCCAAGGCAATGACTGGAAGATTCTCTTGGCTAAGAATGGTGTCGTGACACAGCATATTGTGAAAGAGCTGGCTCGATCCATCTTCAAGATGCAAGCGGCTACCACGACGACACAGGCTGTTGTTCAGCAGGCAGCATTCTCTACCGTCAAGGTGCTACGCATGCGCGAAAGCTATTCACAACCCTTGCAGAAGACCATCTACGAGCGGGTTCCTTTTCCCTCGCACGGTGGCGGTTTTGAGAAAGCTTTTGCAAAGTTTCTCGATACCGACAGCAGCGTGGAGGCTTTCCTGAAGATAGACGAGACACAACACGCCTTTGCCATTATCTACTATATCCGCGATGACGGCATGCTGGCCACTTATCACCCGGACTTCTTGGTAAAGACAAAGGACAAAATCTATATCATTGAGACCAAAGGCAATGACAAGATAGACCACAAAAATGTGAGACTGAAACAGCAGTCCACTGCGCAATGGCTACGTCGCGTCAACGACCTTCCGCTGGAAGAACGTATGAGTCGAAAGTGGGAATATGTACTACTCAGCGAGGATAATTTATACTCGCTTTCGGGCAGTGGTGCTTCTTTGGAGGACATCTGTATCCGTTGCCGCGTCTCGGCAGCAGCGGCCACTGGCAATCTGTTCGGATAACGATAAAAGAAAAATCCTTTGCAAATCATTGATTTACAAGGGATTTGTAGTGTTGAGGGGTATCCAGACTCGGTACGATACCGTACTAATCAACAGATAAGAAAAGAAAGAAAATGTAGTGATTATCAGTTGCTTGTAACTATATTGTGTTTTCCGATGTTTTGCTATTTTGTCGATTTTTGCTGCTGAGGTGTTAAAATTAACACCTTATTAACACCCCAAATGGAGGAATCTTCGTACCTTTACGACGTCAACATACAACAATCAGAAAACAACGGAAAATCACTATGGCAGAGACAAGAGGCAAGAACAAGAAACTCATTGAAGCCGGCAATCCCCGCCTTCTGGGAAAGCCCGTCAAGCAAGGCAAGGAGTATACTGTATCTGGAGTATCAAATGGGCTATAACCACGACAAGACCAAAGGACACTCCGCGCGCAGTTGACAAGCTGAAAGAGGAGGCCATTAACAGTCTGCCGGAGTTGCAACTTTGAAGGAACGTTGGGAAAATGAAAACAAAATCGTACTTTTGTAGCATTCTATGGCTATACCTGTAAATATAGAGAAGTTGCTCGGCGGCAACACAGTAGAGAATAACCGCATCGAACTGAAGGGTGGATGGAATCCTGATTCCATCTACCGCACCATCTGCGCATTTGCCAATGACTTTGAAGACAATGGCAGCGGATATATTATAGTTGGTGTGGATGAAGATAACGGTAGACCAGTCCGCCCGGTAAGAGGCGTGCCTATCGAGACTATAGACAGGATAGAAAAGGAGATGGTCGGCTTCAACAATCTGTTTGAGCCATTCTATATGCCTCGTGTATCCATCGAGGACATTGACGGAAAGAAGGTTATTGTCATTTGGGTATTGGCAGGTGACCGTCGTCCGTACAAGATACCTGAGAATGTAACCGCCAAGCACAAAACTCCCAAATATTTTATTCGTTATAACTCCAGTACCATTGAGGCAAAAGGAGAAAACGAGATGGAGTTGTTTGAGCTTGCCAACCGCGTTCCATTTGACGACCGTGGAAATCTGACGGCAAGGATCAGCGATGTGTCTATGCTCCTTATACGCGAGTTCCTAAATCAGGTGCAAAGTAAGTTGCTTGACGACATTGAGGATGCCAAGCCTCATGATGTGCTTGAACAAATGGGCTTGCTTGATGGACCTATAGAAAGTGAGCGAGTGAAGAACGTTGCTTTGATGATGTTCTCATACCATCCTGAGAAGTTCTTCCCCGGCACGCAGATTGACATCGTTATATATCCGAGGGGTAAGGATGATGACCCCGACAACTTTATTGAGATTGATCCTATTAAGGGCCCCGTCAACATTATCATACAGAAGGCTTTGGACTTCCTGCGCACTATGGTTATACAGCAACGTGTGCAGAAGGTGTCGACGCAGGCGGAGGCTATTCGGACATACAACTACCCATATCAGGCACTGGAGGAAGCTGTTACTAATTCAATGTATCACAGATCCTATCAAGAGCGTGAGCCGGTAGAGATTTCTGTCCTGCCTGACCAAATAGAGATTATTAGTTACGGTGGAGCAGACCGCAGCCTTAGTCTTGATGCTCTGCGTTCCGGAAAACGTCTGCATGCCCGTCGTTACCGTAACCGACGCTTGGGCGACTTCCTCCATGAACTTGGATTGACAGAAGGAAGAGGAACCGGTCTGCCTACTATCCACCGTGAGCTAAAGAAAAATGGCTCTCCAGATGCTTATATTGAGACAGACCCCGATAGAACTTATTTCATTATATCCATCCCATGTCACAGAGATTTTGTTACGGACGAGCTTGTTGTGGATAAGAATGGCAATGTAGTAGGTAAAGACTGGGTTACAAAGCTAGGTCAGAGCTATGTCGAAAGTGACGTAGAAGCTGCCATCGCATATATGGATAAAGCATTCAATACCAATATGTTAGAACTAAATCCAACTATGTCGGAACCTTTGTCGGTAACTTTGTCGGTAGCTATGTCGGTCATACAGATATTGAAGTTGCTTAATAACAAGAATATGGCATCAAAGGATTTGTTGCATGTAGTTGGTTTAACGCCACATTATGACAATCGAAAAAAATATCTGATGCCACTAATAGAAATTGGCGTTATTGCTTGGGATGAAAACCTTTCCAAACGCAGCCCTAACCAGACTCTCCACCTTACCGACCTCGGCAAGGCTGTCCTACAACGAATCAAGAAGTAACACAATATTACACTCACATTCTTCTATTTATTAGTATCCCATGCAAACCTACCTCGCACCTAAGAAGCGCCTGATACCTTCATTCGCTGTCTGCGTTATATGTCTGTTGATGGGATTACTTACGTCAGTTATATATGGATTATAAACGATAAAGTGTTGACCTCTTGCAAAAAAATGGTTCAGTGGTTAGCATTTTGAGATGCTCAGTGATATTGTGAGTAAAAAGACGAGATGAAGAAAGCGTTGACAATCATATTGTCACGAATCCAAATGATATCAAGCAGCTGTCACCCAACGATATTCTGAAAGTGGAATATAACGCTATGCCGACGGGTGAATATGCTCAATATGACTGCTTTGTCAAGTTCACGACAAAGCGGAAAGACCGGGGCGGGAACCTCATGGTCAGCGGGATGCAGGGACTGAATAAGAATGAGGGGGATGTGAACGGTGTGGTAAGATTCTACAAGCAGAGATATGAGCACAGCGTGGCATATGCTGAGGCCCATTCCCATGGCGAAGACTCTCATGCAGACCAAACCGAGCATTTTGTTTATCCGAATGAGGATGAACTGGAGAAAGGCCTTGTTTCCAACACTTCAAGTCAAAAGAAGAGGAGTAGCAATCTGTTCTACAATTTCCACTATTATGGCGATTCCACGACCTTCAATGTGCGGTTAGGCTATCTCTTTCGCCGACCGGAGACAAGTGCGAGCTACCTGACTCGCTATAAAGGAGCTTTTGAAAGGGGTACGACCTCACAGGAAACAAGCAAGGAGTCTTCCTATTCGCCCTATTTGTCCTTCAGTAGCAGGTTTCAGCTACGGAACAGGCAACGACTGAGTTTCAGAGGGTCTTTGGATTACTCTAACAACAGATTTGACTATCTGCTCAAGGAAGGGTCTTTCAGTAATAGCAATGACACGAAAGAGCACTACTACAGATTAGTTCTCGGAAGCAATTACACAAAGGTGATGGACAAGGACTGGACGCTGACGGGGGCTCTGTATAACTTCACAGAGAACTCACGGACGAATTACCTGCTCAACCAAACGAAGGTAAAGGGCGGTCTGACCTATTCTGAGACTTTGCTGGAAATGGGAGTCTCCAAACGCTGGTCGAAGCTGTTCGCGTCTTTGGATGGCGGTATCAGCCAACTGATATACAAGATTCGAGGAGACGCGAATAAATACCGTTATAGCCCACGAGTCTCAGCTACGGTGAAATATACGCTCACGCCGGGCTTCTACGTACAATATCGTGGCAGCTTGACGAACAGTTACCCGACAATGACGATGTACAACAACATCGAGCAGGACATCGACACAATACAGAAAAGACGGGGTAATCCTAATCTGAAGCCCACGACCATCGTCTCCAACACATTGGATGTCAACTGCGATGTCGGCTCATGGTCGTTCTATGCCATGTATGACATGTTCATCAGTTGGAAAAACAATGCTGAGTTTGTCAGCTATGACAACGGCTATTTTATCCATTCGTTGCTGTCGGAGGGGCATTACTACTACACCAATCCGGAGATCGGACTGAGCTATTCGAAGAATGGCTTTCTGGTGAAGACTCGGCTGGGTGCTGAGCACTATCAAGTGACCGGCAGAAATGGGCTGACGGATACGGAATGGTATAACAAGTCATCCATTTCGTATGCTATCAACGCCCTGAATATCGGCATGTATTACACGACCTACCGACATGGCGTTTATGCCACACTTGAGCAATGGTCCAACACCGCATTGTATGGACTGACGGTCTCTTACAAGTTTAAGGGCATTGGCTTGCAGGCCGGTTGCCAAAATCCATTTACCGACTATCGCTCCTGTAGCTCACTGCTCACGCAAGACTACGGCAAACGTCAATACCGCCTTGATAATCTCCGTGGGAAGTTCTTTTATCTGAAAGCATCCATATCTTTGAACTTTGGTAACAAGAAACACGCATATACCGATGTGGAAACCGGCAAGAGCATCAATTCTGCGATTATGAAGAGTGGTATATGAAGCAAGCATAACGACGTGCCACTTTGATTAATGCCTTATTAACACCCTGAGAAAGAAAAATCCCTTGCAAATCATTTGATTTACAAGGGATTTGTGGTGTTAAGGGGTACCTGGACTCGGGCTCGAACCGAGATGCCTTGCGGCACTGGTGTTTGAGACCAGCGCGTCTACCTATTCCGCCATCCAGGCTTTTGCAGACCATTCTGCTGCAGATTGGTTGCAAAGGTACAATGATTTTTTCTATTACCCAAAAGTTTGACGACTTTATTTTTGCGAAAAATCTCATCCTGCCTTCTCTTCTCTTCCTCTACCTTCTGGGATGCAACTGTACACCCTCTGATGTTATCTGTGGCAAATGCCAACGATATCTGTGGCAAATGCCCACGATATCTGTGGCAAATGCCAACGAAATGCACGGCAAATGCCACGGATGTCTGTGGCATTTGCCGTGCAAGGTATGGGTATATGCTCAAAAAGGTCTTACTTTGTCAGCTCTTCCGGCAACTTGGGCATGGCACCTTTCTGCGTGCATACGAAGGCGCTGACCTTCACGGCACGCTCATGAGCCTCCTTGATAGTCTTGCCGGCAAGCAGACTGGCGGTGAAGGCACCGGTGAAGGAGTCGCCGGCACCTACGGTATCGGCAACCTCGACTTTGGGCGTGGGCATGAAGCTTGTCTCGCCATCGGGCACAAAGACGTAGCTGCCATTGGTGCCACAGGTCAGCACGACCATCTTGAAATGATAGCGGTGCAGGAGAAGGCGGCACTTCTCTTCCATGTCCAGACCGGGATAGTCGAAGAGACGGCCGATGGTGACGAGCTCCTCGTCATTAATCTTCAGAATGTTGGCTTTCTGCATGCTCTCGCGCAGAATCTCCTTGTTGTAGAAGTTGCCACGCAGGTTGATGTCGAAAATCTTCAGGCAGTCAGCAGGTGTGGCGCTGAGGAACTGATGGATGGTCTTTCTCGAAGCCTCACTTCTCTGAGCCAGGGATCCGAAGCAGACGGCGCGTGCCTCCTTAGCGATGGCCTCCATCTCAGGTGTGAAGGGAATATGGTCCCAGGCCACGTCGGGGGTAAATGTGTAGGTGGGCACACCCTCAGCGTCTAAGGTCACCTTCACTGTACCTGTAGGATAGGGCACACGCGGGATGATATACTTCAGCCCGTTGTTGTCAAAGGTTTCCAGCGCCTTGTCGCCAAGGGCATCGTTACCCACGGCACTGACGGCCATAGCGTCAAAGCCGAACTGACTTGCGTGATAGGCAAAGTTGGCGGGAGCGCCACCAAGCTTTGCGCCTTCGGGAAGTACATCATAGAGTACCTCGCCTAAACCGATGATTTGTCTTGTCATATCAATATCTTACTTTATTTATAAACGTGAAAAGGTAAACCACACCTACTGCCATAACGGCTACAGCACCTATCTGACTGGCCACGGCGTCGCTGGCAAAGCCCATGAAGAGGGGGAAGACGGTGCCACCGAAGAGTCCCATAATCATCAGTCCGCTGATGGCATTCTTTTTCTCCGGCATATAGAGCAGAGCCTGCGAGAATATCATGGAGAAGACGTTGGAGTTGCCATAGCCCACGCAGGCAATGCCGCAGTAGAGCAGCCACTTGGCTGTCTCCGGGTCGCCGGCTGTAGAGGCTGCGGCCATGAGAATCATGCTCAGTGCCATGAGGCAGATGGAGATGATGAAGAAGGTGCGCGTCTTGAGAATGCGGAGGAAGAGCGTACCGGTGAGGCAGCCTATGGTACGGAAGAGGAAGTAGAGACTTCCTGCAAAGGCAGCGTCCTGCAGGGCCTGTCCGGCATACTGCTGGAGCAGCTTCGGTGCTGTGGCATTAACGCCTACGTCAATACCCACATGGCACATGATGCCAAAGAAGCAGAGCAGCACATAGGTGTTGCCTAAGAGCTTGAAGGTGTCGACATAGTCACGGCCTATCGATTTCTCCTCGGCAGGGGTCTCGGCATCGTGGCTATCCTCATGGATGGTAGTACCGGCGAGGAGTACGGAGGCCAGGATACCAAGCACCATATAGATAGGGAAGAGAATCTTCCAGCCCAGCCCAAACTCAGGGATGGCATGTGAGGCTCCCCAGGCAGCGATGATAGGTGCCATGAATGAAGCGATGGCCTTGACAAACTGGCCGAAGGTCAGTGTGGAGGCGAGATGGCCTTTCACGAGAGAGGAGACAAGGGGGTTGAGAGAAGTCTGCATCAGTGCATTGCCAATGCCCAAGAGGGAGAAGGCTATGAGGATGACGGCAAAATTCTCAGTGAAGATGGGCAACAGCAGTGATACGATGGTCACTATCAATGACAGCATTACCGTCTTTTTGCGGCCTATCTTATTCATCAGCACGCCCGTGGGCACGGAGAAGATGAGGAACCAGAAGAAGACAAGGGATGGCATAAGGTTGGCGATAGAGTCGTTGAGCCCAAGGTCTTCCTTGACGAAGTTGGATGCGGTGCCTACCAGGTCGACGAAGCCCATGGCGAAGAAGCAGAACATCGCAGAGACAATAGCAAATTTGCTTGTATTGGTTTTGTCCATTGCGTGAATGAATTTTTTTGTTTTAGCTTAAAGATTGCTGCAAAGTTAAGAAAGAAAAAGTATATAATAAGGAATTTAATTGTTTTTTTTTCGACGTTTTTGTAAAGATGAAACAATAGTGCAAGACTTTATATCAAAATTGCAAGTAGAGAAAAGGGCCGGTGCGAGACCGGCCCTTGTTCACGGTGATCGTCAGTTATTATTTCAAGTTGTAGATCTTTGCTTTTCCGCCTTTCACTGTCAGCCTGTTGTAAGGCTCAGTGGGGAAGACGATGTTTGTCATGGCCATTTTACCGTCAGCGTCGAAGACTTCGATGCTGCTTTTGTCGATGAAGATTTGGAGCGTTTTTATTTTGCCGTAGGTGGGGGCCTTTGTCAGTGCCGGGAAGTCGGTGCTGAAGTCCGTTTTTCCGCTCTTGGTGCGGTCCATGGCGAAAGTCTCGGTCTTGGCGTTGTAGGTCATGGTGACACTCTCATCCTTGCCGTTGGCGAGGGTTATCACGCTGTTGCCGCGCAGCTGGACGTCAATGCGGCAGGCGGGCGTCAGATTGGCCTGAGCCTTCCTGGAGAAGGCGTTGAGGACCTCCGGTGACGGTTTTACGCTGCAATAGCCCTGCCCCTGGTACTCGAAGTAGCCTAAGTCACGTGGGATGCCGTTGGCGGAGCGGTACTGTGTGGTGGGCACCTGGGCAGCATACTGCCAGTTGCTCATCCATGGCAGGGCGACATGGCGATCGCCGGGCAGGGAAAACGCGCATTAATATACGTCGCTTCGTTGCTTAAGTAACTTTAAATT
>ERZ773148.2728-NODE-2728-length-12972-cov-37.238368_pt1 | contig 12972 bp, 13 predicted proteins | sample MGYA00580846_ERZ773148 | MGnify/ENA primary metagenome ERZ773148 (study PRJEB29015, sample SAMEA2737879) | human gut metagenome | biome: human gut; feature: human-associated habitat; material: faeces | place: China | collected 2012 ...
ACCGTGTCTCAGTTCCAGTGTGGCCGATCAGCCTCTCAGCTCGGCTACCCATCGTTGGCTTGGTGGGCCGTTACCCCTCCAACTACCTAATGGGACGCGAACCCCTCTCAAAGCGATAAATCTTTGACCCCCTCATCATGCGGTGTTGTGGTCTCATGCGGTATTAGCAACAGTTTCCCGTTGTTATCCCCCTCTTTGAGTCAGGTTATTCACGCGTTACTCACCCGTTCGCCACTAAGTTAAAGGCCGAAACCCTTAACTCCGTTCGACTTGCATGTATTAAGCACGCCGCCAGCGTTCGTCCTGAGCCAGGATCAAACTCTTGAGTTAAAATCCTTTAAAAGCTCGCGCTTTTGCTCTTATTTCTTTTGCGTCTGTCTCGCGACTTCGTCATCCGACAGACCGCCGGTCGTCTCAAAATTACTTTTGTTTGTTTGCGCTTGATCTGCTCTCTCGAGCATCTCTTCTTGGTTCACTATACGGTTTTCAAGGAACATCCGGTTCCCGAACTTCCGTCCTCTCACCGGGCTGCCTTCCCCTCGACTCGCTCGCGCTGCTCACTTCCGTTCGCACCCCTCGGCTCTCACCTCGGTTTCGCTCGCTTGTCTCTCTCGTCCGACAGCTTTGCTATTATACCTCCCCCGCAAGCTTTTGTCAACACCTTTTTCCATTTTTCTTTCCGTTCCTTTTTACGTCACCATGCCTTCCGTGTTGTTCATACCTCTCCCGGAATGCTGCAATTCCCTTTCGACATTTGTAACCCCTTTTTGACCCCTTTTCGTTCATTATATTAAAAAGTATATTCGCAAATTCCGCTTTTTTTGCAACTTCGGCACAGTCGGCAGCCGCAGAAATAGCTCCTTTTCGGTCGATGCGGGCATTTCTGCGGCAGCTCTCAAAAGGCGCATTTTTATCTCCACGAATCTTGTGCTGCAATGAAGTTTTTTACACATTCGGCCGCCTCACCCCTCTTGTTGCTGTATGTTATTCCGTGCTTCGCACCCGAAAAAAATACAGCTTCCGCAATTTTGGCTGATTCTGCACTCCGAAGAATCCGTTCCGCGCTGCCGTGCGCAACCTTATTATCCTCTCGCGACTGAATTACGAGCAGCGGTGCGGTTATTTTCGAAACCGCTTTGTTTGCTCGGCGGCGTATTTTATTCAAATCGGAAATTCTTGCTGTGGCCATGCCCATATAAGTTTGCGCTTCCTCATCCTCCTGCCAATGCGGTTCACCCGTTTTAATATAAGGCACCGCAAGCGAAATAAATCTGCAAATATGCAGATAAAGCTTCATCTTCGCCGGTGCGCAGATCATAATTACGCCGTCAACTCGTCTTTCGGAGGCAACAATTGCAGCAAGCAGTCCGCCCATGCTTAACCCGGCAACATAGATTTTTTCGCATCCCGCCGCAGTCAATCGGTCATAAGCCTTTAACGCGTCATCTATCCATTCCCGTGCGCATGATTTCCGCATGTTCCGCAGATTTGTCCCGTGACCCGACAGCAGCGGAGCGTAAATTGTGTATCCGTTTTCGTTTTCGACCGCTGTATTCAAGCGGCATTCCTGTTCGTCGGCTTCAAGACATCTCCAAATTGAATGCATGTTTGCGGGAGTACCCGTGAAGCCATGCAGAAGCAGCACTCCCGTTTTTCCGCCGCGATAAAAATATTCATTTGCAAGCGGTGTAAAATTCCAATCCTTATCAGCAATTTTTTCTTTCATGATTAGTATCGCCGCGGATGCCGGCGCAGATATTATTGCAGAGCAGCTCTGTCCTTATCCGTATGTTTCTTATTTCTTTTCGATTATTTCAAGCACCTCACCCATATACATCGTGTGCGGTGCTTCGGTCTGATAATAAGCCTCAATCACCGACTTCGGCATGTTTGCGGTATCAAAATCCTGTTTATATATTTTTCTGCAAACTATTGTTGTTTCCGCTTCCCTGAAGCCGACACTGCCGCCAACCGCAATCGGAGTGAGTGACGTTTTTGCAACTTTATCACCGTCGCGGCCTGACTCTCTGCCGAGAATGCCGAGATCGGGCTTATATTTCTTATCAAAGAATGTGACCGTAAAAATTTCGTTTTTTTCAATGAAATCATGCGTATAGCGGCAGGGTTTGACATAAACGGAAACTATCGGGCGCGCCGAATCCTCACCGTTCCATATGCAGCCGAGACTGCCCCAGCTTATCGTCATCGTGTTGTAATGCGTCAGGCTGCCCGCTGTGACAAGTGCCCAATTATCGTTAAAAAGCATGAAGTTTTCTTTGGTTAATTTCATTTCGGAATTACCTCCGTCCGAGTATTTTCTGTTCTTTATATTATACCATTCAAGTTGTTTTTTCAACCCCCGTCTTCATCAAAAATGAAAAAAAGGACAGCGAACTGTCCTTTTTGCTCTGTTTATTATTTTACATTACCATGAAAATTCGTTTCGGCACTTCTAATTCACGAATTCCGGTACCATCGAGCAGAATAAGAACTTTAAGCAGCCCGTTTCTCATAAAAAGCTCACTCCGGGCAATAAATTCACTCCGTCCGAAATCAAATTCGGACGGAGTGAAAGTCTGTTTCTATGAAAAGTCAATTTCTGTGAAAGTTAATTTCTGTGAAATTCACTTCCTATGTTACCGACTCATGCGCAAACCGTGCACAATGACTCAGTTATGTTTATAGTGAACGTGGAGCATCTCATGGTTCCTGCCCTTGACATAATCGGCATAGAGCTTATCCATGAGGGGGTTGGTGTCGGAAGTCTTAAGCGTGTTGGTCATATCGGAAGAATACAGACCGTCCGCCCTGACCTTCTTTGCATTTTCGAGGGTAACAGGCTGACCGCCGCCGTTTACGCAGCCGCCCGGGCACGCCATAACTTCAACAAAGTCAAAGCTGACTTCTTTTGCAAGAAGCTGCTTGATAAGCTTCTCGGCATTGCCGAGACCGCTTACGACCGCAATGCGCAGTTCGCCGCCATTGAAGGGAACGGTGAATTCCTTCACGCCTTCGGTGCCGCGAACGCCGCAATTGCCGATGCTGCGGATTGCATTGATGGACTTGTCATCGGAAACCCTGCGGAGAACAGCCTCGGTAACGCCGCCGGTTGCGCCGAAAATGACGCCTGCACCGGAGAACATGCCGAAAGGTGCATCGATAGCTTCGGGAACAACGGTATCGAATTCGATGCCGGCAGTCCTGATCATGTGGATGAGCTCCTGAGTTGTGATAACAGCATCAACATCGGGCTTGCCGTCATGGGTGAATTCGCTGCGTGCAGCCTCGAATTTTTTGCCGGTGCAAGGCATTACGGCGATGTTGAAATGTTTCTTTTCGCAATCCTTCTGCTGCTCGACGATGAGCGCGGAAAGCATCTGCATCGGGGATTTGCAGGTGGAGATATAGGGCATGATTTCGGGATGCTTCTTCTCTGCAAACTGAATCCAGCCGGGGCAGCAGGAAGTGAACAGGGGCATTCCGGTATTTTTGCCGAGATGTTCAACAAATTCTGCGGTTTCTTCAAGGATGGTGAGGTCGGCACTGACGGATGTGTCGTATACCTTGTCGATACCCATGCGATGCATTGCGGCAACGAGTTTGCCCATGACATCGGTTCCCTCGGGCATGTTGAGTTCCTTGCCGATCGCAACGCGGACGGCGGGAGCAACCTGCGCCGTTACAACAAGGTTCTTATCGGCGATCGCCTTCCAAACCTTTGCGGTATCCTGCTTGATGGTGATTGCACCAACGGGGCAGACTGCCGCGCACTGACCGCAGCCGACGCATACGGTTTCGGCAATGGGACGTTCAAAGGCGGTGCTGATGAGCATATGAGAACCGCGGTGCGCATAGTGGATCGCGCCGACGGACTGAACCTCGTTGCACATACGGACGCACTGACCGCAGAGGATGCACTTGCTTGCATCGCGGGTGATGCTTACGGAAGAATCGTCAACATAGGTCTTTGCGGTGTTGGGGAAACGAACGGTGCGAACGTCATAACGCTTTGCAAGCTGCTGAAGTTTGCAGTTTCCGTTCTTTTCGCAGGTGTTGCAGTCGCGGCAATGGTTTGCAAGCAGCAGCTCGATGATATTCTTGCGATACTTGCGGAGCCTTTCGGTGTTTGTATAAACCTTCATGCCGGCACGGGGCTGTGCGGAACATGCAGCATCAAGACCGCCGCGCTCGTTTTCAAACATGCACATACGGCATGCGCCGTAGATGGACAGCTCGGGGTGGTAGCAAAGTGTGGGCATGTCGATGCCCGCCTTGCGGATAACTTCAAGGACGTTCTTCTCGCCGTTAAGCTCAACGGCGATGTCGTCAACATACATAAATTTCTTTTCCATTGTTTATTCCTCCCTGATTGCGTGGAACGGGCAGGCGGTGATACATGCGCCGCAGCGGAGACACTTTGTAAGGTCAATATGGAACGGGCTCTTAAGCTCGCCGCTGATCGCGCCTGCGGGGCACTGCCTTGCGCACTTGGAGCAGCCTTTGCAGACTGCGGGATCGATCACGATTCTCTTCAGCCTTGCGCAGTTGCCGGTGGGGCAGCGTTTTTCGAAAATATGCGCTTCGTATTCGTCGCGGAAGTTTTTAATCGTGCTGACGACGGGGTTGGGTGCGGATTTTCCGAGACCGCAAAGAGCGGTGGAAGATACGGTGTCCGCAAGTTCGAGCAGCAGCTCGATGTCGCCTTCTTCGCCCTTGCCGTGAACGATGCGCTCAAGGATCTCAAGCATACGCTTGGTGCCTTCACGGCAGGGGGTGCACTTGCCGCAGGATTCGTTCTGGGTGAAGTGCATGAAGAAGCGTGCAACTTCGACCATGCAGGTTTTGTCGTTCATGACGACAAGGCCGCCGGAACCGATCATTGCGCCGACTTTTTTGAGGGAGTCGAAATCAAGGGGCAGGTCAAGATCTTTTTCGGTCAGACAGCCGCCGGAAGGACCGCCGATCTGAACGGCTTTGAATTGACCTTCACCGCGCATACCGCCGCCGACAGTATAGACGACTTCGCGCAGAGTGGTGCCCATGGGGACTTCGATAAGACCGGTGTTTGCAATATTGCCGGTGATTGCGAACGCCTTCGTGCCGGGGCTGGATTCGGTACCGATGGTGCAGAACCACTTTGCGCCCTTGGAGATGATGGAAGGAACGTTTGCATAGGTTTCAACGTTGTTGAGAACGGTGGGCATTTCGAACAGACCGTGTTCAACGGTGCGCGGGGGCTTGGTGCGGGGCATACCGCGCTTGCCTTCGATGGAAGCGGTCAATGCGGAACCTTCGCCGCAAACGAATGCGCCTGCGCCCTGGTTGATATGGAGATCGAAATCAAAGCCGCTGCCGAGAATGTTCTTGCCGAGCAGGCCGATTTCCTTTGCCTGTTCGATTGCGGTGCGGAGCCTGAATACCGCAAGGGGATATTCGGCACGGACATAGATATAACCTTCGGTTGCGCCGCAGGCAACTGCTGCGATCATCATACCTTCGAGCATACGGTGCGGGTCGCCTTCCATGATGCTCCTGTCCATGAATGCGCCGGGGTCGCCCTCGTCGCCGTTGCAGACAACGTATTTCTGTTCGGCTTTTTGTGCTTTGACCTGTGCCCACTTTTTGCCGGTGGGGAAGCCGCCGCCGCCTCTGCCGCGGAGCTTGGACTCGGAGATTTCGTTAACGATATCATCGGGAGTCATGTCGAACAGAGCCTTTTCAAAGGCGGTGTAACCGCCGATGCTGAGATATTCCTTGACGGAAAGTGCATCAATGTGGCCGCAGTGTTCAAGAACGATGCGGGTCTGGTTTTTGTAGAAGGGAATTTCTTCCTGTTTCCTGTAGATTTCGCCGTTGCGCTTATATGCAAGCCTGTCGATGGGCTCGTTGTTGAGAATCGTTTTTTCAACGATTTCTTCGCAATCGGAAAGCTGAACCTTGGTGTAGAGGTATCCCTCGGGTTCGATGCGAACAAGGGGGCCCATTTCGCAGAAGCCGTGGCAGCCGCTCTTTTTCATTGCGATGCTGTTATCGGCATTTTCTTCCTGAGCGTGACATGCGCACTCGCCGCCATGGATGCCGGGTTCATGGGGTTCAACCTTGAGTTCGACGGGGCAGCTGATGCCGTTTGCTTCGATGAGTTCTTTGAGCCTGTCAAAGATCTTCAGTGAGCCGCTGGATACGCAGCCCGTGCCGGCGCAAACAAGAATCCTTCTTTTCTGGAGCTGAGCCGCAGCCATGCAGCCCTCGCGAAGCGCGATAAGATCCTGCCTGTTTTTAAGCATGTTAATTCTCCTCCCTGAGTTCCTTAAGGACTTCGGCTGCCTTTTCCTTTGTCATCTGGGAATAGACTTTGCCGTTTACGGTGATGACCGGTGCAAGACCGCATGCGCCGAGACATGAAACTGTTTCAACGGTGAATTTAAGGTCATCCGTTGTTCTCTTCGTTGCGGAAAGGCCGAGTTCCTTGCGCAGATAGTCAAGAACTTCGGTGGAATGGCGAACGTGGCAAGCCGTGCCGTCGCAGCAGCGAATGATATTCGTGCCCTTGGGTTCAAGGGAGAAATTCTCATAGAATGTTGCAACGCCGTAAATCTTTGCCTCGGGTACGCCGAGCTTTTCCGCAAGATAAGGGAAAGCTTCCTTGGGCAGGTAGCTGTAGTGTGCCTGAACTTCCTGAAGAATGGTAACGGTGTGGGATTCATCGTAATTGTGTTCTTTCAGAATTTCATCGAGCACGTTGTAATCGAACTCTTTGTTCATTTTCCGTCTCCTTATTAAAATAGATATTTTGAAACCGCTGTTCCCTCGTAATTTCGGAAACTGCCGATTTTGTTTTGAAACAAATTTGTTTTTAAATCCCTTTGAAAAACAAAAGCCCGGAAAGTCCCTGCAGGTCTCCCGAGCCGAACCGATGCCGCACGCATGATGCGCGCGCAAAGCTTTTCGGTCGGCAGAGATTTAATCTGCAAATTGTTTTTGTTCGGTTTTGTTTTTCCGCGCTCCGCCGCCGTGTTTCGGGCAGCGGAGCGTATTTGATACCGTATCAAATTGATACTGTGCCAAGTATCTTTTTCATTGCCGAATTTCGGTTTTTATGCCGAAACAGCGGCTTTGAACCGATTATTTATTGCTGAGATACTCGTCGATCGCCTTTGCAGCCGCCTTGCCCGCACCCATTGCGGAAATAACGGTTGCGGCACCGGTAACGGCATCGCCGCCGGCGTAAACGCCTTCGCGGCTTGTGAGACCTGTTCCTTCTTCAACAACAATTCCGCCCTTTTTGTTTACCTCAAGACCCTTGGTGGTGGACTTGATGAGAGGGTTGGGGCTGGTGCCGATTGCGATGATAACGGTGTTGACATCAAGCACAAACTCGCTGCCGGGCACGGGAACGGGACGGCGGCGGCCCTTTTCATCGGGTTCGCCGAGTTCCATGCGGATGCACTTCATGCCGGTGACGAAACCGTTCTTGGGATCGCGCTTGTCATCGGGGTTGTTGTAACCGAGAATCTCAACGGGATTGTTGAGCAGTTTGAATTCAATGCCCTCTTCCATTGCGTGTTCAACTTCCTCACGGCGAGCGGGAAGTTCCTCAAGGGAGCGGCGATAAACGATATAGACCTTGTCCGCACCGAGGCGCAGCGCAGTCCTTGCAGCATCCATTGCAACGTTGCCGCCGCCGACGACCGCAACGTTTCCGCCCTTCATGATGGGGGTCACGGGATCAGCCTTGTATGCCTTCATGAGGTTGCTGCGGGTCAGGAATTCGTTTGCGGAGTAAACGCCTTTGTATGCCTCACCGGGGATGTTCATGAAGTTGGGAAGGCCTGCACCGGAACCGACAAAAACAGCTTCAAAGCCCTGTTCGAACAGCTCGTCAATGGTGAGAGTCTTGCCGATGACGGTGTTGGTTTCCATATCAACGCCCATGGCGGTCAGGTTGTCAACTTCCTTCTGAACAATTGCCTTGGGCAGACGGAATTCGGGAATACCGTAAACAAGAACACCGCCTGCGGTGTGCAAAGCTTCGTAAACGGTGACTTTATAGCCCTTCTTGGCAAGGTCGCCCGCGCAGGTAAGGCCGGAGGGGCCGGAACCTACAACAGCAACGCGGTGGCCGTTGGAAGGCGCAGCTTTGGGAGCTTCGGAAGAATGAGCGTTATGCCAATCTGCAACAAAGCGTTCAAGTCTGCCGATGCCGACGGGTTCGCCTTTGATGCCGCGAACGCACTTGCTTTCGCACTGGAGTTCCTGAGGACATACCCTGCCGCAGACTGCGGGCAAAGAGGAGGTCTGCTGAATGACCTGATATGCGCCCTCGAAATCGTTCTCGCGAATCTTTGCGATAAACTCGGGGATATGGATGTTGACCGGGCAGCCGCTGACGCAGGGCATCTTCGGGCAGTTGAGACAGCGGAGCGCCTCGTCAAGTGCGGTCTCTTCGGAATAGCCGGTTGCAACCTCGTTGAAGTTGTGCGCGCGTACTTCGGGTGCCTGGGTGGGCATTTCGTTCTTTTTGGGGCTCATGTTAGGCATATTATTTTACCTCCTTGTTGAGAAGATTGCAGGTTTCTTCGAGCGCATGGCGTTCGAAATCGCGATACATCGCGCCTCTGCTCATTGCTTCGTCAAAATCAACTTCATAGCCGTTGAAGTCGGGGCCGTCAACACATGCGAACTTTGTAATGCGCTCGCCGTCCCTGTGCAGGGTGAGGCGGCAGCCGCCGCACATGCCTGTGCCGTCGATCATTATCGGGTTCATTGAAACCGTGCAGGGAATGCCCGTGGGCTTGACGGCTGCAACAACGAATTTCATCATGATCAACGGACCGATGGTGATAACTTCATCGAATTTTTCGCCGTTTGCGAACATTTCGTTGAGAGGTACGCAAACATTGCCGTGCCTGCCGTAAGAACCGTCGTCTGTCATAACAAAGAGCCTGTCGGAAGCAGCTTTGAACTCATCTTCAAGAATCAGCAGATCCTTGCTGCGGAAACCGATAACGCTTGTTACCTCGCAGCCCATTTCATGCAGCTTCTGTGCAATGGGCAGAGCGATCGCGCAGCCCACGCCGCCGCCGACGATGCAAACGCGCTTCAGCCCTTCGATATGGGTTGCAACGCCAAGGGGACCGACGAAATCCTGAATGTATTCGCCTTCTTTTTTTGCATTAAGCAGAGTTGTTGTTGCACCGACAATCTGGAAAATGATTCTTACTGTGCCCTTTTCTCTGTCATAACCCGCAATGGTCAGGGGGATTCTCTCGCCGTCTTCGTTGACGCGCAGAATGATGAACTGACCGGGTTCTGCCTTTTTCGCCACGAGGGGAGCTTCGATTTCCATCATGGTGACGGTCGGATTGAGTTCTTTTCTCAGCGTAATCTTATACATTGACTGTGATTGCTCCTTTCGAATCTATACTCATTCATTGTATGACTTCGATATAAATCGGCACGAACGGCAAATACTTTCATTTTTTGCATTCGCCTATGCCAATTGTGATTATAACACGCAACCATGCTTTTTGCAAGCAGGCGAAAGAAATATCGATATTATACTTTTTATAATTCGAGCTTGTTCGCGTGCGTGTTTTTTCCGAAAATTTGCCCGCTGCGGCAAAAAACGGGCTTCAAATGCCCGAAATTCAGACAAAAAAACCGCAAATCGGCATTTGCCGTTCTGCGGGGTTCAATAATATATTTATTTTTTGTCCTGTTTGTAGTTTAAAATACCGCGCCTCTTTGAATTCCGAGTATTTTGGTATGTTTTTCCTTTTTCGTTTTCTCGAAATAAATTCGGCGTAAAATTTCACATTGTTATAATTTCCGCCCGCACATCGCCGTTCTCAATTTCGAGCAGAGCAAATGAGGGACTTCTGCCTCCGCGCGGACAGGACGGGCTGCCCGGATTCACCGCAAGCACTCTCCCGTCATTGTTCACGATTGAAATATGCGTGTGTCCGAACAGCAGCACGGAGCAATGCAGTTCCTCCGCCCTGTATGCAGCTCTGTCATACGAATACGGGCTGACTTCGTGCGTATGGCCGTGCATCATCAGGATTCTTGCTCCGCCAAGCTCAACAACGGCTTCGCTCTCGTATCTTTGCGCCGAGCCTCCGAAATAATCGCAATTCCCGCGCACCGCATAAACCTTTGCATTCGTTCTGCTCATGAGCGCTTCGGCATCCGAAGTCAAATCCCCCAAATGACACCACACATCAACCTGACCTGCGAGTTTAATGCACCTGTCAAGCATGGACAGGCAGCCGTGTGTATCGCTGACAACTGCAACTCTCATCTTTCGTACGCTCTCCCCGAGTCCGCCGCATTCCGCGGAGGCATTTGTTTTTTGCTTTGTTTTTTACCCTGTATCTTCTGTTGAAACGATTACTGTTTTTTCAGCGCATCGAGCACCAGTTCCAACGCTCTGCGCCTGTGGCTGACGCCGTTCTTGCGTTCGGCATCGATTTCCGCAAAACTCAGGCCGAACGGTTCATACAAAAACATATTATCATATCCGAAACCGTTTTCACCGCGCTCTTCGAACAGAATGCGGCCGTCAACCCTTCCGACAACCTCAATATTGGGCTCTCCCGGACGCACAAGCACCATTGCACATGCAAAATGCGCAGTTCTTCTTTCGGCGGGAACATCACGAAGTTCGGCAAAAAGCTTTGCCCTGTTTGCGGCGTCATCATGCCCCTCCCCGGCGAATCTTGCCGAATACACTCCCGGTGCGCCGTTCAGAGCATCGACACAAAGGCCCGAATCATCCGCAAGCACGGCATCCTGCGGGCAAAGTTTCGCTGTTTCCTCCGCTTTTTTGCGTGCATTGCCGATGAACGAATCTGCATCCTCTTCAACATCGAGTTCAATGCCCGCTTCCCTCATTGAAACAATTTCTTCAAATTTGTCGCCGAGTATCTCTTTAATCTCACGAATCTTATTTTTATTGTTTGACGCTATAATCAGCCTCATTATTCAATCCTCCTCAAGCAATGCTTTTCTTTTCTGTTTTCGCTTATTTTTCGGCAGAACCTCCGGCAGTTTCTCAGAGCAAATGCTCCGTCACATACTGCATGTATCCGTCCAAACCGTCACGATCACGGGCATGAACCTCTTCAATCCCGAACAGCTCCATTGCATGTGCCAGAACAGCCGCCCCATACATTATGACGTCATGCCTCTCTCTGAGCAGCGGGTTTAGTTTTCTTTCCGCACCCATTGAGCTCAATCCTACAATCAGCTGTTCAACCTCTGACTTGTTAAGAACAGCCTTTTCGATTTCATCGCGGTCATATTCACGCATACCGAGCGAAAGAGCAGCAAGAGTGGTTATTGTTCCGCCGATTCCCGCACATTTTCCGAGTCGTCGGTTCGGCGTGCCGATAATTTCATTCATATATTTGTTTATTGCGGTACGCTGCGTCTCAAAATCATCATCGCAGTCCGTTTTGCCGCTGTTTTGCAGCGCAATATCTTTTCCGCGAACGCAGCCTATCGGATAACTCACCTTGCTTTTTGCCTCCGCAATCTGCATTGACGCGCCGCCGATATCAATGAGTGCGCTGCACCCGTCGGAAGAATTACATGCCGCTTCAAACGCATACTGCGCCTCTCTTTCTCCGCTCAAAACATCGACCGTGATACCGCATTTTTGCTTTAATCTGTTTACAAATTCAGCTTTGTTCGATGCATCGCGGACCGCACTTGTCGCATAGGCGAAAGGAATATATCCCGAATGACGGGCATTCGATGCCAAAGCTGAAATTACGGAAATGCTCTTTTCCATTCGTTCCTCATCAAGCCGCCCGGTTTGTGCAAGGCCTGAGCCGAGACGCGTTGTTATTACGTGTTTTTTTCCGTTCCTGCCCGCCGCATATCTGATTGAGTTTGAACCTATATCAATAACCGCAGCGGGATCCGCTCCGCCGACAATGTCTTTTTTTATGTAAGTATCCGTCATTTTTTACTCCCTTGCAGGTTGTATTCGCAGATTGCGCCTCTTCAGGGTTCTGCTGTCGGCTCCGCAGGTTCCGGCGTGTCGTGAGCGTCGGCAGAGACCGGTGCGCTTGAAATCGGCACCGATGTTGTGATAATTGCATTCGGATCATCAACATCAAACCTTATATCTCCGTCCAGCATATATCCTTGCGTTTCGCGCATGTATCTTATCAGGAATTCACTGCTCGAAATGTATGCATTCAGCTCTTCAAGCCCCTCCTGCTGAATTTCGGCTTCCTGAAGTTTGCGCTGCTGTTCCTCCCTTTCCGCCCGAAGCCTGCTCATGGTTGAGTTTTGTTTGCCCGTCATCGCAAAAAGCACAGCAAGCAAAGCAAAACCCGCCGCTGTGAAAACAATGCTGAAATAAACCGTTTTTTTTGAAATATTGCGTCTGCTTTCTTTTTTCATAGTCATTCGCTGTCCGTTCTTTTTTGCATCGGCATATGCCGTCGGCACTTATATGTCGTTGCCTTTATGCACCGTCGGCTGCTTCATGCCTTTTTGTGTTGTTTCTTTGCACTTTTCATTATGCAGCATTCGAAGGATAATTGCAAGTGTTTTTTTGCCGCAAAAGAAATCGGCGGAGCAATGCATTCACCGCTCCGCCTTATGAAGTTAAATTTTCTGTTCGACTGCTTTTCCGAATATTATCTGAATATGCGGAATGAGCAGATGAAGTTGCGGTGCCAATAGTTGGAATTGAACGAGCGTTCAACGATCCTGCCGTTGGACTGCGATGCATCGATCATTGTCCACTTGCCGCTGCATATTGCAACGTGACCGTAATAAACGATTACATCTCCGCGTTTGACGTTGTTGATATTGTTGTTGCGCTGATAGCGGGTGCAGCTGCGCCACATGTAACTCGTCATGTAGCCCTGCGAAATGCCTGCCTTGTTGATGCACCAGTATACAAAACCGGAGCAGTCAAACACGTTCGGTCCTTTTCCGCCGCGAACGTAGCGA
>ERZ773148.2732-NODE-2732-length-12954-cov-10.250562_pt1 | contig 12954 bp, 10 predicted proteins | sample MGYA00580846_ERZ773148 | MGnify/ENA primary metagenome ERZ773148 (study PRJEB29015, sample SAMEA2737879) | human gut metagenome | biome: human gut; feature: human-associated habitat; material: faeces | place: China | collected 2012 ...
CAAAAACGAGATCGCCGTCGGGAAAACAGCCAGTGCGAGCAAGTTCCCCCACAGGTACCATTTATCGGGCACATGGACTGCCATGCCGAAGTCCAGCCGGACAACGTAAAGCAGCAACCCGAAAAGCAGGACGTAGAACGTCACCTTGAGCGTCGCAACGGATTTCAGCACCGGGCGGTTCACGCCGACGATATAAATTGCGTAGGACAAAGCCGAAACCATCACCAGAACCGTTCCCGTGATATTGAGCGTCGAACCATCGCTGCCTTTGAACAACAGCCCGATACCGGCCAATGCCAGCAAGATGCACAGCGCTGTCTGCGGAGAGAGTTTTTCCCGGAAGCCGAAAGCCATGATCAACGCCACGAAAATAGGATATACGAACAGTAGCGTCGAGGCGATACCGGCGTCCATGTAATTGTAGCTCAAGAACAAGGACAGCGACGAGAGGGCAACCAGCAAACCCAGGAGCACCAGCGGCACGATCTCACGGCGGTGCAGCTTGAAATCCCGGCCGCGCGCCTTGAGCATGGTACCCAACAACGGGATGGCAAAAAGGTACCGGAAGAACAATACCGAATCGGGATCCATCCCCGCCTTGTAGAGCGGAAGGGCAAAGAGCGGATTCATGCCGTACGTGGCGGCGGCAACAGCTCCCAGAAGGTAACCTTTGGCTTTTGTATTCATACGGTCGGATTTTGCGGCAAAAATAGTATTTATTTCGGCTGCAAATGCAGACCGGGCAAAATTATCACGCGATCGCCAACCGGTAGCGCACACGTCCCGCACCGACACATCCCCTCCTACGGGTGAAGCTCCTGAATATTGCCGACCCTTCGATGCGAAACGATCCCTACCGGGGCAAGGCAGCCGGTACGACTTCCCTGCGGATCAAAGCCGCACGGACGAAATATTCGGGGATGCAGGCCTCGTCCAGCAGCCACTTGGGCGTGGCCGATTCGTCTTTCTTCCCCGACCAGTCGTTGTAAAACAACCCGGCGGCATCCCGTGCGTTCCGGCGCGCCCAATCCATCCAGCGGATGAATATATCCACGTATTTCGGATCGCCGTCGAGGTCGTAAAGCGCCTGGTAGCCCCGCAACAACACCAGATAGAACCACGGCAAATCACGGTTCGCGGCCGCGCCGTCCGGCGTCTCCGGCAAATAGAATTTCCGGGCTCCTTCGGCCAGCCGGCGGGCATTGTCCAGATAAACACGATCGCCGGTATACCCATACAACGCGACGGCACCCTGCAGCAGCAACCCCGTATTATAAGAATAGACCGCCTTGTCCAGACGCGCTTCGGGCTGCGTGAGCCAGGAGTTCCAGACTATATCCAGTTCCGGATCGTGCAGGTAGGCATCCATCCAGTCGTAGAAACGGCGCCCGGCAGTCAGGTAATAGGGGTCTCCCGTCGCCCCGTACAGGTTGAGTGCCAGCAGCATCGCCTTACCGTTGGCGCACCCCGGCTTCTGGTTCTCCACCCCTTCGAGCCACGACACGGCACCGTCGTGGTCGGGGCGCCAGCCGCTCAGGATGAAGGTCATCACCTGCTTGGCTTTTTCCAGGTGGGCGGGATTGCGGGTCACGCCGTAGGCCGCGACGTAGGCCAGGCCGACCAGCCCGTTGTCGTCGTAATAACGGTCGACCTTGCCCATCCTGACGGGATAAGCCTGATACCCGGCGGGCATCCGCCCGTCGTCGTAATACTGCTCGACAGCCATCACCATCGAATCGACATAGCAGCCGTATTTCACCGGATCGACTTCGGCCAGCGCAACCGCCGAGGTGAACACCCCGTCCATGGGCCACAGGAAGGAAACCTCCTGCGTGCTTTTCGCCCCGTCGTCGAAATAGTTTACATCGGGACGGTAGCTATTGGGGTAATATTCCGAAAACAGGCCGTATTCCGGCACCCGGTACATGTCCCACACCTTGCGGAACATCTCTTCGGCAAACGCATAATGCTCCCCCGTTGCGGGGGTCGCTGCCTCCTGACGGCATCCCGACAGGCAACACGCAGCACCGAAGAATGCGGCAAAAAATACATTTTTCATCTTATCGTTACATTTGAATCAGTCCCTGCCGGAACAACCTCCTCAGAATTCGAGCCGCACGACGACCGGGAAATGATCCGACGGCGTCCGCGCCTCATAGCTGTGCAACGACACCTCCTTGGGGAATGCTCCGGACTTGATCTCCTCGTCGCTGCGGGTGGTCTGCGAACGGTAGGTGTCCGTCAGCACCCCGTAATCGTGCACACGCACCGAAGGCGACACGAAAATATGGTCGATACGGCTGTCGGTTTTCAGCGTGGGGTTGAAATTGTTGAACGTCCCGTTCGGGGCATAGCGTCTGGCCGCGGTTTCATACGAATCGGCCAATACCCCCGAGGCGGTGAAGGTCGTATAGATGGGGTTGTTCTGGTCGACGTTGAAATCGCCCGTGAGGATCACGAACTCCCTGGGGCCGCACATTTCGCGGATCTTCGCGACGACCAGTTTGGCGCTCTCCTCGCGCGCCCGGACACCGACGTGATCCATATGCAGGTTGAAGAACCAGAACCGGCGCCTGGTCTGCCTGTCCAGGAAATGCCCCCATGTGCAAATGCGGGGCAGCGCGGCGTCCCACCCCTTGTTGGGACGGTCGGTAACTTCCGAGAGCCAGAAATGGCCTTCGTCCAGCAACCGGAAACGCTCCTTTTTATAGAATATGGGGGAATATTCGCCTTTGGCCTTGCCGTCGTCGCGCCCCACGCCGATATAGGCATAGTCGGGAAGCTGCGCCAGCATATCGTGCAACTGCCCGTCGAGCACCTCCTGGCTGCCGAAAATATCGAACCCCTGGAATTCGATCAGCCCGCATACCCAGGGGCAGCGGCGTTCCCAACCGTTGCCTCGTTCGGCGTCGCCTTTATTGGCGTTACGGATATTGTAGGTGGCTACGGTCAGTTCCTGCGCAACGGCAGGGAGCAGCAGCACGGCGAACAGGGCGAGGGTCAGCAATCTTTTCATAGTAATGTTTTCGGGTTAACGGAATAATTATTTCGGGATACAAAGATATAAAAACGGGACTGGAATTCCTCAGTCCGGATCGCGGGTATAGCGATCCGGCAGGGAGAGGATGCCGTCGATCCGGTATCCGTCCTCCCCGTGCCTGAGCAGCAATTCGGCTTTCCGGTATTTCCGGTTGAAATTATCCCACAGCAAGATCCGGTAAACATCCGTCCGAACGGAATCCTTTTCGATACGGAGATTTTCCAGCACACTTTCATCGCAGTCCTGCGCCTCCAGGAACGGATCGTAATCCAGCTCCATTTCCGCATACATCCGCTGCAACCGGCCGAACAACCGCGGGGTCAGGTATCGCCGCAGGATCGCCAGGCCTTCTTCATTATCACCATTCCGCAACCACGCGGCTATGTATTCCTCGTAAAACCGCCGCAGCATCCCCAGGGCGGAATCCGGCATGTTTTCCCCCGCATGCACGCCGTGCACCTTGTCCGCGGAATATCCCGTCCGGACAGCATTGCCGGCCCGTATCATCCCCGCAGGGCAAGGCGGACGGACGGATTCCCGGCTGCTGCTCCGGGCGCTTATTTCCGCGCCGACAGCCAACAGAGCCACTGTGGCTAAGAACAGCATTATGTTGATTTTCATAATATTACGATTTAATTCCGGAATACAGCGCCCGGTGCCGCGCGGCTACCCCACATCGAATTCCCTGTGGCCGGGCACTACCGTGCGTAAAGGTAATAAAAACACCCGGAAAACAGCAAGGTTGACAGCCGGAAAAACAGCCGGCAGGCACAAAGGCCCGGATATTCGCGCCCGCAACACAAAAAATCGCACCAGACATGCATACTTTCAGGCCGCAGGCCGCATCGTTCGGTTATTTTTACTATCTTTGCTGGGCTAAATACCGGTACCGAATGCAACCAGTGAACCGAACCTCCGACCCCCAGGGGCAGCCAGTCAGCACGAACCTGTCTGCAACCGGATTCCGGGAGCCGGGGTTCTGCAACCAGGTGCAACCGCAGGATCGGGGAAGGGCTCGCACCGCATGAACCGCACGCACCGCATGGCCGATTCCTGCGCAGAAAAATGCTGAAACCAACAAATAAATAGCAACCATGTACAGATACGACAACCGGGTGGTCATCACTCTCGATGCCGGAGGTACGAACCTCGTGTTCGGAGCCATGCAGGCCAACAAATTCATCGTCGAACCCATCACCATGCCGTCGAATGCGGACGACCTCGACAAATGCCTGGCAACGATGGTCGAAGGCTTCCAGGCCGTGATCGACAAACTGGAGGCCAAACCCGTCGCCATCAGCTTCGCATTCCCGGGCCCGGCCGATTATCCCAACGGCATCATCGGCGGTTACCTGCCCAATTTCCCCTCGTTCCGCGAAGGCGTGGCGCTGGGGCCCTTCCTCGAATACAAATTCGGCATTCCGGTATTCATCAACAACGACGGCGACCTGTTCGCCTATGGCGAAGCACTGGGCGGCGCCCTGCCCGAGGTAAACGCCAAGCTCGAAGCCCTGGGCTGCCCGAAACGCTACAAAAACCTGGTGGGCTACACCTTCGGCACGGGCTTCGGCATCGGTGTGGTGGTCAACAATCAACTCAACCGCGGCGACAACTCGTGTATCGAGACCTTCTGCCTCAAACACAAGAAGATGCCCGACATCATCGTCGAGGACGGCGTGGCAGTACGCGCCATCAAGCGGGTCTACGGCGAGGTCTCGGGCGACGTAAAACACGCGTTCGAGCCGAAGGACATCTGCGAGATCGCCGACGGCAAACGTCCCGGCGATGTCGAAGCGGCCAAACAGGCCTTCGCCGAGTTGGGCGAGATCGCCGGCGACGCCATGGCAACGGCCGTGACGCTGGTGGACGGGCTCATCGTCATCGGCGGCGGCATCACCGCAGCCCGCAAGTACATCATGCCCAGTCTGCTGAAAGAACTGCGCGGCAAGATGCACACCATCACGGGCGAGGAGTTGAACCGCGTGCAGATGAAGGTCTACGACCTGGACAACGAGGAAGAATTCAAGGAGTTCGCCAAGGGCGACCAGCGTGCGCTGAAGGTTTACGGCACGGATCGTTACGTGGCATACGACCCCCAGAAACGCATCGGAGTCATGATCTCGAAACTCGGGGCGAGCAATGCCATCTCGGTGGGTGCCTACGCATTCGCCCTGAGCCAGCTCGACGCACAGAAACAACAATAATTCTTTACAGCATCAGGGAATAAAAAATTATGTATAAGTTCCAACCCATTCTCAAATCGACAATCTGGGGCGGCGAAAAGATCGTCCCCTACAAGCACATCGCCTCCGACCAGAAGCAGGTCGGCGAAAGCTGGGAACTTTCGGGCGTCAAGGGTAACGAATCGGTCGTAGCGGGAGGCCCCGAGGCGGGCACCACCCTGCCCGGGCTGATCGCACGCCACGGCGCGGCATTGCTCGGCAAGGCCAATGCAGCACGCTTCGGGCAGGAGTTCCCGCTGCTGATCAAGTTCATCGACGCACGGCAGGATCTCTCGATCCAGGTGCACCCGAACGACGCACTGGCATGGGAGCGCCACAAATCGAAAGGCAAGACCGAGATGTGGTACGTCGTGGACGCCGACAAAGGCGCACGCCTGCGCTCGGGATTCGCCAAGCAGGTGACGCCTGCCCAGTACGAAGCCAGCGTCGCGGACAACACCATCACCGACCTGCTCGCCGAATATGAAATACACCCCGGCGACCTCTTTTTCCTGCCGGCCGGACGCGTTCACAGCATCGGAGCCGGGGCGTTTATCGCCGAGATACAGCAGACCTCGGACATCACCTACCGCATCTACGATTTCAACCGCAAGGATGCCGACGGCAACACCCGCGAGCTGCACACCGAACTGGCGAAGGGCGCCATCGACTACACCGTACTGCCCGATTACCGGACGCATTACCAGAAGGCGCAGGATCGCGAAGTGGAACTGGTGTCGTGCCCCTATTTCACCACCTCGCTCTACGACCTGACCGAAGCGCAGACCATCGACTATTCGGCATTGGATTCGTTCGTCGTCGTGATCTGCGTCGAAGGCAAGGGAACACTCTGCGACGACTCGGGCAACGAAATGCCGATCCACCAGGGAGAGACCGTGCTGCTCCCCGCCACGGTAAAATCGCTCCGCGTGATTCCAGGGGGAAACCTGAAAATGCTGACCAGCTACATCAAATAAACAGGCAACACCCGTCGTCGAAAAATCCCCGGCAGCCGATAATTGCCGGGGATTTTATTTTCGGTCAAGCGGCATAGTTGTAAATTCAATGAGAAACAAAACATCCGATCGTAAAAATACTTACCAAAAACCTCATTAAAAGAAAAAAGTTTTATTTTTACGCGATTCCGTTGCAGGACTGCGTTCTTTTTAGTACCTTTGGGGTGTGCAACCGTAATAGCGCGGAAACAGCAGAAAATCGTACGCCATGAAGGAGAATTTAAGAGAGATCGCATCGCATTTCGCCTTGGAAGGCCCCGTCACGGCCATCGACTCACTGGGCGAAGGATTCATCAACGACACATTCATCGTCCGCACCGAAGCAGATGCCCCCGACTACATCCTCCAACGCAAGAACAAGGCCGTTTTCCCCGACGTGCCGGCCATGATGGACAACATCCGCCGGGTCACGGAACACATCCGCCGCCGCGTCATTGCGGCCGGAGGCGACCCGCGGCGCGAGGTGATGACCGTCGTCCCGGCAAAGGACGGGCACTTGTACCACGTCGACGCGGAAGGCGAATACTGGGCCGCGACGGTCTTCATCGACGACACGGTTGCCTACAACAAGGCCGACTCCCCGGAACTGGCCCGCAAGGGCGGCGAAGGCATCGGGAAATTCCAGTCCCAGCTGGACGATTTCACCGAACCGCTGGCGGAGACGATCAAAGGGTTCCATAACATCCGCCACCGTTTCGGACAATGGGACGCCGCCCTGGCCCGCGATGCCGCAGGGCGCAGAATACACCTCGCGGAGGAGATCGGCTGGATCGAGTCGCGGCGCGCCGAGATGCTCTCTTTCTGGTCGAAGGTCGAGGACGGTACGATCCCTACGCGCGTGACGCACAACGACACGAAGATCAACAACATCCTGTTCGACAAACAGGGCGAGGTGCTCTGCGCCATCGACCTCGACACGGTGATGGCCTCCACGTCGCTCAACGATTTCGGCGACGCGATCCGCTCTTACGCCAACACGGGCGACGAGGACGACCGCGACCTGTCGCGTGTCGGCATTTCGCTCGAAATGTTCAGCGCCTACACCGACGGATACCTCTCGCTGCGTGCAGCACAACTCACCGACACGGAAATCGGCCATCTGGCTTTCTCGGCACGGTATATCACGTTCGAACAGGTTTTGCGCTTCCTGATGGACTACATCGACGGCGACACCTATTACAAGATAAAATACCCCGACCACAACCTCGTACGCACGCACGCCCAATACCGCCTGTTGCAAAGCATGGAGGAACATTACGGCGAAATGTGCCGCATCGTGGACGGGATCGCGGCGAAATACCGCAACGCATAAAAACGCATAAACCGAAAAAGACGATGCAGCAAAAGAGGGAGGGGAAAACAATCATGGAGATACGGAAAATAACAGGCGTCGTCCCGGCCGACAAACGGGCCGTCGAGGCCGCTTTCGACAGCATCGAACCGCAGCCGGTAGCTTGCTGCAACTGGCCGGAGCAATATCCCTATGCACCGGAGGTTTCGTTCCGCATGTTCCACACGGGTGCCTACCTGATGCTGCGCTTCGACGTCGCGGAACGATGGACGATGGCCCGCGTCACGGAGGATAACGGGGAAGTTTGGACTGATTCGTGCGTGGAGTTCTTCATCGCCCCCGACGACAGCGGCTACTACTACAATTTCGAATGCACCTGCATCGGGCGTCTGCTCGTGGGGTTCCGCAGGGAGCGCGAACACGCCACGCATGCCACGCCCCGGGTCATGGAAAGCATCCTGCGCAACCCGAGCCTCGGGCCGCGCCCCTTCCCCGAACACGAGGGCGACAACCGCTGGTCGGTAGTGCTGGCCATCCCGCCGCAGGCGTTGTTCATGCACTCGCTGACGGACTGGAGCGGACTGAAGGCGAAGGTGAACCTCTACAAATGCGGGGACAAACTCTCGCAGCCCCATTTCCTGTCGTGGAAGCCGATCGCGGCTCCGAAGCCCGACTTCCACCTGCCGGAATTTTTCGAACAAATTAAATTTTCAAAGATATGAACAACAAATATTCACTTCCCAAAGACGGGGGCCTGATCGAAGTATCGGCTCCGCGCGACATCATCCACCGTTACGAAAAGATCCACACGACGGTTTATGAAAACGAGTACCTGGGCGTGCAATACGTCGCCGACACCATCGTGAAGGCAATCCGCACGTATAACGAAATCCACTGTTCGAACGAGGTTTACGAGGAGTCGCAGCCGTTCGTGCTGGGGCTCACGACCGGGCGCACCCCGCTCGGGCTGTACCGCGAACTGGTCAAACGCCACGAGGAGGGGATCGTCAGCTTCCGCAACGTGGCGGTATTCAGCCTCGACGAGTTCTACCCGATCCGCTCGACCGAACAGCAGAGCCGCAATTTCCGCATCCACGAGGATTTCCTCAACCATATCGACATCCTGCCCGAAAATATCCACATCCCTGACGGCACGGTACCCGAAGCCAGGATTTCCGAATACTGCGCATCGTACGACCACTCGGTGCGCAAGATCGACCTGATGATCATCGGCGTCGGCGAGGACGGACAGATCGGCTTCAACGAACCGGGATCGTATGCCAAATCGCGCACGCGGCTGGTTCAGCTGACCCACAACACGCGCAAAATCCAGTCAGGCGCGTTCTTCGGCCTGGAAAACACGCCGAAGATGGCCATCACGATGGGTATCGACACGATCATGCGCGCCGAGAAGATCATCCTGATGGCGTGGGGCGAGGAGAAAGCCAAAATCGTCCAGAAGGTTGTCGAAGGCGAAGTCACCAGCCAGGTACCTGCCTCAAACCTGCAGATGCACCCCAATATCGAGGTGGTGATCGACGAAAATGCCGCGCAAATGCTTACGCGCGAGCAGACACCGTGGCTGGTAGGCCCCTGCAAATGGACGCCCAAGTTCACGCGCAAGGCCGTAGTATGGCTGTGCGGCGTGGTACAGAAGCCGATCCTCAAACTCACCTACAAGGATTATATCGAAAACTCGCTGGGCGAGCTGCTCGAACAGGGACGCGCCTACGACCAGATCAACATCGACGTGTTCAACGACCTGCAGCACACCATCACGGGCTGGCCGGGCGGCAAGCCCAACGCCGACGATTCGACACGCCCTGTATCGTCGGAACCGTTCCCCAAGCGCGTGGTGGTATTCTCGCCCCACCCCGACGACGACGTCATCTCGATGGGCGGTACCTTTATCCGCCTCGTGCAGCAGGGACACGACGTACACGTAGCCTACGAAACTTCGGGCAACGTGGCCGTACACGACGACGTCGTGCTGCAGAACATCGACACGGCCCGCGAACTGGGCTTCGGAGACCACTACGCCGAGGTCGAGAAGATCATCGCCGGCAAGAAGAAGGGCGAACCCGAACCGCGTCCGCTGCTCGACCTCAAGGGCGCCATCCGCCGTGCGGAGGCCCCATCTCGGGCGTCTTCTCTTCGGAATCGACCATCGGCAGGGTCAACACGAAGTCCGTCACGTCCGTACGCCCGGATAAGATCAGATCGCCGGAATGCATCCGAGCCAGATTCTTGGCCAGCGGCAAACCGATTCCCACACCGCCTGAAACCGGAGTCGAATCGTTTTGATACTGGACGAAAGGCTTGAAAATCTCGTCCCGATACTCCTTCGGGATCCCGGGGCCGTCGTTGATGAAATCAGCCACAACCCGTCCTTCGTCCGTACGGACGCAGATGGTCAAACTCGTCTCCGCATACTTGATCGCATTGAGCAGCAGGTTGTTCAGGATCTTATCCAAAGCGGCCGAATCGGCATATACGACCGCCTGTTCCAGATCAGCCTGCACCTCGATGGTCAGATTGCGGTCCCGGGCGACATCCGCAAAACTGAACAGCAACGAATGGAGCCGCTCCAGGAAATCGACGGGTTCGCACTTGAGCGCATAGCCCATCCGCTCGATGCGGACGTAGTCCAGCAGTTCGTTCACCAGCTTGGAGAGGTACTCCGCACTACGGTACATAACGTTCAGGTCGTGCTGGTTCTCCTCATCTGCACACCGGCTCATCACATTGCTCAAGGGCGTCTTGATCAACGTCAGCGGCGTCTTGATCTCATGGATGACATGCGAAAAGAAATTCATCTTTTCATGGAACATCTCCTCGTCCTTGGCCTTCTGATAAGCCTCCTGTTCGCGCTCCTTACGCAGCCGGAGGCGATGCTGAATGACCAGCACGCAGAGCAAAAACACGACCAATACGATCAGAACAACCAACATCGCCCCCGGAACCGAGGCCCAGAAGCCCGGATGTACGGCAATCACAAGCGGCGGCCGTACCTCCATCCACTTCTCATCGGACTGAGCCCGTACCCGAAGCCGGTACTGCCCGGGAGGTACATTATAATAAAAGACCGATTTCGTAGCGGCAATGTCCCGCCAGGAGCTCTCATACCCCTCCAGCAGACACTGAACCTTGTTCGAGAAGGGAGCCGAAAGCCCGAGCAGCGAAAAATTGAACCCGAACGAATTGTTTTCGCGATCGAGCGAAATCTTCGACATGAGATCGAGGTTCTCCGCAAACCGGGCTTCATGGTCGCCGATCTGCATGGAGGACAACACCACGGAGGGAATGTTCGAAGTTCTCGGCAGCGCTTCGGGATTGAATCGGATGAAGCCATTGTCGGATCCGAAGTACATGTCTCCGGAGGCGCTCCGGAAGGCGCTGTTCGTAAACTTCGAATCCAGCAGACCATCGATACGGGTATAGACATATCCGCCGCCGATCTCGGGATTGAACTCCACAAGGCCCTCGTCGGAGGCAAGCCACAGGTTCCCGGCCTTATCCTCCAACGCCTTGAAAAAGACATCGGACGTCAGTGCCTGGACGTTGCGGCGGTCATACACCGTGAAGCGTCCGCTTTCACGGTCGAACATTGCAACCCCAATACTGAAGCCCACAGCCCAGATCCGTGCCTTGTGGTCGATGAAAATCGAGCAGATCTTGTCGTTGGTCAGTCCGCAACCCGACGAAGCGTCGTAATTGACCAGTTTGTCCGAGATGGAGTCCCAACAATAGACCCCGTTCGCATAGCTAGAGAACCAGACAACCCCTGGATGCAGCGGGTCCTCGACCGCCGAGGTGGTGAAAATACCGTCGAACGCCGGAATTTCAAGAAACGAGTCTGACGACCGTTCATATCGGAAAAGCCCCAGGCGGCCGAGCTGCTGGCTACGCTTGACAACAAAATAGAGCAGGAGGTTTATGCCGGGAGGCTTGCCGAGGAAATTGGGATTGACCGGAATGCTATTATGCTTCAGGTGAATAAGAATAGAAAAAAGCTGATTCGTTCAAAGGAGCAAAAGGAGTTTCGGGCTTTCCAGCAGGAATCGTCGGGAATAAAAGATGTTATTAATCCCGAGAAAAGTTCGAACTTGCGCGCAGCCAATGCGGAAGAGGCGCTGATCGCTTTTGTGTTTAATAATCCGGACGCAGCAAAGCGGATTTCAGAGCGCATGCCGCCTGAAAAATTCCTGACATCCTTTAACCGTCGTGTATATCGGGTAATATTGGGTAAAATTATAGATGGCAAGGCGTTTAGCCTTACGGATATATCAGAAGATTTTTCGGTGGATGAAATCAGCGCGGTTGCCAGGATTTTGGCACGATACCATTCTGTTACCTCGGCTATAGAGGATGCGGAAGAATATATACGTGTTATTTTACAGGAAAACGATAAATTGACTGCGGAAAAAGTCATATCTGCGGATGGGAAAGATATTCAGGAATATTTGCAGAAGTTAAAAGAGCAAAAGAAATAGGGGGATTCACACATGGGTACACCGGATAAGAAGACTGTCATCAGAGATTTGATTGAGCTGGGAAAAAGCAAAGGCCAGCTTTCTACCAAAGAGATTCTAGACGCGTTGGGCGAACTGGACTTTGAACCGGAGCAGATTGAAAAATTTTATGATACCCTGGAATCCCAAGGCGTGGAAATTATTGAAGATTTTGCCGATTTGCCCTTGGAAGATCTAGACCTTGATGTGGAGGTCAACGAAAACGAAGATTTAGAATCCGCGCTGAGTACGGAAGGCATTGCCATTGACGATCCCGTTAAAGTGTATTTAAAGGAAATTGGACGCGTGCCCCTGCTTTCCCCGGAAGAGGAAATTGATTTGGCCATCCGTATTACAGAGGGCGATGAATCAGCTAAAAAAAGGCTTTCAGAAGCAAATCTTAGGCTGGTTGTCAGCATTGCAAAGCGTTATCTGGGACGCGGTATGCAGTTTTTGGATTTGATTCAAGAAGGGAATCTCGGCCTGATCAAGGCTGTGGAAAAATTTGATTATACCAAAGGCTTTAAATTTTCCACGTACGCCACCTGGTGGATACGCCAGGCGATCACTAGGGCGATTGCAGATCAGGCAAGGACGATACGCATCCCCGTGCATATGGTGGAAACCATCAATAAAGTGAAAAAGGTGTCCAGCCAGCTGCTGCACACCAACGGCCACGAGCCTACGGCGGACGAGATTTCCGATGAGCTCGACATGCCGGTGGACAAGGTGCGGGAAATAATGCGCGTTGCGCAGGAACCTGTTTCCCTGGAGACCCCGATAGGGGAAGAGGAAGACAGCCATCTTGGCGATTTCATCCCAGACGACGACGCCCCGGCTCCTCAGGACGCTGCCTCGCACACTCTGCTCAAAG
>ERZ773148.2739-NODE-2739-length-12936-cov-10.059778_pt1 | contig 12936 bp, 9 predicted proteins | sample MGYA00580846_ERZ773148 | MGnify/ENA primary metagenome ERZ773148 (study PRJEB29015, sample SAMEA2737879) | human gut metagenome | biome: human gut; feature: human-associated habitat; material: faeces | place: China | collected 2012 ...
CATTCCGGGAACGATCGATAACGATATGGGGTATACGGATTTTACCATTGGGTTCGATACAGCCGTGAACAATGTTATGAACGAGATTTATAAAATTCGCGACACGATGCGTGCGCATGACAGGGTCGGTGTTATCGAGGTCATGGGAAGAAGATGCGGAGATATTGCACTTTGGGCGGGTGTTGCAGGCGCGGCAGACATCATTCTCGTTCCGGAACGTCCTCTTTCATGGGCGGATGCGGCGAACCGGCTTGCCGCAAACAAACTCCGCGGACAGCTCACAAGCATTGTTATGATCGCCGAAGGCGCGGGCAAAGCGGAGGATTTCTGTGAATATGTCCGAAAATACACCGATGTTGAGATAAAGGCGACGGTGCTTGGCTATATCCAGCGCGGCGGCAACCCGTCCGCGTTCGACAGAGTGCTTGCCGCTAAAATGGGGCAGCGTGCGGTTGAACTGCTTGCGGACGAGGCGAATATGCGCGGAACGGACCGTGCGGGAAGCAGAGCGGCGGAAAATAACGATTTGCGAGAGAACTTCGGATACGCCGTGGGCATAAGGGAAAACCGCATTATCAGCGTTCCGCTTGCGGAAGCAGTTTCAACGCGGGATTGCTTTGATGATAAACTTTATGACCTGAATTCGGTTATGGCAAAATTCTGAGTGCGGCTCAGTGAACGGAAAAGGAAGCAAACAGAAAACTTCATGGATTTAAACAGAAAACGAATGAATACCGGCATAACCGCCGAGGATAACCGTTCGGAGCTGTCGGCAGGTTCGACGGTGACGCTTGAAATCACGGCGTACGGTTCGGAGGGGCAGGGGATTGCAAGGCATAACGGCATGGCTGTATTCGTGCCGGGCGCAATTTGCGGAGAAACCGTTGAAGCGGAAATAAAAAAAGCCGCACCCTCGTTTGCGGAAGCGAAACTTCAAAAAATCCTTCGGCCGTCGGCAGAAAGGGTAATTCCGCCCTGCCCGCATTATGCCGAATGCGGGGGCTGTGATATTCTTCACATGAGCTATGCGGAGCAGCTCCGCATGAAGCGCGAAACCGTGCGCAGCGCAATGGAGCGTATAGGAGGCTTTCGCGGGATTAAAGTTCTTCCGTGCATCGGCGCGGACAAGCCCGAACATTACAGAAACAAGGCCGTTTTTCAGTTTGCAAATGCCGAAAAGACAAATAAGAAAAACCTTCGGCAGGTTCTTTCGGGCTATTACGAACAAAAAAGCCATAAACTCGTGCCCGTTGAAACATGCATGATTCAGAACGAAGAGGCAATGACGGCGAAAAGAATCGTTGCCGAATGGGCGAATTTGTTCGACATCCGCGCTTTCGATGAAAAACAAAAAAGCGGGACTTTGAGGCAGCTTATGGTGCGCAGAACCGAGGGCGGAACGATGGCTGCGATAGTAACAACAGGCGCGCTTCCGCATTCGGATGAGCTTGTTTCGATGCTGAAACGCGGTCTGCCGTCGCTTGCATCCTGTATCCACGGAATCAACCGCAACCCGCGTGATCCCGGTATCGGCAGCAAAACCGAACTGCTGTTCGGCAGCGCGGAACTTGCCGAAACGGTTTGCGGATTGAAATTTAACGTCGGTGCGCACAGCTTTTTGCAGGTGAACCCCGAACAGACGCAAAAGCTGTACCTTGCCGCCGCAAATGCATTGAACCTGACTGCAAACGATGATGTTGCGGATGTTTTTTGCGGGATAGGCACGATTTCCTTGCTTTTGGCTCAACGCGCCCGCTCCGTTCTGGGCATTGAAGCGGTTCCGCCCGCCGTTAAGGATGCCCGTAGGAATGCAAAACTCAACAACATCAAAAACGCGGAATTCATCTGCGAGAATGCCGAAACAGCCCTGCCCCGCCTCGTTGCGGAAGGCAAACGTTTCTCGGCAATTTTGCTCGATCCGCCGCGCCGCGGAGCGGAAAAGCCCGCTCTTGATGCAATTGTAAACAGCGGAGCCGAACGCATCGCATATGTCTCCTGCAACCCCGCAACGCTTGCCCGCGACTGCAAAATACTCGCCGCCGCAGGCTATTCCCCGATGTCGGTTCAGCCCGTGGATATGTTTCCGATGACACATCATGTGGAGACGGTATGCTTATTGTCCAAACTTAAAAGTAAAGAACATATCGAGATCGAAGTAAAGATGGACGAGATGGATTTAACTTCGGCTGAGAGTAAAGCAACCTACGAGGAAATCCGGGAATATGTCTTGGAACATACCGGACTGAAAGTCAGCCACCTCTATATCGCACAGGTGAAGCAGAAATACGGCATCATTGAGCGTGAGAACTACAATAAACCGAAATCCGAAAACGCCAAGCAGCCTCAATGCCCGCCGGAGAAGGAAGAAGCGATCACGGAGGCACTGAAGCACTTCGGGATGATTTAAACGGAATCGACTGCGCATTTGTGTCAGCTATTTGAAGCACAGTTGGCTCCCGTCGATAACTTAAACTTAGAACGGTGTGCGAAGAAAACTCACGCGGAATACCAATTGATGAATTAGCAAATAGATATGGCACAGCCTACCAGTCATTGTTGATTGGTGGGTTGTGTCTTACTATTTAGCGTTCCATTTCCAAAAACTGTGAGTAGGTATAGATATTATCCTTGCCAATAAGACTCATTAAGAAGGCTTTGAACTCATAATCAGTAGGAACGGTAACGAAAAGAAATAATCTTTTTTTTGCTCTTGAGCAACATACATAAAAAAGATTTCGATTTCGTTCAAATGATGCTTCTTTGCCTTTTGGAATAGAAGAATGTCCTGTTATCATCGGTGCATAGGTTTCAAACTGATATAAATTCCAACCTTTTCCGATAACAAAGACAACATTGTCATATTCTTCACCTTTAACGCCGTGTTCAGTAGAAAACATAGCATCAGGGAGTAAAAAATCGATTACTGCGGCAAATTGCAGGTATTCCAATTCTAAAAATGATTGAATTGAAGCATTGGAAGCATATACTGTTTCTGGCGCTTCCTGATATAGATGATACCATCCATCTAATTTTGGGGGAATAGGAATCAATTTGCTTTGCTTGATTAGCTCAAATACGTCAATTGCTCTTTTAGTGCGAGCATTTTCTAACTGCTGCTGTAGCTCTTTCCACTTGGCTTTTTCGGATTTTTTCTTAATAGGAAAGCGCTTAATTCCGAGTGTATCAAAAAGTAACTGCATATTTGAATTCTTGAGCGCCTTATAGATTGGTTCAACAGTATCCATAAAGAACATTAGGAATGGGTCTTCTTTATCTCTCAGTCCGTCAGCTAAAATTTCTAAAAGCTGTTCGTACCCTTGCTGTGTAGCAAGGACTTTATGCGTTATCATTAGAACCTTTAGCGTATCATCTTTGGATGATTCTCGCTTGATCTTCTCTGTGACATTGCTTAGTCGATTTTTCAATTCTTCCGCCGGTAATTCACCTTTTAAATTGCGTTCTATCCGGCGAGGACCAGTGTAATCATCGCAGGTAATTACAATCACTTCTCCGTCAAAGTCATCTATTGCAGATGCTTGAGGCAAGTCGGGGCGCAAATCATTTAGAAGTTGAACGATTCTTGGTGCGGCTCTGAAATTTGAGCCTTTCTTTATAATCTCGAGGTTATCATTTTCAATTAGACCACAAGCGTTATTGGATTGGTAAATGGTTTGCCATGCATCCCCAAAGAAGCCAAATTGAGGTCCTTTTTTCTCGGCGATAAAGAAACTAATAAAACGATCAATAATCGGTTTATAGGAGTCTTGATACTCATCGATTAAAATCAAAGGATATTTGTCTGCGAACACACGCCGGAATTTTGCATTATCTAAAAGCCGACAAAAGAGCTTTAGAACATCATCGTGATATAAATATTGAATTCCATTTTCCTTGTAACGATGCCCTAAGGTATATGTAACTCCCGTGACCTCGAAAAAATCTCCTTCGTCTGGCAAGAAGTCAGGATCGCTTGTGACAACATCAATGAGAAAGCGTTGATACTGCTTGATAGCGTTCCATGCAAAGGAGTGAATTGTCGATGGAAGAATAAATGAATCTTTTGATAGTCGTTCAGCAAGCACATCTACCGCAGCATTAGTATATGTTATGCAAATTACAGCCTGCTTCTTTCGACGATACTCCGCCCATTTGTTTTCTTGAATCCATTCAATGACTTTATTTAGCGAATAAGTCTTACCTGAGCCTGCACCAGCTTCTACACGAAAGCTGTTTCCATTCTGAAGTGCCGCAATGATTTGTTCATCTACTTTATCGGCTTCAGCTTTTGCAAGGTTGTAGTTTATTCTTTTGGGTTCTTCACTCACAAATTTTCATCTCCTTACACAAGCACCTGTTGGTCATTGAGCCAAACCAGCCCATTTTTAATATAAGCAGGAACAGCATAATCCTCACATTCACAAATGAGATTAAGAGCAAAATCTGTTTTTTTCTTCCCTGAAAATTCAAGATCGTCTTCAGTAGGAGTATCACCCAATCCATAATATGTTCGGTTGACATTCCGGATTGCTTCTTCCAAAGAATGTCCGCACAATCCGTTCTCTGTTGTTTGAAACTCAATGTGACATCTGCATCGGGTTTTATCAGCCGGGGACATGGATGTAATATCGGTTAGAGCAATTTGAGTATTATCATCCTCTGGAATCTCTTTTTTCTTCCGCACCCACCATTTTAGAGTTTCATTGGATGTTGTTTCGCCACGCGAGACCGGAACGGAGCTATAATATATTCTCCCGTTCGCACCTTTTTGACCAGATACAGAATCCAAATCAGTAAGAATCAGACATGGAATACCCAAAAACTCTGCGAACGGAATGAATTTATAGGCGTAGGCGCCACCAATTTCAACCAAGGCATAATACTGGGCAGGCAGTTTATATTCCTGAGAATCAAAATTCCCCGCCTTAGCGCATTTATCAATCATGTCTGGTAACAACAGACGCTCTGATGCCCCTTCAACAAAGATTGCTTTATCTGCAAAAAACAGATCACACTTGGTTATAGTAAGGTACTTTCGGATGAAATCAATGTTAGAAGAATTTTCCTCAGCGAACGTATTTAGGTTCTTATAGATAACACCGGTCTTTGTTTTTTGCGCATATCGAATTTTAGAAAAAACCATTGTATTTGCAATGTGAGCAGAATGTGAAGTCAACAAAGTTTGAATCCCTATAGAAGTAATTTTTGCAAGAAATGCTTCTAAGTACTCTGCAAAAGCGTGCTGCATCTGCGGGTGCATATGAGACTCTGGTTCTTCGATAAAAAGCAACGGTATACAGGCATCCCCACATTTTTCTACCTTTTTGGCGAAGGCTGCAAGAAGAAATTCCATTTTAATCAAGTTTTTATACCCCAAGCCATTATAGGTACTAGGAAGTCGCTCGTTACTTGTTCCAGCAGTATAAGAAAGTTGTGTTTGATTCTTTATCTGATCATCAATGTTTAGTTGGGTTGTAACGCCTAACTGTAGTTCTTCTCCGTTGGGATAACCGAACCCAACTGCATTACTGACTAGAGCGCTTAGGATACTATCACTTTGTTGCTGGACGTTTTTGTTGGCGGTTTCAACAATTACTCGAAGTTCCTTAACTTTTTCAGAAACACTTGGATCTAATTCATCTTCACTCATGTCAAAGAAATCAGAGATAAGTGAAGACAAAGAATTATCTTGCGTTCCGTCTTCACCAAGGCGGCGCTCTGCCTGAATAATGTGAAATGGAAATAATTCGGACAGTTCTTTCTGCTTTTTAATCTGCTTATCCTCTGCATTTTTTGGATTTATCGCATAAATTGTCATTTCAAAAAGCTTGTGAAAACTGCTTACAATAGCATTATGAACATCGTCATCGGGAGAAAAGATTCCATTTACATAATAGCTTGGCTCTAATATTTTCCAAATGCTTTTCTCGTCTGCCTTCAACTTGTATTCGGCACGAATCAACGCTGTAGTGGTATCCACATCTACGTCAATAATAAATGGAGACAATGCACCTAAGTTATCCTCCGGGGCATCCAAGGAATAGTCTACAAGGAACTCTATAGATATTGGTTCCAGCCGTTCACAGAGATCTTCAAAAGTGATTTCCTTTGCCATGAACGAAGCAAAATCAGTATATAGATTTTCCCTTTTGAGCAACGGGTAATCATTGAAAGAAAACTGAGTTCCATCCAATACTTTACCGATACACTCGAAGCACGAGGTTTTGGCAGTATTGTTGCGACCAACAATCAATGTTGTTTTCGGATCGACTTCAAGTTCTGCATCAACAAGCAATCTATAATTTTTAATCCTGATTTTCGCTAATTGCATATATGCCTCCGTTCTTATCCATAATAAGGCTTTTAATCATTTGCTGGTGCGGGAGCAACTTTTTCTTTTGAATCCAGATACGCCAAATACTGCCTATACTTCCGGAGCATCAGATTTTTGGCGTACTGCTCCATATATTCGTAATCAGGAGCGCCGTCATCGGTAACAGGCAGCATGATTTTGGTATTAGCCATGCGTTCTGCGTTAAATTTATACAGGTAGCCAAACTTGCTTTTCTGCTGCAGAATGGCAACCTTCATAAACAGTAACACAAACACATTGTCTTCATGGTGCTTCAAATGGAATCTTTTAACATCATCTGAGAAAATGCACTCATAGGGATGGTAGAAGCCAATAACCATACCGTTTCCATTGTAATTGACACCGAGTACATTTTTATCCAAGGATGCATTAGTGTCATTCACAAAGCGTGCAACGCCGTTATTTTTATCCAAAGCACCAATAAAAGGGCGATTGCCAGGGGTCGAGTGTGCAGATACTAATCTTTTTCCAGGCAGGATACTAAATATATCCGATATCAAAAAAGAATCCCATTTCTTTTGGGCAATAGATGGAATTTCGCCGCCTTCATCCAGCTCCTTAATTCGCTGAATGAGGTGATTCCGGTATTTTCCAAGTAAAGTCTTCCTCTTTTGAAATATATATTCTGACATATATTTATAGTCTGGAATTCCCGCATCAGAAACAGGAAGCATTGCTTCAAGTCGTTTCATACGACTTAATGTTGCACCATTACCACCCCAGTTGAACTTCGCATCCATTTGTTTTTTAAGAATAGTGACGTAAAAATGTGCACTATCCTCTTTAAGCGAGTCACCAGTTACTATTTGAATATTCTGACCTGTAACAAATTTATGTGGCTGATAGAATACGGTTTGAGTGTCAAGACCGACCGTAATGCAGCCAGCCTCATCAGAACCGAATTCATAGTTGTTTTCGCTAACAAATTGAGCTATTCCATTTACAGCTTCGGAGCGTGTAACATATGGAACACGTTTCTCATTTCCGTCTATTAAACGAATGCTATCTATACTGCTATCAGTTGTAGCAATGCGTAAAAAGCTTTTTTGCCAAATACGACAAATTTTTCCCACTTCTTCTCATCAAGTTCCTTCACTAACATCACCACCTTCAAAAAGGTATTCTCGATTCTGCATAATCATAGAGAACTCAAATGTTAAATAGTCCCCAATAGATTTCTCAAAATCGGCATCAGTAGGTATTTCGTCATTAAAATAGAAGTAAGAATGTAACCATTCATCTGAAGCTTTTACAGTGGACTCAACACAAAATTTTGATGCAGCCTTTGTGCGTCCAAACCAAACATCCAACAAATGCTGTTTTTTATCTTTAGCAGAATCTCCTTCAACAAGACCAACATGAGCACGCACTTCATAACCATCATTTCTGAAATCAATAAATTTGCAAATCTTATCGTCAGGATGTGGCTCATGGGCTGTAAAGACTGCAATAACAGGGTTAGTGCCTACGCCATAGAAAGTATCTGTATTGCAGGTAATGACACCCTCCAATGTATGGTGTTTCAGAATATTTTCCTTAAAGGTTTGTTCGTCTTTGGTCTTGCCGGTCATGGACGATTGAGGAACAATTACCGCAGCCCTCGCTCCTTCGGTCAAGGAATCGAGCAAGTGCTCCACGAAAGATAATTCATACTGCGACGGATCGGCTTTGGTTCCCTGCGAATAGGGCGGATTCATCATGCCGACAGTAGCCCCTTTAAGCTGCACTTGAGCAGAATTTTGCCGGAGAAAATCTTCACATTTGATGTTACTGTTGCCGTCATCACGGAGGATCATATTGGTAGCAGCAATAGCAAACATATTACTCTGGAGTTCAAATCCGTGCAACTGCTTCTTCTTGATATTCTTGCGTTTGTTCTGGTCAGTGCCTGCCTTTTCAAGCATATGGTGCATGGCTGCAACAAGGAATCCAGCGGTGCCACAGCAGGGGTCAAGCACAATGTCTGTAGCTTGAATATCCAGAAGGTCACAGAACAGATCACAAATGTGACGAGGAGTCAGGACGATACCGAGTGTCTGCCCATCACCGCCGGAGTAGCTCATAAATTCGCCATAGAATCTTCCAATGAAATCCTCGCTGGAACTGCGGTACTTAATGTTGTCAAAGACATTCTTCTTCAAAAACTCAGTATAGAATTTCAGTGGGGTTTTGCCTAGCTTGGCATCAACTTCGTTCAAACGAGCACTTGTGCGGATGATAGAGAACTCACTCATCAGCTTGTCACGCTTTGCATCAGGGCCAATATTGGATGCTTTAAGGCGACGCTTAATGGCATCGTAAATCAACTGACCATCAGTGGTGGTTTCATCACCGAGCAAATCATCGGGTTTGAAAAACTTATCATCCAGTGCCAGAAGAATACCGGAGACCACCAAAGGCTTGTCCTGATCCTTCAGAGAGCCATAGGTGCGCAGATACTCGTGCAGTTCCGCCGCATCTTTCAGAATTTCCTCCGTAGTCTTTTCAACATCGGTCTTTTCTGCCAGAACATAACGAGTGTAGTATTCATCAATATTGGCAGTGGTGAAGGATGTAAAAGATTCGATATCAGGGAGCTGCTTATACCCATCCCTGTCGTCTACATACAGCGGAGTGATTTTGTGATGCTTTTCATCGCCGGAAACGCCGATTGCAAAAATCTTATGGAAGCCACTACTTTCCGCAATGTGCTTTGCGTAGAAGTACGCTCCGTTTACAGCATAGTCAGCAATATCTTTCTGATCGGTAGATAAAATTCCAGTATCGGTCAGTTTCTGGTGTTTGGCCAGATCGGCTTTATCTTCAATAACGATGACAAAATCTTTCACAACCGCAACATACTCAGGGTAGCCGGCATTACCAGTACCACGTTTCGATGCGCTCTGTAAAGCATCATTGATTTCCTTAACATCGCTGCCTTGAGCATCATACTTGATTTTGGAGTCGTCGAGCTGACGAGCAACCCACAAATCAGTTTTTGCTTCTTTCTTAGCCATATTCCAAGTTCCTTTCAGAGTCGATATTTATCAGGGCACTATTTTGTATTTGTAGATTCAGTTCTCTGCCATAGCAGAGGCTGATAATCTGAAATTGCACCATATCCAATTTCAGATTATCAGCACCAAAAGGAAGATTTGCGCTCTCACTATCATGGCGCAGATGCTTCCTTTTGTATTTTCTTCGCACCGGTGGCAAACTGTATTTTTTCAGTTTGGGTACCGCTGTGTGAAGAAAATTGCAGGTGTCCAGAGGGATGCAATCCCATTGGCGCGGGGTTTCCAATAGGGGCGCGTAGCATCCCTGTTGGCACACGATTTTGCTTGCAAAGTCTAGTGTGTTATACCTTTGCTTCCGGCTGACGCGGGAAAGGGGTTGGCGGCGTACTCTGCGACATAGCAGAGTGTGGCGGCAAACGCTTTTCTGAGGCAGTAGGACAGGCGGATTTTGTGACGTGGGTTACGGCGCAAATGCAGGATTTTTGAGAAGCAAAATCCGACTGTCCGGAAAAGGAAGTGAAGGTATATAAAAGCCCCCGTCCCGCCGCAGCGATACGCACTAAAACCACCACGGCAACTCCAGCCAGAGGTTGTCCATCGCCTCGCCTTCCAACTTCTTTGCCCGGCTTTCACTCAGGTTAAAATGAATTGCTGTGCCGATCAGGGTATGTCCAATATCATCCGTAAAGCCATAGCGGTACAGAAGATATGTCTGCTCCCGTTCGGAGATTTGTCCAAAGCCTTCATACAGTTCCCGCAAGGTTTCTCTTTCCTCGTAGACCTGTTCCGGAGATTTGGCGGTGATGTCTGCAACGGCTTCAATGCGCAGCAGCCGTTCTTCACCGGGGAGAACTTCATCCATCCGGACTTTTTGAAGCCCCAGCCCGTTTTCAGGATCGACCATTCGCTGCTCATATCGGGAGAAGGAATCCCGAACCAGATCAGTCATGGCGTTTCGGATGAATGGAGCGGCATAGGTCAGAAACTTGACGCCGACGCTCTTATCATAGCTGGGAATAGCCTTCAATAAGCCGATGCTGCCCTCTTGTTCCAGATCACCGATTTCTATGCTGAGATCACTTTCCACCAGATTGGATTTCAGAAAAATCTCATTGGCTGTTTTGCGGATGAAGCCCGAATTGTATTCCAGAAGAAGATTGGTGGTATGGGTATCTCCCTTTTGAGCCAGCGCACAGAGCTGCTCATTGCTCGGTTTGCTCATCGTCCTTCTCCTGCGATGCAGCGTTATCTAGGATGGATTGGAAAAGGCCTGTCAACGCCTCACCGAACGTATTCAAAGCATCCGGATCAACACAGCCCATGCCAGCTACGCTACCGACAATCATATCAGATGTTTGTTGAGGCGTCACGGTCAGGTTTTCCATATCCTGCCCCTTCGTGATCTCCGTAAACATTCTTTCCGTTTCTTCGGCTGTCATCGCCCGAATTGCAGCAAAGTCATTGCCAATTTCCTTTTTCACTTCTTTGACAGCCAGCATGAACTGGCTTTCGATGGTGGCAAGATCAGCTTGATAAACAGGTGTTTTCAGGCGATTGATTTCATTTGCAGCTTGTGCGGCGGCTTTCGTTTTTGCCGATTTTCGCGTCAGACTGCTGAGCGTGGCATATAGCTGGTTCTGCGCGGCATACCCGGCAGCAACGGTGTCGTTGAAATACTGCTCCAATATGTCGAGGGCTTTCCAACAGATAATTAACGACCTGTGCATTTGCTTTTCCGGTATAGAGGTTTCTTGCAGCCTGTGCCGATAAGCCCAATTCATCGATTTCATAATTCTTTCTGTCCGGGACAGTAGTTACGCCCAAAAGAAAGTCTGTAGACACGTTGAAAGCTCTTGCAATGCGGATGATATTTTCATCTCCGAGCTTATCTGTTTTTTCACTCAGAAAACGGCTGAGGAGGCTGTCATTGCAGCCAATTTTTCGGGCAAGTTCCGTTTGAGAGACATTATTGTGCTTCATCAAATCGAAAAGTCTTTGCCGGATATTTCCGGGTAAAAATACAGTCTCCATCTATCAAGCGCCTCCCTCCGCTGCTCTTTCTTTGACATATTTTCCACTCTTAATTCTGGCATCGGCGGGCTTCTCTGCATCATCCGGAATGATCCAGCGGCTTCCCGCCCGCTGTGCGCCGGTGATGCGCCCCTGATTGCAGAGAACGCTTACGCGCCGATGCGAGATACCCCATTTCTCTGCTGCTTCAAAGGTCGATAAAAACTTCATGCCGCGCCTGTCCTTTCTGCCAATATCTGACCCTATTATATTCAATAAGTGGAATAATATCAAGACGCATATTGTGAACAAATGCCGCTCTGCGTTTTTGCATTTTTGCAAAAATTCAGAGCGGCATTTTCTTTTTTTGCGCGAATGCCGGATTTCCCGGCTGACGCCGATTTTCTCCGTATATTGAGGTGACAAGAAGAAATTGTCAAATAAATTACGGAGGTATGTGTATGAATTTATTTGAAAGTGTAAAGGCGGCAGTCACGGTGAGACAAGCTGCTGAACATTACGGTCTGGAAGTGAACCGTGGCAACATGGTCTGCTGCCCCTTCCACAATGACCGCACACCCAGTATGAAGCTGAATGAGGATTACTTCTATTGCTTCGGGTGCGGAGCCCACGGCGATGTGATCGACCTTGTGGCAAAGCTGTTCAACCTGAGCAGCTATGACGCAGCGAAAAAGCTGGCGTATGACTTTGGGATTGACCCGGACAAGCCCCCGGCTGCGGCAGCGCTGCGGAAACCGAAATATCCGCTGGCAAAGGCGTTCCAGAGAGAGGAACTGCATTGTCAGCGGGTATTGTGCGATTATCTGCATCTTTTGGAGCGCTGGAAGGTGCAGTGCGCACCCAAAGCACCAGATGATACCATTGACGACCGCTTTGTGGAAGCCTGCCAGATGCTCGATTATATCGAGGATCTGGCAGACATTTTAACCTTTGCGGAGTTGGAGGTTCGTGTGAAAACTGTGGATATGCTTCAAAAGGACGGCATGATTGACCGGCTGGAAGAACGCCTGAAACGGACGGAAAAGGAGGTGGATGCCCGTGACGAAACGGAAATCGGCTAATTTAGACGCGCCCATATGGTTTGATGGCACAAATATCAATGAGGCGCTGTTCTGTGATGAATTTCTGAGCAGCAGGAAAATCATCTTTGCCAATGGCGCTTTCTTCACGCCGGATGGCAGGGTGACCGACGATCTGCCGCTTCGGGGCGAAATCTATGAGGAACTGAAATGCTGCGCCGTGAACAATATTCCCCGCAAGATCACCAACATTCTGGAAGTGATGAAGCTGGCAGCTCATGTGGAGGACTTTGCACCGGAAGCAGATAGAATCCATCTGGCAAACGGAACTTTGGCGCTGGACGGCAGCTTTACCGAGGGCAGACCGAACATCGTGCGGAGCAGACTGTCGGTGGTATACCGCCCTGACGCACCGGCTCCCGTTCGGTGGTTTTCCTTTCTGGATGGGCTTCTTTACGCGGAGGACATTCCCACCTTGCAGGAGTTCATCGGCTATTGCCTGATCCCCAGCAACAAGGGA
>ERZ773148.2745-NODE-2745-length-12916-cov-11.518467_pt1 | contig 12916 bp, 14 predicted proteins | sample MGYA00580846_ERZ773148 | MGnify/ENA primary metagenome ERZ773148 (study PRJEB29015, sample SAMEA2737879) | human gut metagenome | biome: human gut; feature: human-associated habitat; material: faeces | place: China | collected 2012 ...
TGGGGAGAAGCTCGGTTTCCTGCCCGGGGACTTGCAGCAGAAAGTAGATCCCTACCTGCGTCCTCTGTATGACGCGCTGTTCGATATGCTTGGCGCGGAGACCTACCAAAAATATGTGGAGCGCGGGAATATTGAAGTTGCGCCGCTCGCATATATGCGCGGCAGGACGCTTGACGACAGCTTTATTATCCTGGACGAAGCGCAGAACACAACCTCTGAACAGATGAAAATGTTTTTGACCCGTCTGGGGTTTAATTCCAAAATGGTCATTACAGGCGATATTACGCAGATAGATTTGCCGGATGGCAAGCGTTCCGGGCTGAAGGAAGCGCTTCGGATCCTGAAGGACGTAAAGGATATTGCGCAGGTACGCTTTAATGAAAGAGACGTTGTGCGCCATAAGCTGGTGCAGGATATTATTAAAGCATATGAAAAAATCGAGGAAGGCAGGCGCTGAGAATGGAAAAGATTAGAGTAATCATCGACAACAAACAAAAGGATGTGAAAATCCCAACCGGACTGCGCATGCTGGTCCGGCGCTGCTGCAACGCGGTGCTCAGAATGGAGAACTTTCCTTATCCCGCAGAAATCAGCGTTACGTTTGTCAATAATCAGCAGATTCGCGAGCTGAACCAACAGTACCGCGGGAAGGACATGCCCACGGATGTGTTGAGCTTTCCCATGGGGGAGAATGGCAGCTATGACGAGAATCACGACACCGGAGCGAAGATTCTGGGTGATATTGTGATTTCCTTGGAAAAGGCTGTGGAGCAGGCCAACCGTTTCGGCCACAGCTTAGAGCGGGAAGTGGGGTATTTAACGGCCCACTCCATGCTGCATTTGCTGGGTTACGATCATGAAAAGGGTGGGTTGGAGAAGGTCCGTATGCGTGAAAAGGAAGAACAGGTTATGATGCAGCTTGGTTTGCCGGGCACTACAAGTTATGTGCTCACTGAGAATGAGGAGTAAGCAGTTGCGTTTTCTAAAAAGCTTAAAATATGCTTTTCGCGGCATTGTATATTGTATCAATAACGAGCGGAATATGCGGATACATATGGTGGCAGCGCTGTATGTATTCGCCTTTTCGTTCTTTTTTGAAATGTCACGGGCGCGCTACGCGCTGCTTTTCCTCACGTTTGCCTTGGTGATGACGGCGGAGATTTTTAATACGGTTGCGGAAGAATTGGCGGATTTAGCTGCGGCCAGCTATCATCCTGTTGTCAGGATTGTTAAGGATTTGGCGGCCGGCGGGGTGCTTGTCTGCGCTCTTTTCGCCGTTGGGGTCGGGATCTGCCTGTTTTGGCAGCCCTCCCGTTTTTTAAGTATCTTGTCGTTTTTTTGCCAGCATCCAGCTTGGATTGCGGTGTTGGCTGTTTCAATCGCGGCCAGCCTTGTCTTTATCTTATGCGGGCCGTTGGGACTCCGCGATTATATTTGCAGAAAGAAAAAGAATCGCTAAGAAACCAAAGGAGAAACTAATTTTGACGGAACAGAAAAAAGAAACGCAACAGAAAACGGCTTTTATTGCCATTGTCGGCAGGCCGAATGTAGGGAAATCTTCCCTGCTCAACCGACTTTTGGGGCAAAAGGTGGCGTCGATGTTGTCGGTGCCGCCGATGACGATGTCGGCAAGCGCCGCGCCGCGGTAAACGCGGTCGGGGCTGATTTTCGGCACCACCCGAAGTTCCGTTTTCCGGCCGGAAAGCGGCGGTTTGTCATGCGGCAGCCGGCGGACGTCCTTGATCAGTTCCTGCCAGCAGCGTTCGTCGTCTTCACTTGTCACCGGCAGCCTCTTTCGGTATCAGAATGTAATAGTGCCCGGCGGAGTTCATTTTGCCGGCCTGAGCCAGAATTTCGTCACCGCCGCTGCCCCAGAAATAGTCGCCGCGGACGGCTCCTTTGATGGCGCCGCCGATATCCTGGGCCGCCACCATTTTGTTCAGCGGCTTGCCGTCCGGGGTGCGGGTGGAAAGCCACATCAGCGCTCCGAGCGGCACATACCGCCGGTCTACCGCCAAACTGCGGCCGGCGGTAAGCGGCACTCCGAAAGCGCCGACCGGTCCTTTGCCTTCGATGATGCGGTGGAAGATGTAGCGTTCGTTTTCGCGCATCAGTTTTTGCGCCTCGGCGGGATTGTCGTTCAGCCATTTTTTTATGCTGATCATGTCGGCTTTGCCGGGTTTAAGCAAGCCTTTTTCCAGCAGAATGCTGCCGATTCCCCTGAAACGGCGGCCGTTGTTGTCGGCATAGCCGATACGCACGCTGCTGCCGTCGTCGAGCTTGGCCACGGCCGATCCCTGAATCTGCATGATATGGATGTCGACCGCGCTGTCGCCCCACAACAGCACCGGCGCGGCAAACGGCGCCTTTTCGATTTCTTCCCGGGTGTAGTAAGGCAGCATCTTCTGACCGCTGACCCGGCCGACCAGCCGCATGTTCGGCAGATCGGGATCAAAGTCTTTCAGGTTAAGTTCGATCAGGTCCGCCGGCCGGCCGTAAACGGGATAAACATATTTGTCGTGACGGCTGCGGGAAGCGTGAATTTCCGATTCGTAATAGGAAGTGAATTTTCCTTCCGCGTTGCCGTCCGTCTGAACCAGGAAGGGGGTGAAATTTTCTTCGACGAAAACCTTGAATTCGCTTCCCTTGTTTATTTTCCGGCGGAAAAATTCCGTGCAGACGCGCCGATAGCCGGCGCTGTCGATTTTGATCCGGCTGTTGTCGATAAACGGCGTTTTCAGCTTTTCTATTTTGCCGCAGTTGGCGGCAAAAAGATCCGCCATTTCCGCCATTTCGTCTTCCTGCCAGCCTTCCAGTTCGTCAAAAGCGGCTTCGCTCAGTTCCACCTCTTCGTCGGGCATGCTTCCCGGCGACGGCTTTTCTTCCCGACGGTCGGGACAGCCGGTCAGAAGCAGCGCGAACAGAAAAAGCAGCGGGATTCTTTTCATTTATTTTTTCGTCGATACCAGAAGCCAGTTGGGGGTTGTCGCGTTCAGACCGCGTTCAAAGGTCCACACGTCGGTGATTGACTGAATGAAGTTTTCGTCGCCTTCAAGCACTTCGCCGTTTTTGTCGCGCAGAATGTTGACCTGTTCGGAAACGAACTTGACGCTGATTTTGGCCAGGTTGCTTTTGGTGATTTTGGCGTCGGTGATGATCGCCTCGTTAAACCCGATAAAGTCGGTTTCGGCGCTGATGCCTTCTTCTTTGCGGCGGGCAATGATGTCCTTGAATTTTTTCAGAAGCGTTTTGCCGACAAGGTTTTCCAGCGTGTCGACGTCACCCTTGGCAAACGAGGTGACGATGATTTCAAAGGCTTTTTTGGCACCGTTTAAAAACTTGTCGCGGTTAAAGCCGGGAATGGCGCGCAGGTTTTTTTCGCTTTCGCTCAAGCCGCTTTCGTCGGCTTTCAGTTCTTCGCCGCCCTTTTCCGCCTGCGGATGGCGTTTGTTGTGTTCCTGCATCAGGATGTCAAAAATTTTGGCGGCGCTTTCCTTGCTGATTTCGGTTTCGTTTTCCGGCCGGGTTCCGAGCAGGTTTTTAAGCTTGGCGAAGACCATCACCACCACGAACAGCAAAATTATGATATCCAGGTATGCAGACATTTTTTCCTCTGTAAAAGCATCGGTTGAACTCTTATATAATATAGAGGCAAAAGCCGACATTATCAACCGGAAATGTTGACCGTTGGAATTATTTATTATAAGATGACGCCGTTTAAAATCAATTTGCCGTTTTAGGAGAAACAACAATGGAAGAACAGGCTCAGAACAAGCAGATCGGCGCAATTGCCGTCCACAGCCAGTATATTAAGGATCTCTCGCTGGAAATCCCCCATGCGCCGGAAATTTTCTCGGAGATCAAATCCGCGCCGAAAATTGACGTCCATGTTGACGTCAAGTCCGAACCGAAAGGGAACAACACCTATACTTCGCAGCTCTCGATCAGCATGAACGGCAAGGTGGAAGACAAGACCCTTTTTGTGCTGGAGCTGACTTATGCCGCCTTTGCCGAAGTCAATGTTCCGGCCGAGCATCTGGAGCCGGTTTTGATGATTGAGCTGCCGCGGCTGATCTTCCCGTTTGCCCGTAATGTGGTCACGCAATGCCTGACCGAAGGCGGATTGCCGCCGTTTATGCTCAATCCGATTGATTTTGCGGCGCTTTATGCCGCCCGCAGACAGGCGGCTGCCAACGACGCCGCCCACTAGACGGTGCCTTTGTCCTCGCAAATCCGCTGCCGGCGTCAAATGCGCCGGCGCGCTTTTTGTATCCCGAAAACTCCCGGTTGGAACAAGGGGGGCTTTTTTTTAATGGTGCCCCAAAAACGGATGCGCTTTTTTCCGTCGGCGGTCCGGTTGTCTCGTTGTCTTTGGATCCGGCCTTTATAATAAGCCGCTTCCCGTTTCGTGCAAAGAGGATTTTTGCCTCTTTTATTGCTCTCGAAGTTTTTTGTCCATTTTTGATTATACATTGTTTTTGCTTTTATATTTTTTATAAAAGCGCATTTTTTGCAACTAAAGGTTTACAAAATTTTGGGCTTGCAATCATTTAATATTTTGTTTAAGCTGGCCGACAGGCGTAAAGCAAAACTTTGCGTTTAGTGCCCGAAAAAGGGGCGCGGGACATTCGAAAGTCCTGGTATAGACGGTACTTCGGATATGGTGCCGTAAGAGTTGTGAGGTATATATCCCGCATCTTCATATATCCCCGCTGGAAACGGTCGGGGAGCCTTGAGTGTATGTTCAGAAACTTTAAACGGTTTTAAAGACTTAAGGGTCATTTCTATACATGATTTTCGAACTCTCCGACCACCTTCCATACAGGTGGTTTTTTGTTGGGTTTCCAGCCAAAAATCATGGTCTTGGTGGTCTCTGGGTGTTGAAAACAGATATAAGGAGCCTTGATTATGATCAGCAAACGCCAACTTGCCCGCGGCCGCATGCCCGACGGACAGCCAAACCCACTGGACGTGCATATCGGAAATCGTCTGCGTCTCAGACGCGTTTACCTCGGAATAACCCAAAAAGACCTGGCGACGCTTGCCGGTATCAGCCATCAGCAGATCCAGCAGTATGAAATCGGCGGCAACCGCATTTCCGCCCAGCGCCTGTGGATTTTCTCCCGGCTGCTCAATGTGCCGGTCGGCTTTTTCTTTGAAGACATGGATAAGGAGATGATTGCGAAAGTGTTCAGCATGCTGCCTGTTTCCGATTTCAGCGATTTGTGCATTGACGAATGTAAGATTGAGGAAAGAAGCGACATTCAGGAACTGGTCAGCGCCTATATGCGCCTGATCCGCAGCCGCCGCAAACCGCTTGCGGAATGTTTCCTGCGGTTGATCGACGAAATATCGCGCACTCCCGGCCACGAAGGCGAAGTTTCCCTGCGTGCCTGCCTGGGAACAAAACTTGCCGGCTTGAAGTGAGGTGTCCGCTTCTTTAAAAAGCCGTTATTGAAAAAGGCCTCCGCCAAAGGAGGCCTTTTTGCCGGGATGACCGTAATGCCGCCTGCACCGGCAGGCAAAGACCGGCATGCCGCCATCGGATCGTAAAACTCATCCCCCGGGCGGATCAGCTGCATCAGGTCCTTGTCCGCCGACACGACCGCCGCTTCCATGCTTTTTTCGAGCGCCGGCCGCACGTAGGCAACAATCAGGTTGTCGGGCTCATAGCCTTCCATCTCCAGATAATTGAACTTTCCCGGCCGTCAGGATTGTACGGCCGGGGGACGGATTTTCTTATTTAAAACGGCGATGCCGTTTGCATTGACCGGCAAAGCTTCGTCAGTCCTGCTTGTCTTTGAGGTCGGGCGCGGTCTTGACATAGTTTTCAACCATGATCGCCGATTTCTTGGCCAGCGCCACGCAGCCCGGTCCGGCCACGCAGCCGCCTTCGCAGCACATCACCTCGATCATGTTAAAGTCAGAACCTTTGGTCGCATACTGCTTCAGCAGCTTGATGCTGGCTTTGTTAAGACCGTTTATGGCTGTCGGCTTAAATTCCGCCTTGCCTTCGACCAGCGAGGCCACTGCGCCGGCAACACCGCCGCTGACCGGGAACCGGCGTCCCTGGGCGCAGGAGATTTTGGCGAATTCCTGCGGTTCGCAGTCGGCCACGTTAATGCCTGAAGCCACCAGCATGGCGCCGATTTCCTCAAACGTCAGCACATAATCGACGTTGGGATCGTTTTCCGCCTCGAAACGTTTGGCCAGACAGGGGCCGACGAAGACCGCCGTGCATTCCGGCTGTTCCTGTTTCAGCAGTTCGGCAGTGTAATACATCGGCGTGCGGGTGTGGGAAACGAAAGGTTTGATTTCCGGGATGTGCAGATCCGCGGCCTTGTAATAAGCCGGGCAGCAGGAAGTGGTCATCATCTTTTCGCCGTTTTCCATCTTTTCGATAAACTCGGCCGCTTCTTTGCGGGTGGTGATGTCGGCGCCGATCGCAACTTCGACAACGTCGGCAAAGCCGAGCTTTTTCAAGGCGCCGATCAGGTTGTTGATGGTGCCGGGGAACTGGCCGAGAACGGCCGGCGCCAGCATGGCGACCACTTTTTTGTTTTCGTCGGCCAGAAGCTTCAGCACGTCAACCATCTGCGACATTTCGACCACTGCGCCGAAAGGACAGGATTGCAGGCATTTGCCGCAGAGGATGCATTTTTCCGGATCAATGTGCTCTTTGCCGGATTCGTCTTTGCTGATGGCGCCGACCGGGCAGGCTTCCTCGCACGGGATCGGCACCCGGATAACGGCGTGATAGGGGCAGACTTCCTGGCAGCGTCCGCAAGAAATGCACTTGTCGGGGTCGATGGTTGAGCGTCCGTTGACGATGGTGATTGCCTGTTTGGGGCAGTTGACCTGGCAGGGTTTGGCAAAACAGCCGCGGCAGGCGTCGGTAACCAGATAGCGGGAGCGGATGCAGCCCGAGCAGGCGTCGGTGATGACCGACAGCTTGTTGACCGCGTGTTCGCTTCTTGCCAGCGCGCGTTCGCCGTATTCTTTTAAGCTTGTCAGTTCGTCGGTTTCGTCTTCGGGGGCAAAGCCCATGCTCGCCATGCAGCGGTATTTCAAAATGGCACGATCCTTATAGATGCAGCAGCGGCTCACTTCGCCGCCTTTGGGCCGCAGCTCAAGCGGAATGCGGTCGGCGTCGGCAAAGCGTCCCTGTAAAAATTTCTCGACGATTTTAACCAGAATGCGGGTGCGCATCTGGTTGGCGTTGTTCTTAGGTATCAGCATTAGTTTTCCCGGTTCAAAATTTCTCTTACTTTGTTGACTACTTTTTCAAAATTGGCTTCTTCGATAAGCTCGTCGTTGACCAGCACGAACGGTCCGCGGTTGTATTTTGCGGTGGTGTTCCTGCAATAGTTCATGCAGCGGGCCTCTTCGATTTCGATTTTGTCGGCAATGTCCGCCGGCGGGGCGAATTCCAGCACCTGGATCTGAGCCGCTCCCATTACGAAACAGGAGGTTCCGCAGCAGATTTTGATTTTCACTTTTTCCATAATTATGTTCCTTTACTACAAGTATCTGACCGAAATTTCCTTCAGGTACTGGCTTTGCAGCAGCCTGAATATCTTTTTGACGATGTTGCGCCTGATTTCAAGCTCCATCGGCAAACTCGGATCCTGGTGGGCGACGTTGATTTTGGTGCCGACCACGAAATCGATCCGGTCGCTGCCAAGCAGCAGGTTGACCAAACGGACCGAAGCGACGTTGGGTTTTCTGTCGATCCCTTCTTTTAGCATACGATACGCGTCGGTCAAGGTTAAAATGCCTTCCGTCACCAAATCGACCCCTTCCATGGTCGAGGCCATCGGGATCTGGGTGTCGAAGCTGGTCTTGTCGATTTCGCATTTCAGACACAGCTCGCGTTCGATAATGTTGGCGGTGGTGCCGCCGCAGATAGCCACCTTGCCGTCATAGTCGGAAACCAGTTCGGCAAATTCGCGGTCTTTGTCCTCGTCAAACGGCGGTCCGGTCAAAACCAGCAGTTTGCGCGGAGTGCGGAAGTAAATGGAAACGCAGCTGATGTCGTCGCCGGCCTTGTGGTCGATTTCCTTGGTCAGCGCTTCTTCGACGATCTTTTGCGCCAGCGTCTGCGACGACATGTAAGGGTCTTTTTCAATTTCTTTTAAAACGAAGTCTATACAGCCCTGCCGTCCCCAGCCGAGCGGATAGCGCTTGTTGCCGAGCCCTGCCTGGGTGACGCCGTCCGACATCAGGATAATGCGGTCTTCCGGCTGGGTGGTTATCTGCGAAACGCTGATGGTGCGTTCTTTCCATTTCGGCGAGGAAAATTCCCGTCCTTTGATCGCCAGCAGCCGGTGGTTGCGGATGAAGATGTAGCGGGGGTTGTCCATCTCGAAAATCCGGGTTTTGCCCTCCAGTTCGCTGTCAACGATGGAAAAGGTGGCATAGCTGATCTTGCGTATCTGGCAGATCGGCAGCGCGTCCATCATAATTTCGCTTGAGCGCAGCAGGTCGGTGTTGTCTTCCATGAATTTCATGGCCATCCGGGTGGTCATCGACGACAGGATGTTGGCCTTTACGCCGCTGCCCAGCCCGTCGGAAAGAATGCTGATCACCCGTCTTTCCTCTGGAATTTTCTTGGAATATATGGTGTCGCCGAAGCAGTCTTCGCCGTCTTTCTGCCTTTGGCAGGAACCGATGTCGATAAACAGCGAATTGCTCATTTGTCGTCCTCGTAAGATTTGATCGGTTTTTCCACGCTGCTTTCGGATTCGCCGCCGGCGTAGTCTTCGGCGATCGAGCGCAGCAGAATTTCCGTTTCCGCCATATGTTCGCCCAAAGTGCAGGCAATCTGCTGGACGGTGGCCAGGTTTTTGCGGATCACGTCTTTGGCCTTTTCGGCGATTCGCTCCTTTTTCATCTCCATTTTGGTCACGTCCTGGATAATGCCGCCGACAATCTGTTTCTTGTCGATGTTGAAGACCACCACGTCAAACAGCCGGTCGCCGAAGCGGACGTGTTCGCGCCGGATATCCTGTTCAAGGTCGAGCGAAGCCGAAAACAGGTTGGTGAAGTCTATGAAGTCGCGAAGGTCGGCGCCGCGAAGGTCGTTTCGTTCGTAAATTTCCCCGTGTTCCGCTTCCGACCAGAAAGTTTCGGCGAACTTGTCGTTATATTCGATGATGTTTAACCGGCTGTCGGCAATCACGATCGGCGAGGGAATGCAGCGGAGAAGGGCATTGGCCTTGCGCTGGGCCTGCTGTTTCATGTTGGAAACGCACATTTCCGGTTCGGCTTTGCCGGAAAGCATTGCGCGGGCAAAATTGCGGCAGGTGTCATAACCGCAGCCGCCGCAGTTCAATTCGTCTTCCACGCCGTATTTGCCGATCACCGCCAGCGCCCGTTTGATTTCCGCTTCGCCGAATTCTTTGTCTTTGACGGCTTTTTCGCCGTATTGCAGGCTGATGTCTGCCTGCGGTTCGCGTTTGCCGGCACGGTCGGAAAAGTCGCTGTGTTTCAGAATGTTCAGCCGTTTGTCAAAACCGGGATTGCGGTTGCTCATGCAGGGGCCGGCCACGCAGCCACCGTGGCAGGCCAGGCATTCGATAAAAACCGGCCGGTCGAAATTTTCCGCTTTCAGCCCCGCCAGTTCGCGTTTGATGTTCTGGATGCCCGATACCTGCATCATGTAGGCGTTTCGGGCAGCCGTATAAGGTTTAACGGTTTCGATCATGCCGCCTTCGATCGGATAGGCGGTGCCTTCTTCCGCTTTGGTCATTACGAATTTGTCATAAACGCTGGTGCGGATTTCCTCCGGAAAAATTCCGGCTTCCCGGAACCATTGACGGATGTCTCCGAAGCTAAGGCTTAAGCTCAGCAGCTCGGGGTGGGCGTCAGCTTCGAGCTTTTTGGCGATGCAGGGGCCGACGAACACCACTTCGATGTCCTTGCCCAGCTTATCTTTCAGCATCCGGCAGTGAGCCAGCAGCGGCGACGAAAGCGGCGTCAGGTGCGGCGTCATCTCCGGCAGGTATTTGCGTACGTACTCGACCACTGCCGGGCAGGCGGTGGAGATCAGCAGTCCCGATTCTTTTTCTCCGAGCAGGCGGGCGATGTGGGCGGAAACTTCCTCCGCGCCGGCAGCGGTTTCTCCCACCCCGCGGAAGCCGAGCCGGCGCAGGGAAGCGATCATCTTTTCCGCCGGCAGGCCGTCAAATTCGGCAATCCAGGAAGGCGCCAGGGAAACGTAAACGTCTTTGCCCGATTCGATCAGGTGTTTTGCCCGTGTCAGGTCGTTGCGCGGCTGTTTGGCTTTGGCCGGGCAGACCCGGTAACAAGTACCGCAGGCAATGCACAGGTCGGGCACGATCTGGGCGCTGCCGTCTTCGATCTTGATTGCCTTGACCGGACAGCGGCGGACGCATTTGTAACAGTCCACACAGTTGTTTTTGATTGTATATAGAGGGTATTCGCGGTCGGACATGGTTTTGTTCCCGGTCGGTTATTTGCGGAAGTTTTTTTCCAAAATGTCAAGCAGGGTGCCGTTGTCGACGTTGTGATATTCCACCCCGTCAATGGTGATGTTGGGACCGACGGCGCAGCGGTTGCAGCAGCGAAGCCCGGTCAGTTCGACTTCGGCCTCAATTTCGTTTTGTTCCAGAAAATTTTGAATCAGCTGGAGGTTTTTGGCGTTTCCCCGGGCAAAACAGGAGCTGCCCATACATACTTTGATAACGTGTGCCATTGCACATTTCTCCCTTTTGGAAAAGTCTGTATCTGAAAGTATAGCCGAGAGCACGAAAAAAACAACAGTATTTTTAGCTAAGCGCGGTACATAATTTTGCTTAAATACAGTCCGCAGGCCGGTGCCGTCGGCCCCGCCGCCCGCCGGTCGCGGGCTTCAAGGATGGTTTTTATTTCTTCCGGCGCCAAGTGTCCGTCGCCGACCATTTTCAGCGTGCCGACCATATTGCGCACCTGATGATGAAGAAAAGAACGTGCTTCCGTATAAAAGAAAATGTTTTCTCCTTCCTGCCGGATGTCGAGCCGGTCGAGCGTTTTGAGCGGCGATTTGGCCTGACATTTGACCGCGCGGAAGGAAGTGAAGTCATGATGTCCGAGGAGATAAGCCGCGCCTTCGCGCATTTTTTCGACATCCAAAGGAACCACTACCGGCCAGCTGCGGTTTTTGTCAATGACAAGCGGCGCCCGGCGGTTGGTGATGCGGTAAATATAAGCGCGTCCGACGGCCGAATAGCGGGCGTGAAAGTCCGGTGCCGTTTTTTCCGCCGCCAGCACCGAGACCGGTGCTTCCATACTGCGGAGATGAGCGTTTACCGCCTCGCGCAGGCGAAAAGGGTCAACTTCGCGGTTTAAATCGAAATGAGCGACCTGCGCCAGCGCATGCACCCCGGCGTCCGTGCGGCCGGCGCCGTAAACTTCGGTTTTTTCCTGACAAAAGGCTTCGACCGCCTTTTCCAGAAACTCCTGCGCACTCGGCCCGTCCAGCTGTTTCTGCCAGCCGAGCAGATCGGTGCCGTCATATTCTACGGTAATTTTGTAGCGCTGTGTCATTATTTGTTTTTTTAAGCGACGGCGGAAGCTTTGCTTTGGGCGGAAGTTTCCTCATGCGCCAAAAGGCCGAGTTTGTCTTCCACTTCCCAAATGACTTTCAGGGCGTCAAAAGCATTTTCGCCGGAAATGCGCGGCGTCGCCTCGCCGTTAACGCAACTGATAAAGTGGCTCAGCTCGGCGGTCAACGGCTGATTGCTCGGAATAAACAGTTGTTCCACGCTGCCTTTTAAGCCATAGTTCATCCATTCAGGAATATTTTCCTGATTAACATACGGCATGCGGCCCTGCGAATGTACGTTGATGCTCTGGTTGATGAAGTCCATGTCGATATAGTTGGTGTCGGTGGTAACCGTCAGGGTGCGTACCCGGGCCTGGGTAATGCGGCTGGCGGTAATGTTGGCGGTAACGCCGTTGGCAAATTCCAGCACCGCGGTGATATAATCTTTGCCTTCCGGATGATCGGAAGTTTTGACGGCGGCGGCTTGTACGTTGATGACCGGCGACCTGACCAGCGACTGGATGACTTCGACGTCGTGGATCATCAGGTCCATGGCCACGTCGACATCGGTAATGCGGCCGGAAGCGGCGGACATTCTCTGCGCCGTCAGCGAACGGATCTTGGAGGTGTCGGAAAGGATTTTGCCCATCTGTTCAACCGCCGGGTTAAATCTCTCGATATGGCCGACCAAAAGCACGACATTATTCTTTTTGGCGGCGTTGATCAGGCGCCGGCATCCTTCTTCGGAAGTGGCCAACGGCTTTTCCATCATGCAGTGAATGCCTTTGTTCAAAAAGAATTCGCCGACGTCCGCATGGGTGACGGAAGTGGTGACGACACTGACGGCGTCAACCTTTTCGGCAACTTCCTCCATGCTGGAAAATACTTTTACGCCGAATGTTTCAGCGGCTTTTTGGGCGGCTTCGGGAAAAATGTCGTAAACGCCGACGAGTTCGACGTTCGGCAGAGATTTGTAAGTTTTAAGATGGTTCTTGCCCATCATGCCGGCGCCGATGACCGCAACTTTGATTTTAGCCATGCTGAAAAATCCTCATTTTTGGAGTTGAAAACACAATCTGCGCGCATATATATCATACTTTTTAATAAAATGCTCTTAACATGTTGTTACAAAATGTTACAAAAAATCCCGCGGCTTTTGCGGCTGCGGGATTTTTTTGCAGGATAAACCGAACGTTTGTCATTCGGTGTAGACGATAACCTGGAATTCCTTGGAAGCTTCATGCACGGCCTCGCCCAAAGAGGCAAAGACGTTTTGCGTGAAATAATATTCCAGATAATCGCGTTCGTCGCCTTCGTATTTGCCGACGTAACGGAGTTCGTGCTCTTCGCGGATGTCCGTATATTTCAGCG
>ERZ773148.2750-NODE-2750-length-12910-cov-3.969273_pt1 | contig 12910 bp, 14 predicted proteins | sample MGYA00580846_ERZ773148 | MGnify/ENA primary metagenome ERZ773148 (study PRJEB29015, sample SAMEA2737879) | human gut metagenome | biome: human gut; feature: human-associated habitat; material: faeces | place: China | collected 2012 ...
ATTTTTCAGAGCCGCTACCGCCATGTGCCGGAGATGGTGCGGATGGGAGCGGATATCCGACTGGAGGGCCGGGTGGCCGTGGTATGCGGCGTAGACCGGCTCCACGGAGCCGCTGTCCGGGCCAAGGAGCTGCGGGGCGGCGCATCGCTGGTGCTGGCCAATAATCCCGGCGGGAGCCCCGTCCCATGGACGGACGGGGAGCGGGATATCCGGATTGTAACCGACGGCGCTGTCGCCTATGTTGACGTTATGGTCAAGAGCGGCGACGGCGGGAGCCTAAGTGGCATTACGATCATGATGATCCCGGCCGAGGGCAACGTGATTAAGATTAGCGGATACGGGTTTGAGGTACCGGCGCAAATATCTATCACCAACATCTATATGCGGTATCCCCGCCGGCGGGCGCGCATCCACCAGATCATGCTGGGGGATGTGGAGGTATACGACGGCGAGATTACCGACCTATCGTACAAGGACATCAACGATACGGTGATGCAGGTCCTGCCCCAGCAGTCCATGCAGGTTACGGTCCGCAACATCCTCGGCCTGACCCCGGAGGCCGAGCGGGAGGACCCGCGGTACACCAGCCTGTATACGCAGGCGCGAGTGCAGATTGGCTACGGGGTGCGCGGCGGTGTGGAGTGGATACCCACCGGGCGGTGGTTTTTGTCCTCCTACGCGGTGGACAAGGACACCGTAACATTTAACTGGATCGACGCGTTGGCGGTGTTAAATACCGGCGATTTTTGCTGGTCGATCGGCGGGCAGACGTTTGCGCAAAGCGTGGACGACGTCGCGGTCGGCCCAACCCCGACCAGCGGACAGCATATCCGCTCGGTCGGGGAGAGGTACGACATCGGCGTCGACCGGCAGTACATGGCGCACGATCTGGACATGGTGTCCAACCCCTGCCCCATCGTCACCGAGGCGGCCGCCCTGCAGCTGCTGGCCAACGCCTCTGGCAACCGTATCCGCATTACCCGGACGGACAATGCTGTGGATTTGTCCATGGAGGACATGGCGTCCGGCCAATACGATTACACCATCAGCGATCACGAGCTATACGCCAGCCCCGCCGTGGACGCGGAGGACAAGCTGCGGGAGATCGTCGTCACCACCCACAGGCGCGGTGGGGAGATGACGTCAAAGACGCTCGGGGAGGGCATCCCGTTAGGCGCTGTCCCTACGCTGCTGACGGCCCCGGGGTTGCTTGCCTCCGTATCAGTCAACGCGGCTGCTGGTATCAATTACCGTCAATACGGGTACGCCGCCTATCTGTGGGCATCACCCCCCGCTGCGTCGACGATGGTGCTGTCTAAGGTCGCGGAGACGGTGGACGTCGATGTGCCGATTGGGGTGGGGCCGGTTGGCAGCACGATTAAACTGGACAACCCGCTGGTGGACGGGGCAGTGGTCACGGCGGCGGATTACGCCGGCCGGGCATACAGCGTACTGCGGTACGGCCTAGTCTACAGCCTGTCCCACCGGGGATATCCCCATCTGGACGCGGGCGACCGGATCAAGCTGGAGATCGACGGGACAACCGTCCCGGTACTGATAACCGAAAACACCATTACCTATAAGGGCGGCGCGATGCGCGGCACGACCAAAGCGAGGAGGCTGCTATGATTACCCCAAAGACCGATTGGACGGCAACGGATTATTTTAATCTGGAGGACTACGAGCGCATCCGGAGCAATGTATCGGAGCTGGCGCTGGAATACGGCGTCAGGCTTACCGTACCGGACGCCGAGGGAAGCTTAGTGTCCATTGTCCCGCCGGCCGACAGTTACGGGATGCCACTGACGCAGTTAATCCGCAATGAGATACTGCTGTTATGCATCCGGATTGCCCGGGCGCGGGGCTGGCATTTTGCCTTGGCAGCGGAGGTAACCGCCGAGCAGGAGGAGGCCGATCCGTGGGCGCCGGTGGTCAATGTCCCCCGCTGGTTTGACTGGCAGGAATTAAACGCCATCGAGCAGTTATGCGGGCTGGCCATTGCCGACGTGAGATCGGCGGAATACGGCGCAGGCCACGAGTATGGCACGGGCGTTGAGTATGGAGGTGCCGGAGTTGGATAAGATCAGTTTAAAGGATCAGGTCGGCGGCGTAAAAAACCGGGTGACGCTGATTAAGGTAGAAGGCACAGAAAACACCTACGACGTATATGCCGACCGCACCGGCGTAACGCAGGTCGGGGACGAGATCACGGCGGCGGACATCAATCAGATACAGGATAATGCGGAGCGGGCGATCGGAGACGCCACCGGCTATGACCGGGTAATCCCCTATGCGGAAGGTACGCAGACAACCGCAAAGGTAATTTCCGCTCCGGTGGAACCGGCTGCGGAGAATACGGCGGGGCTGTGTGTGCGGGTGAAGATGCCGGTCGCATTCGATGAGACCTTTTATTTGGCCGTATCTACATGGTCGGCCCCGATCGCGGCAGAGGAGAGCGTGACCGGGTACACGCCTGTCTGGCCCGCCGGGATATACACCTTTACCTACGACGGGACGGCGTGGCGACTTCCTCTTCCGATGGCGGCGGGGACGGCGTATACGGATAACCGTGCCAATCTGGCGATAACATCGTCCGCACAGTACACCGACAACGCCGTGGACGCGGAGACCGCCCGGGCGCAGCAGGCAGAGACGGCGTTAAGCCATGCCATCCGCCGCAGTTACTCTCCGGCTCTGCATGGGACGGCGGCAGGGGAAACGGTGCATATCACGGATTCGGCGGCGGAAAGCGACTTCTCCCGGCTGGCGGTGATCGGACGGTCAACACAGGACGGCGAACCGTCGCCGGATACCCCGATAGCTATCGCAGGCGTACAGCCCCGCGCGGTGCGGGTGTGTGGGAAGAATCTGGCGAACATCCCAGATAAAACGGTTTCCAACAGTAATTACGTTGGGTTCACCGACGTATACAGTAAAAATGGCCCTGGCGTGATGCACATGGTGGATAAATCCAAGATATACACCCTGTCAGCCTACATCGACAATACCAGCGGCGAGACCACTTCGGGAGTGAAAGTGTGGTATGTAAAAGACGGCGTTATTAAGGCGTTTAATACTGCAAACAGTGTGACGATCCCTGTTGGGAGCAAAGGCATATCAACCTACGTTATTGATTTAACGGCGCTTAATTGGGATGGAGTAACAGGCTTATTCCCGGGACTTGACCTGCGCGCAGGCGGAGAAGGCAAAACCGTGTCCGCATCACAGGTGCAGTTTGAAGCCGGAGATGCCGCCACGCCCTACGAGCCATATGCAGGGACGGATTACCCGCTGACGCTGGAGACGCCGATGTACAGCCTGCCGGGAGGGGCGGATGAAATCGACCTTGTGAGCGGTGCGGAGATGCGGCGATGCGGGGTGATTACGCTGGACGGAACGGAAAGCGGATGGGGAATGTCTGGCGGCGCGTTTGTCTACTCAATCTCCGGAAAAGCCTTCGGTGTTAATAATATCCAGTGTACGCACTTCCACCCGAACATGGTTGCTATTGCCAACATGGAAAATGGCGGAATGCGCGGGTATGAATCCTCAAACGCCGTCTACTTTAAAGCGACGGACTATGCGAATGTGACCGAGTTTAAGGCGTGGCTCGCAGCACAAAACACAGCCGGTACTCCCGTTACTGTTGTCTACCAACTCGCTAATCCTGTCACCACCGACCACGCCCGGGCGGACATCTCCCAGCCGCCCCCGGAGGCCAACGTAAGCGCCGACGGCGCGCCGGTGGACGTGACCTACAGCCGGGATTTGCAAAAGGCGTTTGACACATTACAGGCGGCGGTCCTTGCCGCCGGATCAAATTAAAAGGAGGATGCAGTATGTTTAATTATGGCAAATGGGTACGCGACGGTCTGGTTGCGGGGTACGGCAGCGGAGAGTTTTCCGGGCCTCGCGTCGTTACCTTGACAGCGGGATACGTCGCCAACGGTACGCTGACGCAGGACGACGCGGCGGTGATCGCCGCATCCATGGAGCAGATCGACGCGGACAAGGCCGCGCAGGAAACCCCGCCCGAAGAGGATGCCGCACCGCCGGATACCCCGGACGGCGTAACATATCAGGATTAATTAAAGGAGGATGCAAACCATGGCAAAAATCTATCTATCCCCGGCAGCGCATGAGCATGACCGCAAATGCGCCTACGACAGCGCCTGCAGCGAGAACAACCATTGCAACCAGTACATCGACCAGATGATCCCGTATCTGGATGCCTGCGGGATCGAGTGGAAACGCAGCGACAAGGCCAACACCGGCGACCGGTACGACATCACCATCGCCGAGAGCAACGCCTTTGCGCCGGACATCCACTATGTAGCCCACACCAACGCCTTTAACGGCACGGTCAAGGGAAGTCGTCTGCATGTGTACTGGTCGGATGAAAAGTCCCGGGAATGGGGCCAAAAGGTGCTGGATTGGCGCAAGAAAATCTACCCATATCCCGTGGCGCTGAAGGACGGTTCCGGGCTGGGCGAGGTCAAAAAGACCAAGGCCGTGTGTCTGTACGAGGAGCTGGTATTCCACGACAACTTGGAGGATGCCAAATGGATGCACGAACATATGCGGGAAATGGCGGAGTACACCGTCCGGGCCATCTGCGACATCCTCGGTGTGGCGTTTGTAGACCCGTATGCCAAGCCCGAGGAGCCGGAGGAAACCCTGTACCGCCCGCAGGTCGGGGCGTTTAAGGATAAGGCCAACGCCGACAGATTGGCCGCAGAGTTAAAGGCCAAGGGCTACAGCACCTATATCGTGCAGGCGGATGGCCTGTACAAGGTGCAGACCGGGGCGTTTATCGACAAGGCCAACGCTGACCGCATGGCGGACAAGCTGCGGGCCGATGGGTACGCCGTGTACATCTCCACCACCGGCGGAAGGCCCGTGGAAAAGCCCGCGGAGCCGGTTAAGCCCGCAAAGCCCACCCTCCGCGTCGGCGCAAAGGTGAGGTGTAGTAACGTCCGGGTACACGCTACGGCGACCGGAAGCGGCGCAGGCGCGTCGGTATCCGGCGAGTATGAGGTCACCCGTTATCTGCCGGAGCGCCCCTACGGCGTACATATCGGCGGGCTGGGATGGATCCGGCCGGGCGACTGTACTGTGATCGGTTAAGGAGGACATATATTATGGATGGCATTGCATTGGTCCTTGTTATGGCGGTAACAGCGGAGGCACTGGTGGAATACGGGAAGAACATCGGAAAGGCGATCGTCGCCGGGGAAGTCAAAACGGCGATCACCCAACTGTCGGCGATGCTGATATCGTTCCTCTTGTGTTTCCTCGTAGAGGCGGATTTCTATTCCGTGCTTGGCGTTACGTTCGCGTGGCCGTGGGTAGGAAACCTGCTAACCGGGATATTAACTTCCCGCGGAGCTAATTTCGTCAGCGACTTCTTTGGTAAGTTGCAGGGAGTCGGCAAAGCAAAATAACGTGCATGTAAGAAAGGACCGGGGAGCAATCGCTGCAACAACGACGCTCCCCGGTCCTTTCTTTATTTTTAAGGCGGTTTTTATGACGTTTAAACCTAGTTTAAATCTCATTTAAATAAGCAAATAAGGGCTGTTTAAGGATTATAGAAACAATTTTTTCGCAATTTATTTGCAAAGCAACACTGGAAGGTCTGCTGCGCGGCGATTACCAGAGCCGCATGAACGGGTACGCCATCGGCCGCCAGAACGGCTGGATGTCCGCAAATGACATCCGGGAGCTTGAAAACCTCGACCGTATCCCGGCAGAGGATGGCGGCGATTTGTACCTCATTAACGGCAATATGCTCCCACTGAAAAATGCGGGTGCTTTTGCAGATACACCTACCGATGACGGAAAGGAGGAAGAAACCGATGAAGAAGTTCTGGAATTGGAAGAACCAGACGGAGACAGCGGAACGAACGCTGTTCCTGAACGGAACCATCGCCGAGGAAAGCTGGTTTGACGATGAAATCACACCACGGCTTTTCAAGGATGAGCTCATGTCCGGCAGTGGCAACATCACCGTGTGGATCAACAGCCCCGGTGGCGACTGCGTCGCGGCGGCGCAAATCTACAATATGCTCATGGACTACAAGGGTGATGTGACCGTGAAAATTGACGGTATTGCCGCATCCGCAGCGTCCGTCATCGCTATGGCAGGCACGAAGGTGCTGGTGTCCCCGGTGTCCATGCTCATGATCCACAACCCCATGACGGCGGCATTCGGCAATTCGGACGAGATGCAGAAAGCTATCGAGATGCTCTCAAGCGTTAAGGATTCCATCATCAACGCCTATGAGATCAAGACGGGGCTGTCTCGTGCAAAGCTGTCTCATCTCATGGATGCGGAAACCTGGATGGACGCAAACAAGGCTGTGGAACTTGGCTTTGCGGATGAAATTATGCAGAGAAGCACGGAAACCGAGAATACTGCTGCACCCACCGTTTCCATGCTGTATTCCAAGGCAAATGTGGTGAATTCTCTCATGGAGAAGATTGCCGCAGAGTGCGCCATTCAACCCAAAGCCGAAACAAAACACAGAGCCGATGACCTTATGGAGCGGCTCAATCTCATTAAAAACTGGAGGTAATTTATATGACGATCAATGAACTGCGCGAAAAGCGCAACCATGCTTGGAACGCTGCAAAGGCATTTGTGGAGACCAAGCGTGACAAGGACGGTCTGCTTTCCGATGAGGATTCTGCGACCTATGCCCAGATGGAAAAGAAGGTTCAGGACTACGGTGCTGAAATCGAGCGCATGGAGGCTATGGCAGCGATGGAGGCTCAGCTTTCCAAGCCCACTTCTGCGCCCATCACCGAAAAGCCCCTGAACGGAAAGACCACCGAGGATAAGAAGCCTAAGAGCTTCCGTGCCACCGATGCCTACCGCAGCGGTATGCTCAACGCTCTGTGTACCAACTTCCGTCAGATTAGTAATGTGCTGCAGGAGGGCATCGATGCCAATGGCGGCTATCTGGTGCCGGATGAGTATGACAGCCGTCTCATTCAGGTGCTCAACGAGGAAAACGTTATGCGTTCTCTCGGCACTGCTATCACCACCAGCGGTGAGCACAAAATCAACATCGCAGCCACCAAGCCTGCGGCTGCGTGGATCGAGGAGGGCGGCGCACTGACTTTTGGTGACGCTACCTTCGACCAGATCATCCTGGATGCCCACAAGCTCCATGTTGCTGTAAAGGTGACCGAGGAGCTGCTCTACGATAACGCATTCAATCTGGAAAACTACATTCTGGAGCAGTTCGGTAAGGCTCTGGCCAATGCCGAGGAGGATGCGTTCATCAACGGCACCGGCACCGGTCAGCCCCTGGGTATTCTCGCCGAAACCGGCGGCGCACAGGTCGGGGTGACAACAAAATCTTCTGGCAAAGTGACAGCCGACGAGGTAATCGATCTGGTGTACTCCCTTAAGCGTCCCTACCGTAAGAACGCCGTGTTCCTTGCCAACGATGTCTGCGTCGCAGAGCTCCGCAAGCTGAAGGACAGCACGGGTCAGTATCTGTGGCAGCCCTCTCTGCAGGCGGGTGAGCCTGACCGTGTGCTGGGTTACAAGGTTTACACCTCTGCATATTTCCCTGTCCCTGCTCCCGGCAAGGCCGCAGTCGCATTCGGCGACTTCAGTTACTACAACATCGGTGACCGTGGCTCTCGTTCTATTGCGGAACTGAAGGAGCTGTTTGCTGGAAATGGCATGGTCGGCTTTGTCGCAAAGGAGCGTGTGGACGGAAAGCTGGTGTTGCCCGAAGCAGTCAAGCTGCTCAAAATGGCATCTGCCTGATGAGAGGAGGCGGCGGTGATGGATGGGCTTCTTTCCAAAGTGAAAGCCAACCTCATACTGGAACACACGGCGGATGATGCCTTGCTGAAAAGCTACATCGCCGCCGCTGTTTCTTACGCCGAAAGCTACCAGCACATCCCAGAGGGCTACTACAAGGAGAACCCCATGCCGCCCACCACAGAGCAAGCCGTTATTATGCTGTCGTCCCACTTCTACGAAAGCCGGGACGGCAGCACGGGCGGCTTCTTTGCGGATAACACCGGAGCAGCACAGCAGGTGTGGAACACGGTCAATCTGCTGCTCCGCTTGGATAGGCGGTGGCAGGTATGAGCTTCGGGAAAATGAACGGCTTCGCCGACATCGTGGAAAACCGTCAAGTCAAGGACAGCGAGGGCTTTACCCATTCCGAGGATGAAGTCCTCGCTTCCGTCCGTGTGTACCGGGAAGGTCGGCACGGCAGTCAGCGGTGGGCAAACCTCGCTGCATTCAGTGAAGCGACCGACCTGTTCCGCTTTCGGTGTATTCCTGGGCTGACGGTCACTACCGATCATTTTCTCATCTGCGATGACTGTCGCTACGACATTGTGTCCGTGGAGGATGTAAAGGGGCGTGGGATGTACATTGAGTTGCTGGCAAAGAAGGAGGTGCCGACCGTTGGCAAAAGCTGAAATGAAAATGCCGGAGGATTTCCTTCTAAAGATATCCAGGCTCGGCAGCAACTTTGACAGCGTGGCGGATACCGTCCTGCAGGCCGGTGGCGAGGTGGTGCTGAAGAAGGTCAAGAGCAATCTTTCCTCCGTCATCGGCAGAGGGACAAAGTTCAAATCCCGCACCACGGGCGAACTGGAAGGCGCATTCGGCCTTTCTCCCTCCAAGCTGAACCGGGACGGAAACCACGACATCAAGGTCGGTTTTGCTGAGCCTCGCTCGGACGGCGGCAGCAATGCCAAACTTGCCAACATTCTCGAATACGGCAAGCACGGTCAGCCTGCAAAACCGTTTCTGAAACCTGCGAAAACGGCATCCCGGCAGGAATGCATCGATGCCATGACCAAGGCGCTGGATGAGGAGGTGGAAAAGCTGTGAGTCTTCTATCCGATTTACAAACCATCGCCGAGCATTGCGGTGTTCCAGTGGAAACGGGTGTGTTCTCCGGCAAAGCCCCGGACACCTATTTTGTGATAACCCCAATGTCGGACAGCTTTGAGCTTCACGCCGACAACACCCCCGGCTGCGAAACGCAGGAGGCACGGCTGTCCCTCTTCACAAAGGACAGTTACACCAAACTGAAAAATGACCTTGTCCGTGCCTTGCTTGGTGCGGACTTTTATATTACCGACCGCCGGTACATCGGCTTTGAGGCCGAAACCGGCTACCATCACTACGCCATTGATGTGGCGCAAATCTACGAACTGGAGGAATGAATCATGGCAACGATTGGTCTTGACAGACTGTATTACGCAAAAATCACGGAGAACGACGCCGGGGAGGAAACCTACGGTACGCCGTCTCAGCTTGCGAAAGCCATCTCCGCTGACCTTTCGGTGGAACTGGCAGAGGCGACGCTCTATGCCGACGACGGTGCTTCGGAGATCGTGAAGGAATTCAAGTCCGGCACGCTCTCCCTCGGCATTGACGATATCGGCTCTACAGCGGCATCCGACCTCACGGGTGCAACCATCGACAAAAACAAGGTGCTGATTTCCGCATCCGAGGACGGCGGCGACCCTGTGGCGGTTGGCTTCCGTGCCAAGAAGTCCAACGGCAAGTACAAGTATTACTGGCTGTACCGTGTGAAATTCGGTATTCCGGCAACGAACCTTGCCACCAAGGGCGACAGCATTACCTTCTCCACGCCGACCGTTGAAGGCACCATTCTGCGCCGCAACAAGGCAGACGCAGGCGGCAAGCACCCGTGGAAGGCGGAAGCACTGGAGGGCGATGTGCCCACTGCGACCATCACGAACTGGTATAAGGAAGTCTACGAGCCGACTTATACTACAACTCCCCAGAATCAGGGCTAACGGAGGTAACGCACAATGGATAACGAAAGAACCGCAGTCATCACTATCGGCGACGAGGAGTACACGCTGCTCCTCACAACCAAGGCCACCAAGGAGATCGCCGGTCGATACGGCGGTCTGGAAAACCTCGGCGAGAAGCTGATGAAGTCCGAGAACTTTGAAATGGCCATCGGAGAGATCGTGTGGCTTATCACGCTTCTGGCAAATCAGAGCATCCTCGTCCACAACCTCAAGGATAAGGAACACCCCAAGGAGTTGCTCACCGAAGATGTGGTGGAGCTTCTGACCACGCCCCTCGACCTCGCCGGATACAAAACCGCCATTACGGAGGCGCTCTACAAGGGCACCAAGCGGAATGTGGAAAGCGAGAAAGACGCAAAAAACGCGCAAGTCGGGTAACGGTCTCCGATGCGGAGCTGTTTACCCGGCTTCTCTATTACGGTCTTGCCCACCTGCATCTCAGCCAGGATGAGGTGTGGCTGATGCCGTTTGGTCTGCTGTTGGACTTATGGGAGTGTCACAAGCAGTATAACGGGCAGGCTGTTCCTGCTCACGAACACTACATCGACGATATTATCCCGGACGGCATTTAAGGAGGTGACGGCGAATGGCAGATAGTTTCGGACTGAAGATCGGTCTTGAGGGCGAAAAGGAATTCAAAAAAGCACTGGCGGACATTAACCAGTCCTTCAAGGTGCTCGGCTCCGAAATGAAGCTCGCCACCTCTCAGTTCGATAAAAATGACAAATCCGTGGAGGCTCTCGCCGCACGGAACAAGGTGCTGCGAAAAGAGATCGACGAGCAGACAACAAAAATCGACACCCTTCGCAAGGCTCTGCAGAATGCCGCCACCTCTTTCGGGGAGAATGACCGTCGCACCCAGAACTGGCAGATCCAGCTCAACAATGCCGAAGCCGCCCTCAATGACATGAACCGGGAGCTGGATGAAAACGAGAACGCCATCAAGGATGGCGGCAAGGCTGCGGAGGAATCCGGCAGTAAGTTTGAAGGCTTCGGCAAGGTTCTCAAAACCGTAGGTGTGGCGCTCGGCGCCGTGGCTGTCGCCGCAGGTGCCGCCGCCGTAAAGCTCGGCAAAGAAGTCATCGCCGCCTATGCGGACTATGAGCAGCTGGTCGGTGGCGTGGACACCCTGTTCAAGGATTCCTCGCAGCAGCTTCAGACCTATGCCGCCAATGCCTACAAGACGGCAGGCCTATCCGCAAACGACTACATGGAGACGGTCACGGGCTTTTCCGCATCGTTGATCCAATCTCTCGGCGGCGATACGGAAAAGGCTGTGAAATACGCTGACATGGCCATTACGGATATGTCCGATAACGCCAATAAGATGGGCACGGATATGTCCTCCATTCAGAATGCCTACCAGGGTTTTGCCAAGCAGAACTACACGATGCTCGACAACCTCAAGCTGGGTTACGGCGGCACAAAGCAGGAAATGGAGCGACTCCTTGCCGATGCGGAAAAGATATCCGGCGTTAAATATGATATCTCCTCCTACGCTGATGTGGTAGAAGCCATCCATGTCATGCAGGAAAGCATGGATATTGCCGGTACCACCGCCAAGGAAGCGGAAGCTACCATCTCCGGCTCTATGAATGCGCTGAAATCCGCCGTATCCAACCTCATCGTAGGTTTCGGCGATGCCAACGCAGACATGGAACTGCTGTGCGGCAACATGGTGGACGCCTTCAAGACCGTGGTGGAAAACATCACTCCGGTCATTGAGAACATCGTGGCGGCTCTGCCCACGGCGCTGGATGCTCTGCTGACGGCTGTGGGTGAACTGCTGCCCACACTGCTGGAAGCGGTCACCGAACTGTTCTCGCAGGTGCTGGAAACGCTGCTGTCTTTGCTTCCGCAGCTTATCCCGGCGGCGGTGTCCGCGCTCATGACCATCGTGAACACGCTGATCGAGAATCTGCCGCTGCTCATCGATGTGGCGGTACAGCTGGTAACCACACTGGTGGCAGGTATCGGAAACGCTCTGCCTACCCTTATTCCTGCGGCAGTGCAGGCTATCGTTACCATCGTACAGGGTTTGGTAGACAGTTTGCCCATGATTCTGGATGCGGCGCTTCAGCTGATTACAGGCTTGGCGCAGGGACTTCTGGATGCTATCCCCGTGCTGATTGCGGCACTTCCCGAAATCATCAACGGAATCATCACGTTTCTGTTGGACTCCATTCCGCAGATCATTGAAACCGGCATTCAGCTGTTGACCTCGCTGGTGACTGCATTGCCGGAGATCATCATGGCAATCGTGGAAGCGATACCAAAAATCATTGACGGCATTATCACCGCTGTGCTGAACGCCATTCCCCAGATTATTCAGGCGGGCATCGACCTACTGATTTCCCTCATTCAAGCCTTGCCGCAGATCATCACCACCATTGTACAGGCAATTCCGCAGATTATCTCCGGTATCGTCAATGCACTGGTCGGAAACATCGACAAGATCATCATGGCAGGCGTTCAGTTGTTCGTTGCGCTGATTGAAAACCTGCCCACCATCATCGTGGAAATCGTCAAGGCGGTGCCGCAGATTATTGCGGGCATCGTGAAAGCCTTCGGCTCTCTCATGTATAAAATCATAGAGATTGGCGGCAACATCGTCAAAGGACTGTGGAGCGGCATTCAGCAGTTGGCAAGCTGGCTGTGGGACAAGGTATCCGGGTGGATCTCCTCTATCTGGGACGGTATCTGTGACTTCTTCGGCATCCATTCGCCCTCGAAGGAAATGGCATGGGTCGGCGAAATGCTGGTCAAGGGCTTGTCCGGCTCCATTGAGGATAACGGTGATGAAGCGGTCAAAGCCGCCGAAGGCATGGCTGATGACATCAACGGCGTCATGGGCGACCTTGCTCACGATATGCAGACGGCCCTGCCCACGGACTTTGATGTAAGCGGCAGCTTCCGCTCGGCGGTGGATGGCGTGACCGGCAAGGCGGCATCCGCTTTCACCATTGCGCTGAACATTGCCACCTTCAATAACTACAGCAGCGAGGACATCCGTCAGCTCACCAACGAAGTCATGGAAACGGCGAATCAGTTCGCCCAGCGGAAAGGTTTTTAGCATTCGGTT
>ERZ773148.2753-NODE-2753-length-12896-cov-3.269917_pt1 | contig 12896 bp, 7 predicted proteins | sample MGYA00580846_ERZ773148 | MGnify/ENA primary metagenome ERZ773148 (study PRJEB29015, sample SAMEA2737879) | human gut metagenome | biome: human gut; feature: human-associated habitat; material: faeces | place: China | collected 2012 ...
AGGACTGCCATTATTGAAATGTCCGGTGCTGCCGGTATTACACTTGTTCCCGACACGGAGCGCAACCCGCTCTATACAACGACCTACGGTGTCGGCGAAGTCATCCGCGATGCGATTACAAAAGGCTGCCGCCACTTTATTGTGGGTATCGGCGGCAGTGCCACCAATGACGGTGGTGCCGGTATGTTACAAGCCCTCGGTTTCGGACTGCTTGACAAAAACGGCAATCCGGTTCCTTTCGGCGCTATGGGTCTTGAAGTCCTTGATAAAATTACCACCGACAATGTCCTGCCGGAATTAAAAGACTGTACGTTCCGTATTGCCTGTGATGTAACCAATACTCTGTGCGGCGAGCAGGGATGCAGTGCTATTTTCGGTCCGCAGAAAGGCGCTACGCCGGCCATGATTCTGCAAATGGATAAATGGCTGGCTTACTATGCCACACTGGCACGGGAAATTTTCCCGCACGCCAATCCGAAAGCGGAAGGAAGCGGTGCCGCAGGCGGTCTCGGTTTTGCCTTTATGACCTTTTTAAACGGCACGCTTGAATCCGGGATTAAGATTGTTCTTGAAGAAACCCGGTTAAGTGATTATATCAAAGATGCAGATATTGTCGTAACCGGAGAAGGCCGGTTAGACGGTCAGACGGTTATGGGAAAAGCCCCGATTGGTGTCGCAAAGATTGCCAAGCAGTTTGACAAACCGGTACTTGCGTTCTCAGGCTGTGTCACAAAAGATGCCACTGCCTGCAACCGCGCGGGCATTGATGCCTTTTTCCCGGTTTTAAGAAATGTTGTTTCTTTAGAAGATGCCATGAATCCTGCCAACACCCGTCAGAATATGGCGGACACCGCAGAGCAGGTATTCCGCACAATACGGACATTTTCATCATTATAGAGAAAAATTGGAGCTTTGATTGGGCTCGTGATTGCAATTATTTTAATTATTAAGAAAGTCCACCCTGCATATAGTCTTATTCTCGGTGCGTTAATCGGCGGATTCATCGGCGGCGGCGGACTGACCGGCACTGTTAATACGATGATTAGCGGCGCACAGGGTATGATGTCTTCCGTTTTACGGATTCTGACATCGGGTATTCTTGCCGGTGCGATGATTCACAGCGGTGCAACCGTCATCGACTCCCTGCCGCACGGCTCATTCTTCCACGCAACCGGCGGCTCTGTCAACATGGCGATTAAAGACCGCATGAAGCTGATTCCGTATGAAGCACTGGTCGGACTGACAAGTACGGTTGTATCTATTCTTATTTACATTTTATAGTTGTAATAAGCACAACACTATGGGCTTCCGTTCAAGCCCCCGCATAAAGATAGCTGAAATACCAAAAGCCGCAGAAGCATATGCCCCTGCGGCTTTCATCTATACAGAACTGTTTATTCTGTCTATACTTTTGCGCCAGATAATTTACTAAATCTGTATTTTTATTCATTAAAATGTTCTTCCAGTTTCTGGGAAGCTTCCTTTAAACTGCCAATTGAATCTGAAAGCTTCATGACATAATCTGTCTGATTGACAATATTATTGCCGATTTCCGCAACCATTGAAGCATTTTCTTCTGAAGTTGCAGCTACGGTATCCAGTTCTTCCTGAATATCGTCAAACTGTCTTTTGACCTCGCCGATAACATCGTATTCTTCTTTGACAACCACTGTTGCAGATTCTGCGGAGTTGTTAACCGTATCGAGCTTACCGATTAAATCTTCAATCTGTACGGAACTGTTCTTTGCCGCATCAGCACCTGCTGAAATCTTGTCTACCACACCATTGACGGTTTCTGTCAGTGTCAGAATAATTTCTTTGATACTGTCTGCCGATTTTCTACTGTCTTCTGAAAGAACACGGATCTGGTCTGCAACCACCGCAAATCCTTTTCCGTGTTCACCGGCTCTTGCGGCTTCGATTGAAGCATTTAAGGACAGGAGATTTGTCTGTCCGGCAATTGCATTAATATCATTTAAAATGCCTGTAATCGTATTCATCTGTTCTAACAACCCTGCCGTGGCATCACTTGCCTGACCGACCGTTTCAGACATTTCAAGCATAGATTTCTGAACTGTCTTTGCTTCTTTATTACCGTCATTTACTGCCTGTGTCACTTCTGCAAAGCTCTGCTCCAGCTGCTGTGCATAGTCATAATTTTTATCAATCTGTTCTTTGGCTGTATTGAGTTTCTCACTAACTGTCTGAATCGCACGGCTGGATTCATCCACAACCTGCTCCATCTGTTCTGCGGATGTCTTAACAGACTGTGCATGGGAAGTCACTTCTTCTACCTGTGTGCCACATTCAACAATTTCCCTGTTCAGATTAAAAGCAATCCGGTTGGCAACTGCTGTATTTTCCTGCACCTGGCAGAGTGCCGCTTCTGCCTGCCTTGTCTTTTTCTCCCCAAATTTCGTCCCAAGATATAAAAGCACTGCACTTATTGCAAATAAACAAATTTTTGAAATTGCACCAACAAATGCCCCATCAATAATCTTAACATTAATAAACAGACATACAACACATGTCGCCGTAAACGGAATCGCATAATACTTGATAATTTTCTTATCAAAATACCGGACTGCCATACATAATGTGATGAAATTTGCCAGAAATGCAATACTGTTGCCATTCACCAAGCCTGAATAAATTAATACTGCATAAGACGGGCATAAAACAATTACCATTGCCTTGACAAAATCACTGACCTGTAAAAACTGGACAATCATTACAATAATCAGCGTTGCCCATAACACACCGCATCCTTTGATTGTCCGCGTTGACATTCCATATGACATGACCGTTGTAACAGACATTGTCAGGACACATGCCAGAATCACTAGCAGATTCGCCTTGTGTACTCTTTCCATAACCTTCTCCTACCTTTCGTATTTTAATTTTCAATTTTAATCCGGTCACACTATTTAAGTAATTCTGATTATACCACATTACCGTGTAAAAGTAAATAATATCAGCAATTGTTCCTGTTTTTATACCAAAACAACGGACTGCCAGTCCCTTACATTCCGCTTCTGTCTCTTCGTTCTTTTAAAATTCGTGCATTCTCTTCCACCTTAGTCTTTCCTAGCGGATATAAAAACCATAAAGACAGTGCAAGTAAAACAAATCCTGCTGCCGGTACAATACACGTAATCGTATAAATGCCGTTTACAACCTTTTCGTCATATGCCGTTGCCGTACTATAGCCAATCACTGACAGCAAAACACCGACAAGCCCGGATGATGCCGCCTGTCCTAACTTTCTTGCAAAGGAATACACCGCATATATTGTTCCGTCCGGGCGCTGTCCGGTACGCACCTGTGTATCATCAATCACATCTGTAATCATCGCCCAGCACACGAGATTAAACATTGCCAGTCCGATATAGGAAATGCCGTAAAAAATAAGCCACACATACACATTTCTTGTATGCACAAAATATACCGCTATCAATGCCGCCGCACCGATAAGTGATCCGGCCGCCGACATTTCCCTTTTCCCGACCCGCTCCGCCAGCCGCACCGTAAATGCAGACAGCACCAGAGTAACCACCGTTCCGATCAGTGAAGCCAGCGAAAGTCCTTTGACATCACCGAAATAATTCGGATAAATGTATGCACCCATATTGGATAACGACAACTGGGAAAGCAGTAACAGCAGTGCACTTACAACAATTCCGATGAGCGCACGATTCTGAATCAGACTGCCAACCAGCCCCATAAATGAGAATTTCTGCTTTGTTGTTTCTGCTTTTACGCGCTCCGTTACCATAAAATAACACAACAGATAACAGATAACTGAACCTACAGAACACCAGAATGCTGCAATGCTCATACGCGTACCGGAAAGCACGGCGTTCCCGTTTTCATCGGTGTAATAAACCACTAACGGCAGTACAACACCAATAACCGTTGCCGCAAGCGTAGCACCGATTGTCCTCCAGTTCGATAGCGCCGTTCTGTCTTTTGGCTCTGCCGAAATTGCCGATGCCATTGAACCATATGGAATATTAATTGCCGTATAAAACACACTGCCCCAGAGCAGATACGTAAAAAACATCCAGATAATCTTAAATGTCATCGGCATTTCTGCAAACCACGAAGCATACATTAAAAATGAAGATACTGCCACCGGTCCGCACATTCTTAATAGCCACGGTGCAAATTTTCCTTTTTTATTTCCGCGGCTTCTATCCGCAATCTGTCCCATCGTCACATCCGTGAACGCATCAAGCAGCCGTGCTGCCATCATCATCGTGCCAACGACTGCCGCCGACACGCCCATCACATCCGTATAAAATTTTAACAAAAACATAGACGATAATATAAATGCAAAGTCATTGCCAAAATCGCCAAACATATACCCAAGCTTATCCGCCATACCAAATTTTCTTTTCATAAAGCTCCTCCATTTTAACATCACAATTTCAGTATGGCAGATTCTTAAAAAAATATACAAAAAAGCTGTCAGGCAAAATGTTTGGCACATCTGCTTTTTGCATAAAAACGCCTCACCGTTGTCACTTGACTTCGGCTTATTTTATGCAAAAAGCAGATAATATACATTTCTGTATCTGACAGCTTTCTATTCTATATTTTTGTATTCCTAAATTGTGCGTGTTAGTGCGCCGTTTTTGCCCCATTTGCAGCCTTCTGTACAGGTAAAGTCCGCAAATCCACAGCGGGCGCACGGCTTCCCGCTTTCTGTGGTGTCTTTTAAACGTTTCTTATTGGCAGTGGACAGATTATCTGCATTCTCAACAAATTTCTGTGTGAGCTGTTCTGTAATGCGCATAATTTCAAGCTGCGCCCTGCCGCACATTCTCTCTTTGCTTTTTAATACAAAATCTTCAAACAAGCCCTGTTCCGTAACGGATACAAGTGTTCCCTGCGGATATATTTCCTTAATGCTTCGCATATCCGAAAGCCACTGTTCCTCTAACGGTGTTCCCCGAAGAATTTCCGGTACGTAAAAACCATATTCTTCTGCATCGTCCCCGCTGAAATGAATTTTTACGCGCAAGGTTCTGTGGCGCTGTTCCTGTGCTACCTGTGCAAAGGAAGCAAGGAATTTTGCCGTATAGACATCACCAAAATATTCACGGTTGTCGTTATCGTCCTCCCCGTAAGCCTGTACCGGCATAAAGCGGAAGGCTTCATTTTTATTGTCATGGAAATTCTGTTTTCCGCCGACAACGAAAAGTAACTGCTCCTCTAAGGATTCCAGTTCGTCATGCAGTCTTTTATTAAAGCCGCCGGATAATTTCTCCAGATTTTTCTTCATCTGCTCTGTCCAGTCCAGCACATAGAAAATGTTACGGAACGGCAGGGAATAGACCATTGCAGTTGGACAAAAAACAGAAATCATATATCTTGCATTTTCATAGGCAAGCTTGTCCACTTCCTTTTCATCAAATTTCCCCGGATACACTTCACAAATCCGTTCTAATACCAGTGTATGCCACTTTTCATAGAACTCCTGTTCTTTTTCGGTCTGCGGCTGCATTTTGGTGTATCTTGCGCTTTTTTCCGATGTATTGGATACACCGATAGAATTTAACAGCATGGCAATGATTTTCGGGCATTGAATTTCCATTGTCACCATGCAGTGCTGAAATACCGAATGATGTCCGCGTTCCGCCGTGCTTTCTGCTCTCTTTACCGCACGTTCCACCGGCTGGGTACGAATCGTCTGGTACCCTTCCTTTGCATAGCACGTACCGGCAAACTTGCCACTTAAAATTGTCAGTTCTGTATTCATCTGCTCAGGAATTACATCATTACATTCCGTCGTTGCAGCAATCGTCTGAATTGTTGTCATATTCTTCTCCTTTTCTTGCGCCCTTTTATCGCAATCCAGCGATGAGCAATTCGCACGGGCGATTTCTCATCTGAATTCATTCAGTTCTGCGATAAAAGCATTTTGTGATGCCCGCAGCACAAAATGCCATGTGAAGCGCCTTAAATTTAAGGGTGCTTCACATTGCTCCATTCTTGAAATTTAAAAAATCTTTCTCTATAATAATACTGAAATCATTCTCATCTGTCATGTATTTTTTATAAATACATACTTATTTTAAAATATTTGGAGGCAGTTATCTATGGAAAATTTTACTTATTATACACCGACAAAGGTTGTTTTCGGCAAAGGCACTGAAAATCAGACCGGTGCGCTGGTTAAAGAACAGCACTGCAAAAAGGTTTTAATTCACTACGGAAGCGGCAGTGTTGTCCGCTCCGGTCTGCTCGACCGCATTAAGACATCCCTTGACGAAGCAGCGGTTTCTTACGTAGAACTGGGCGGCGTTGTTCCAAATCCGCGCCTTTCCCTTGTTTATGAAGGTATTGAACTCTGTAAAAAAGAAAATGTAGATTTTATTCTTGCTGTCGGCGGCGGCAGTGTCATTGACTCTGCGAAAGCCATCGGTTACGGTGTCTACAACGGCGGCGATGTCTGGGATTTTTATGATTTTAAACGTCAGGCAGAAGGCTGTCTTCCAATCGGCGCAGTGCTTACCATTGCTGCTGCCGGAAGTGAAATGAGCGGTTCTTCTGTTATCACCAAAGAAGACGGTCAGATTAAACGCGGCTACAGCAGTAATTTCAGCCGTGCCCGCTTTGCCGTTATGAATCCGGAGCTGACCATGACACTCCCGCCATATCAGACGGCAAGTGGCTGTGTTGACATTTTAATGCACACCATGGAACGCTATTTTAACCAGTGTGACAATATGGAACTGACAGACGGTATCAGTGAATCTTTAATGCGCACCGTTATGAAAAATGCAAAGATTTTAAAAGACGAACCTGATAATTATGATGCGCGTGCAGAAGTCATGTGGGCCGGCAGTCTTTCCCACAACGGACTGACCGGCTGCGGCACGGACGGCGGTGACTGGGCAACCCATAAAATGGAGCATGAAGTCGGCGGTCTGTTTGACGTGGCACACGGTGCCGGACTCGCCGCTTTGTGGGGCAGCTGGGCAAGATTTGTACTGGATGCCCGTCCTGCCCGCTTTGCGCAGTTTGCCACACATGTCTTAGGCGTAACCGCCGGTGCAGATGATACGGAAACCGCTTTAAAAGGCATAGAAGCCATGGAAGACTTTTATCACTCCATTGACATGCCGGTTTCATTATCCGAACTCGGCGTTACCCCGACACCGGAGCAGATTCGCACTATGGCTGAAAAATGTGACATTTCCACCCACCACAATGCCGGAAAAGTAAAACACCTGTCTGTTGAAGACATGGCTACCATTTATACAACCGCTTTATAATGCTACCGGGGCAAAGCCCACAGCTATAAGTTTTAACATCATACAGCAAAAGGCAGGAACACAAGCTATGCGGTGTCCCTGCCTTTTAATTATACAATTTTCTGCTCTTTATTTTTCAAGTTTCTTTTTCTTCATAACAAGGCATCCTGCAAAACCTGCTGCAGCTGCCATCAGAATTACATAGAACCACATTGCAAAAGAATCTCCTGTCTTTACGCCTGTATCTGTATGATCTGATACTGCTCCGCCATTCTGGCTGTTATTCTGATTATTGCTGTTCTGGTCTGCGTTATTCTGTCCACCATTATTCTGGTTATCACCGCTCTGGTTTCCGTTATTCTGTCCACCGTTGTTCTGATTGCCACCATTCTGGTTTCCGTTATTCTGTCCACCGTTGTTCTGATTGCCACCGTTCTGGTTTCCGTTATTCTGTCCACCATTATTCTGGTTGTCATCACCAGTGTTTGAATTATCATTATCCTTGACTACTGTTTCATCCACAATTACATAATTGCTAAAATGAGCCACTGTAAATGTCATTTTACCATCTGCATAAACTGCATTTACATCTTCCATGCTTCCATCCTCTGCAACATAGAATACTTTTGTTTTTGCAGAGTCATAACCATTTGGAACTGAAATCGTAACTGTAACTGTTCCATCCGGCTGAATGACATTTCCTTCTGTATCCAGCAGTCTGATATCCAGCAGTGAGAACTTCTTATTGTCAAAAGATTTCTTTACTGCATCATATGCATTTCCTTCTCCCAATGCTGTTACTTTCAGCTGGCTTCCTGATGGAATTACACCTGCATCTGCCTTTACTGCAACCGCTATATTTGCACCGGAAGCATCTGTTACAGCAGAATCCGACTCATATCTGGCACTCAGTGTTGTGCTGATGCCCTCTACGGTCCAGTTAAAGCCTGCCATCTTATCATATGTCCCCATAGTCTGTGCGGCTTTCCACCATGTATCGCCTGCCTGAATTGTAAATGTATGGTCTTTTGTTAAATCAAGACCTGTTACTGTATAAGTTGTTTCAGCCGTTGTATAATCGCCGTTTACCGGATTGAAGTCCTTACCTTCCGGTACAACCGGTGTTCCGTCAACATATACACGGTATCCGCCGACTGCGGTGTCATCTGTTGCTGCTGTCCATGTAAGAACAACATCGTTATCCTTTACTTCTGCCGTTACTTTTGCATTTTCTGCAAATACCGGTGCTTTGTAATCATAGCTGCCAAGTGTTGTAATCTGTGCCTGTGGGTACTTGTATTCAACCCCTGCATCTGTAAATGCAACGATTTCAACTGTATTTTCTGTACCCGGTGTCAGTCTGCCAATCTGCTTTGATACGGTTTCTGCCGTTGCAAATTTCGGAATCTGATAGTTATAAACTGTATTGACAAGCTTTCCGTTTGCGTAAATCTTATAACCTCTGATTCTTGCATCACTTGAACTGATTGCTGTCCATGTTCCCTGTGCATGTGTATAAACTGCACTTGCAAGTTCTGATGTCACATTTTCCGGTGCTTCAATATCTGCTGTATCTTTTTCACCGTCTACAGTAACAGTTACTTCGCCGAGTAATGTTTTATTCTGTCCTGTAACACTCATGCTGTTTGCATTGTCACCTTTTTCACTTACATATACTTTAAATGTATAAGTTACACCGGATGATAATCTGTCCATAATGGTTTCTGTTCCTGTAATACCATCTGTAATATCAACCTTTTCACCATTTACATAAGTATCTACACCGTAGAATACTTCTTCTGCTCCATTCTCAACCGCATTCCATGAAAGCTTTACCTGACGTCCGTCAGAAGCCTTGGCGGTCTGTGCCTGTACTGCTGTCTGCGCTGCTGTACCGGCTGTCTTTGTAGCAAATGTAATCTTTAAAATATTTGCTGTTGCGCCGTTTGCATAAATGTAATAGGTCTTTCCAGCCTGTACCTGTGCAGTTAATGTTTCATATTTTGCTGCTGTATCCTTTGCATTGGTATTCTGATAGTCTACAACAACTTTACCATCTGAATCCACTACATAAAATCTCTTGGTTGCAAGCGTCTTCTGGTCAATGCTTAATACGCCGTCTTCTGCAGCTTCATATGTAAGGAAGCTTCCGGATACCGGAATGGTTCCCTTAGACTGTGTTTTACCGTCTGAATCCATTGCCTTCGTCTTACCGGATACGACATATTCTGTTCCGACCGGCCATACAGCACCTTCACCTGTTGTATCGGCTTCTGTTACTGTTGCAGTCTTCCAGCCGCCGTTTGCATCATTGGCATCTGCATGTGCTGTCAGTCCGTTGGCAGTTGTTGTAGCTGCTGCAATTGCCGCTGCATCCCATTCTGCCTTTACCGTTGTTTCTTCACCTGTAGAACCTGAATCCGGTTCTGTAACAGCCGGAACAACTTCTGCCTTTACGGTTGAATCCTTTACAGTAATACCTGACATCATGTTCTGCATCTTATCGGTACAGTTGTTGACTGAATCCCATGTTGTGCCCTGGAATACAATGTCTTTGCAATACTGCATATTATTCCATGTCTTATCCGTCTTTTTATCTACTGCCTTCTTTGCATAAGATACGGTCTTAAAGTTATAGAATACTGAATTTTCACAGCCGATTAATGATTCCCAGCCGTTCTTATTCTTAAAGCCGCCATTTGTTCCGACATTACCAAAGGTAATATCCTGGAAGTATAAGTGGCTGTGTGTATGCCATGGTTTCTGTGGATTGCTGACCGGATCAACATCTGCAAGTACCTGTACGGTATTATACTGTACGCCGTATACGGACACATTGTACGATGCAAAGTTGTAGAATTTTCCGATTTCTGCAAATTCTGTTGTAGATGCACTGTTCGGGTCACTGTAGCTTGTTGTGAGTACCCATGCCTGCTGTGTATCTGCAACTGCGCAATCACGCATTGTAATGTTGGCAATAAAACCACCGTTCGTCGGTGCAGATTTGAAACGGAATGCCATATCAATGTGGTTCATGACGGTATCTTCAAATAATACGTCCTGAATACCGTTTCCTGTGTGTGAACCTGCTGCCAGACCGCCGTGACCTTCACGAAGGAAGTTATTAAACATCCAGATTTCTGAATTGGTCTGAATATCGCTGTCTCTTGCGCCTTCACCAACAGATGCACCGAAACCTAAGTTATCATCACCTGTATCTGTGAAGTTGTTCCAGCAGATTACATTCTGTGAACAGCCAAATCCAAGTCCGTCACCGTTGTTGCCGTCATAAGAGAATACCTTGACATTTTCTGTTGAAATATTTCTGGAATCCAGAATATTAACAGAGTGGTTTGCCGGATTTTCAACGGTAATGTCACCTACATATACATTGCTGACATTTCTCATAATTAACAGGCTGGAACGTGTCGCATAAGCATTGGTAATATCTGCCTTTTCAATACCTGCATTATTTCCCGTTTCTACGTCGATAAATTTATCCTTTCCGTTTTTATCAACCTTACCGTTATCTGCCAGGTCTTTTTCAATATAGCCTGACAAGGAATCAATCAGTTCATCAGAATACTTTCTTGAACCGTCTTCATTGGTAAGGTTTGCAAGATATTTCTTAGCAGAATCGGCAGCCTGGATACCATAGTAGTAAACCTTTGTATTACTGCCGCCCATGTATCTTGGCAGACCGTAGTTTTCTGTATCTGACGGATCACCTGCCTGCGTATTTACACCGGTATTGGAGGTGTAACCGTCTTCATACATTTTATCGCCTGCACCATACTTCCAGCCGTTGCCGTAAAGTGTACCGTTACCGGTAATACGGATATTCTCAAGCGGAGCATTTTCATCGGCACTTGTGGCATTCAGTAAGCCCCAGCCTCTTGTATCGGTGTAGAACGGATACATTAAGAAACCGATTTCAAAATGGTCACTGTTTGGTGATGCCCAGAGTGTACCGTCTAATTCTACTGTAATGTCACTCTTTAACCAAAGTGCACCGGATACAAAGACCTTTCCGTCCTCAGCCTGCGGAATCACAACCTTGCCGCTCGGTGTCCAGGCATCAATTGCTGCCTGGATTGCCTTTGTATTTTTTTCTACGAGTGCATTGACTTCATCATTATAAGAAGTGTAACCTTCTGTTGCCACTGCACCATAATCTAAAATGTTAAACTCCTCCGGCTTAACTGTCGTTTTCTGACTGATTTCCTTTGCCGTTCCGAGTTCTTTTCCGTCCTTATCAACTGCAACAACCTTAAAGGTATACTCTGTGTCAGGTGTAAGACCTGTTGCACGATAAGAATGAATATCCACATTTACCATATCTACGTCACTATTGGTTTCATAGTATTCATAGAAGGATTTCATATATGTATCTGCCCATTTGGCATTTTCTTCATAATTCTTTCTTGCTGTTCCATCAAGTGTGCCGTTGACGTAAACGTTATAATCTGCTACATTATCATATTTTTCCGGCTTATCCCATACAAGTGCGATGCTTGTATCGTCATATGCCAGTGTTGGAACCTGTAAATTACTAATGTCACTGCTTCCCGTTGTCTTGTCAAATAAAGGGTTCTCCAATTCCTTTGTACCAAAACTATCATCAGAAATCACATTAAAGACTTCACTGTTGACATATTTGTTATGTCCGTCGGTTGTCGGCAGTCCCGCTGCATTTGCTGACAGCCCCTGAAAACTGATAGAACCGACTGTCATCGCAGCCGTAAGTCCGACAGCCATCATTTTCTTCAAGCTTCTTCTCATAGCACTCCTTTCTTATCTGCGCCCAGCCACAGATAATCCCAATACATTCTATATTCCACTTAAAAAAATGCTTATGCAAAATCTACATTACAATATTTTCAGGAGTTTTTTGAAATACTTTTGCATAAACATTTTATCTAAGTTCTTTATTAAAGTAACACTTTATTGGCATTTAGTCAATGATACTTTGGTGTTGTCTTTCATTTTTGTGTATTTTCAATATGTTTATGTTTATTTTGTCAGTTTTTTGACATTTTTTTGTGCATTTCGTATGCCAAAAACGGACAAACAAAAAAAGGCAGACAGATTCTTTTCAAATCTGCCTGCGGGCTTTTGGTTCTAAATTCCTATTTTTGTGCCAGCAATATAAGAAGCTGCGTGATTTTTTCCATAGATTCTACACAACAGTATTCATACCGTCCGTGAAAATTGTGACCACCTGCGCACAGATTCGGACACGGAACGCCCATAAAGGAAAGTCTTGCGCCGTCTGTTCCGCCCCGTATCGGCTGGATATGCGGTTCAATGTCCAGCTTTTTCATACATGTCTTTACATTTTCTATTAAAAACAGATACGGTTCAATTTTTTCTTTCATATTGTAATACTGGTCCGTGATTTCTGCCGCAAAAAACGCTCCACCATGTCTTTCATTCAGTTTACTGCAAATGCTTTCCACCAGCTGCTTTTTCTTTTCAAACTTTTCACGGTCATGGTCACGGATAATATACGATAACTGTGCCGCTTCCACACTGCCGTGCATGTCGGTCAGATGGAAAAAGCCCTCATATTGCTTGTTCTTCTACCTGGGCGACGGCACCGAGGTACAGGGCGCCCTCGCAAACCGCTACGCC
>ERZ773148.2754-NODE-2754-length-12895-cov-4.397664_pt1 | contig 12895 bp, 10 predicted proteins | sample MGYA00580846_ERZ773148 | MGnify/ENA primary metagenome ERZ773148 (study PRJEB29015, sample SAMEA2737879) | human gut metagenome | biome: human gut; feature: human-associated habitat; material: faeces | place: China | collected 2012 ...
CCGATGCAATCCATACAAGTTACACAACGGCTATAATCTATTTCATGAGCTTTCGGATTAATACACGATGCTTTGCAATTGCGGGCACACAAACCGCAACTATTGCATTTGGAAGTATCAATTACCGGTTTGAATATCGCATATTTGGATATAAACCCTAATACAGTACCTACGGGGCAGATCGTATTACAATAGGTTCGTCCGTTGCGCCACGCCAGAATGAAAAGGACAATGAGAGTGACAACGGCAATAATCAGTGTTAAAAGGCTCTTCATCCATACATCTACCTCATAAAAAGCATAACTATCCATTCGTTCGGCAAAGTATGCCAACAGGTTGTTTCCCCATTGCCAAACCGGCGCGAAAAGGCTGGAAGCTATTCGTCCATAAGCACTATACGGAGCCAGTAAGATAGCCAAAGAATTCAGCCCTGCAACCATCATGATAATGAACACTCCTAAAACGCCATACCGCAACCATTTCATTGCCGGTGAATAGCGGAAACGATTTTTCTTTTGTTTACCGGATACCCACGAAACGATGTCCTGAAACACTCCCAACGGACAGATAACGGAGCAATAGATACGCCCGAACAGGAATGTAAATACAACTAAAAACAATACGACACCTATATTCAAGGCTAATAAAGCCGGCAGAAATTGAATTTTCGCCAACCATCCGAACCATGTGTGCAATGTACCCGTAAAGTCGAGAAAAAGCAGGGTAATAAGCGTAAAGCACACAATGGCGGCTGTAAGTCTGATAGTACGTAGCATAAACTTTTTTAATTTTCAATTTATAGTAGTTATCTCTAAATGTCCAAAACAGTCAGGATTGAACCATCTGTATTTCAACGTTGCAAATTTAATCAGTGAAATTTGTTTTTCAACTATACAGATTACAGAATGTTTTACCAATTTTACTGATAAATAGAAAAGAAACGTTTAACCATATTGGGTGAAGAGCTATTTTTCTAATGTCACGACCTCTCCGATCTCCGGAATCAATACATTGAGGTAATCTTTATTCTTCATCTCTTCTGCATTCTTCAAAGGCTCGTCCCAACGATGTTTGGCTAACGCATATTTAGAATGATGTACGGTCAGGACTTTCTTCGCTTTTAAGTCTCTGGCTGTCTGCGCCATATATTGGGGCATGAGGTGGATTAAGCTCCACTCTTTGTCGTATTGCCCGTTTTCAAGGATTGCAAGGTCGATATCGGGGAAGCGGTTGCCTATTTCCGCATAATGTGTATCATACCCTCCGTCTCCGCCAATGTATATCTTTTGTGAAGGAGCTTCCAACAGGAAAGAAGCCCAAAGTGACTGGTTGGCAGTAAGTCCGCGGCCGGAGAAATGACGGGCGGGCAAACAATGTATCATAAAGCCCGGAGCGAGGTTTGCGTCTTCATTCCAGTCAAGTTCTATCAGACGCTCTTTATCAAATCCCCAATATTCGAAATGTTCGCCAACACCCAACGGACAAATCACTGCTCCAATCCGGTCTTGTAGTTTTTTGACCGTGTTGTAATCCAAATGATCCCAATGATCGTGACTAATCACCAGATAATCAATGTCTGGCATATCATCCGGTGTATAACGTTCCGTACCTTTGAAGGGCTTGTTGACAAAAGATACAGGAGAAGCGATACAGAATACCGGGTCAACCAATATTCGTTTTCCTCCCGTTTGAATCAGGTAAGATGAATGTCCGAACCATACCAATATTTCTTCGTGACGGTCAATCTTCCGTAAATCCGTCTTTGTTGTTTTGACAGCCTGTTCGGGACGCAGACCATCTATCTTTTTGAAAATGAACTCCCAGATTCCGCTAAAACGTCCTCTGTCGGAAGTCATCAACAGGGTTTCGTGCAGGTTTTTAAATTCTCCGTTTCTATAATTGGGAGATTTCATGACTCTCTCCAGCCGTTCCCCGCGAGGAGTTCTGCCGAAGCTGGGTTGATTGATAAAAACAATGACTGACACAGCCAGCAACGCTATTATAGCTAATATACATCCTACAATCATACGTGTTCTGAATTTCTTGAATATGATACGCATATAATTAATGACTAAATTATTTCACGCAGCAAATATACAGGTATTCAGAAAGCCCGTTAGTATATAGATTACAGATTGTTATACCATAATTACTGAAAGCAATTGTCTGTTGGGTGTCAGTCTATTGTGTGAACAAACCTTTTCTTATTCAGTGCTTTAGAAATAAATTTTGTAGCTGATGTTCGGAATCAATCCCGATCCGTCTTTTTCTTCTACTACGCTTGTTCTTTCATTGTATTCATAGAAATGCATTCCGGTGCGCATACCTACATTCAGTATCTTTAGAGAGAACTCGTGAGACACTCTTTTCTTATTGATCCGGAAGCTGATAGAGACATCACCATTAATGGAAGGATTGAAACGTTTGGTATATGCCTTGCTTTCGTCAAAAACGATGTCGCGTTCTTCCTGGCTTTTTTCTTCATCCACAGGAGTATAGCGTCCCCCTCCCTGAAAAAACAGGCGTCCGTTTATACTTAATACATTTTGTTTGAGTCTGCCGACCATCCATTCTTTTCCGGCGAGCAAGTTCACTAAATAACTTTTGTCCAGTCTTGTATTTCGCCAGATACGATCTCCTCCCCTATATTTCGACTTGAATAATGAACCTGTAATCATATAGTAGAAGCCATTTTTCATATACTGCTCCAATGTTATATCTATTCCATAGTTTTTCGCTGTTCCGGTGCTTGTCAGGATCCGGTCTAAATAGAATTCTTCGTAATTAATAATCGAAAAGGAAGAATTCTTTTCCACCGGTATGTGGAACAGGTATTGATAATAGGGTTCTATTTTCAGATGCAGACTTTGATTAATATTCCAGTCATAAGTAAATCCGAAATGATGTGCCTTAGAAAAATCCAGGTATCGGTTTGATTCCTTTTTACCATTGATTATCTGTTCGACAAAATAATAATCGAGCCTTTCCCTATGGCTGTGCAAACCGTAAGCTACCGCTAAAGAATGTGCAGGATTTATTTCCCATTTGAGCGCGACTCTCGGTTCTATCGACCAATTCTTGTTTAAAGTAAAGTATTGTCCGGTAACTCCCAAACTGGTTGTCAGGTTATTGCTCAAGTTGATTACGGAACTGCTATACGCCGAAAGAACTGTACTTTCTCCACTACCTTTCGAAAGCTGCTCCATGGGTTGGTTTAATCCAAAATAAGGACTGACCTTATAATCAAGATCATATTTAAGTTCCGTAATGGTAATCCCCGTTCTATTGGTGTGCCTCGAACTGAATTTCTTGTTCAGATAAGAATTGAACACAAAATTCCATCTGCTGTTTTGAATATCTCCCACTTGGACAATGGTTCCATCGTCAGTCTGTAAGTTGACTAGTGAATGATCTTTCGAATAGGTTGCAGATAGAGACGAACGGATATAGGTATTTTCATTAATTACATATTTATGAGTTAGCCCGCCTGCCAGTTTATCCAGTTTGTTAGATCCCGACGACCGGTCTCCCATCGTTTCCCATTCGGAACGATCCAAAACCTCTGCCTTGTTCCTGTCGATCAATCCTAATCCCCAGATCGAAAAGGTTCCGGCTTTACGTGTGGGGAAATTCAGTTTAAAGGCTAAATCCTGATATTTCAGGTTGATGTCATTGCCCGACGCCAGCGAGGTAGTGGAAAAACGGTAATTAATCAGGTAGGAACTTCCCCGTTTTTTATTGATAGGACCTTCCGAAGCCAAATCTATCCCCATGAGTCCGACCTGAAAAGCGTGTTCGTACTTCTGATTATTACCATTTCGCAGATGCATATCGAAAACTCCTGATAAGGCATTGCTGTATTCCGCAGGGAAAGCTCCGTTGTAGAAGTCGGAGTTGCCGATGACTTGCGTACTCAAACCGGACAGGAATCCTCCGCCCAAACCTGATAAATCGGCAAAATGGGTAGGATTAGGTATTTCAATTCCCTCCAGTCTCCATTGGGTAAATTGTGGAGCGTTTCCCCGGATGGCAACTGCATTGGTACCGACATCTCCTGCTACTCCTGCAAATGCAGAACTCAACCGTGCAGGGTCGTCAAAGCCATTGGCAAATCGTGACGCTTCTTCGATACTAATCATACGTCCTCCTGTGATGGCCATCGGGTTGACAGTCCGGTCTTTTTTTATTTCCGGTTTGACAAGCACTTCGGCCAAATCCTGTACATTTTCATCCATTGGAATCTCTACAAATACTTCTTTGGAAGAAGTGACAGATACTTCGGTGATGATACTTGAGCGATACCCCATAAAAGTTGCCTGAATATTATAACGCCCTACCGGGACATTATTAATCCGGAAATTTCCCCGTTCGTCAGTCGAACCTCCCCGCGAGGGATCTTCTGTTATACAGACGGAGGCATATTCTATCGGCGTATTGGTTTTGGAATCAACAACAATTCCTCTTATGGTTTGAGTCAGTTTTTGTGTATCATTGTTGGCGGGCTTTTGCTTGTTATCCTGCAAAGAGATAATAATATGATATCCTTTTATTTTATATGCATATCCTGTTCCTTTCAATAGTTGGGTCATGGCTTTGTCGACAGTTACATTTTTGAGAGATAAAGAGTGCTTCTTTTCGATATCCAGCTTCGATTGCTCATAAGCGATGCTATATCCGGTTTGTGTCTCTATTTGTGCAAAAGCCTCTTTTAATGAGATCTTTTTATTTTGTATGGTAATCTTTTTTTCTTTATTCTGTGCAACAGTTGTAAGAGAGAGAAAAGTAAAAAATAAAAAAATGGCGAGCTTACCTGCTCTTTTCTTTGTATTTATTCGATTCATTATTCTATATTTGTATGTTGATACTTCATTTTACGTCACTTGTTGAATGAGGGTAGACATTTCAGAACTGGGAAGAGGGTCTCAAGCTACTTCCCGGTTCTTTTTATTCATAGGCTGTTTCTTTTTTATGGTTGGGTTACTACTATTTTCTTTTCATACTGCTGATAATCAAAGCCGATTATATCTTTCAATATATTCAGTATTTCATCCAGGCTTTCATCTTTTAGAAACTTGACGTATATCGTTTCGATGTGGGGATAGTTGCTGTATTATCAATCGTGGTGTTGTAGTGTCTTTCCAAGGTTCGGAATATTTCTCCGGCACTGGCATTGGTAAAGACTAGTTTTCCCACTATCCAGCAGTTGGTATCATTGGTATCTATCATTGATATATGGATGTCTGATGATTTTTTGTCGTATGTAAGCTGCTCATTGGGCTTTAGTATATGGGGAGGTTGGGACTGAACGCTCACTTCCACCTTACCGCTAGTCAATGTAGTCGTTATTTTCTCATCATTAGGATAGGCTTTCACATTGAACCTGGTTCCAAGAACTTTCACAGAGAGTTGGGAGGTTTCTACAATAAAAGGACTTACAGTATCTTTTTTGACAGAGAAATAAGCTTCGCCGTCAAGCATGACCAAGCGTTTATCTTTGGCAAAAGTTTCCGGGTATAAAATGGTACTTCCCGCGTTCAACCATACTTCCGAACTGTCTGGTAAGATCAGGCGTTTCTGTTCTCCGTAGGCAACGGATACTTCTATCATTTCGTTTTGGGGAGAAAGATAGTAGAACATTCCTCCTGCAAATAAAAACAAAGGAATAATAACGGCGGCAATACGGGCAAATTTCTGATAAGAAACTATGTTGGTGAGATGCTCCTTATTATATCCCGTTCTTAAATTCACCCGTTCCAATGAAGCATAAGTATTCGAATCGGCTTCTACGTCCAATTCATTCCAAAAATCCAGTGAAGCTTTAGCTTTCGCCTGCTGATTTTTATCTTTGATGATCCACTTCTGCACTTTTTCTTCCGTTTCGGATGGAAAACGGGCGGAGAGGAACATTTTGATGATTTTACTGATATTACTTTTCTTCATTTTTGCTGCACTTTACTATATATACAGTTTGGTGGCAAAAAGCTCAATAAGAAAATAGAAGTTTTTTTGAAAAGTAATTATATAAAGAAAAAAGGTGAAGATATTACAAAAGTTTTCTTTGTTTAGACCTCTGTAACAGCACCACCTTGATATATACATTTTCAGTTTCGCGATTACATAATTGTGAAACTGATTTTACGTCCCAATCCTTGGAATATTTTAAATAACGTAGAAAGTTGAATATCAGTATGACCATTTTCAATACGCGATATATAACTTTTTTTTGTACCAATTTTAGCAGCAAGCTGCTCTTGTGTCATACCAGCCTTTAATCTTTCTGCTCGTAATTGTTCACCAATGATAAATGCTTCACAACTGTTTTCAAACTCGTAACGTTCTGCAGTTCCAGGAACTCCAAAATCTTCAGAGATTAAATCTTCAAGAGGAGTACATCCTCTTTCTTTCAACTTTTCATTATCCATTGTTTATCCCTCCTTTCTCTTTTTTTCTGAAAAATACTCATTCATTATTCGTTTGGCTCTTTCTATTTCAGCCAAAGGTGTTTTTTGAGTTTTCTTTTGGAATCCATTGAATAATATCACTAGATTCCCATCATCCATACAACAGAAAACACGATATATGTTACTACTTTCTTCTATGCGAATTTCGAATAATCCCTGCACACCAGTTACCGATTTAAGATATTTTTCAGGTATTTGCTCCAATGTCATGATGTATATGAAGATCTGATACATTTTCTGCAATACATTCCGAGGCAAAGTCTTCCTAAAATCTTTAAAGTAGTTTGCATATGCTACTACTTGGCGAACATATTCCCTTTTTCCTGTCATACGACTCTCTTTTGTTTTACAAAGATAACTAATAAGTGAACAGCAGAAAATGATTGGGCGTTTTTTTTTCGTCAATTTATAGTAGTGATACCAAAAAACATGAAATCACCTTCCGTATTTCTTTCAAAGCAAGGCTTAACTGGCTTTCAACATTTCTTTTGGTAGTATTCAGGCGTTCGGCAATCTCGGCATTGGATAGTCCTTCGTTACGGCTCAATGTATAAATCATTCTCCGTTGTTCGGGCATTCCTCCGACAAGTTTGTCAATCAGCATTTCCAGTTCCTTGGCAATAAGGTCTTCTTCGGAAGTAGAGCTATATTCTGTATCTTGGTTGTTGTTCAGATAGGCATCGCACACATATTTATGTTTCAGGAAGTTGATGGCTGCATTTCTGGCAATGGTGTGCAAATAAGAATTGAATGATTTGGATGTATCAATGGAATGACGATTGATCCAAAGATTGACAAATAAATCCTCTGTCAGCTCTTCTGCATCGGGCTCCGATTTTATATATCCGTCAATGAATGTTTTGGTTTTGTTGTAGTATGCTATAAAAATAGTCTCAAAGGCCTTGTGATTCCCATCCTGAAAGGCCTCCAGCGTTTTTATATCAATGTTATTACTCATACTATTTCCCAACTTTCATTTCATTAGGACAAAAGAAGCAATAATTTATTTTAGATAGATGGTCTTTTTTGAAATATTAATGATATTAGAAAGATTTATTCTATTTTCAAGATTCTCTTCATCTCCGGACGAAAGCTATCACCCCAGATTTCCAGTTGCTCAATCAGAGGAATCAGCGTCTTTCCCAATTCGGTGATAGCATATTCCGAATGGGGAGGAAGCTCCATGAATATCTTTTTGCTGATAATGCCGTGCATCTCCAATTCTTTCAGTTGTTGATTGATGACCCGGGGACTTGCCTCGGTAAATAAACGATGCAGCTCGCTGGGACGTTTCGGACCAGTGCATAATTCCTGAATGATGCAACTTTTCCATTTTCCCCCGATCACTTCCATCGTAATCTTTATCCCACAATCAATATCAAAAGGAATTTTCTTCTTATACATAGTTTTCTGCTTTTCTGCAAAAATAAGGATATCACTACAAAAACAAAAATAATAATCCCCAAATGTAGTATAGGGCTAAATTTATCAGTATATGAATAATTCGTCCCTACTTGCCGATGTTTCAGGTATTCCCTACTTTTGCTTCAAAAAGATGAGAAAGTATTTATTATCACTTGCATTAGTCGTTGGAGTCGTTTCAATGAATGCACAAGAAAAAGTAACAAACAATGTAAATATGGAAAATAAAAAATCAACTCTTCGTTTTATCTATCCTCAATGGCAAGGAGGAATTGTAGATCATTGGATGCCTGATATTCCGGCGGAAGATTCATCCAGAGGCTACTATCTGGGAGCACAGTTATTGAACTATTTAGCCCCACAGACCGGTCAGAATACGGTCGAAGTTCCGGTTTCACTGGATATAAATGACAGAGCGACGGAAAAAGGTATCAGTGCACGCAGTGTCATACTGAAACAAACTAAAGCTGCGCTTGATCTGCTTAAAGAGAATCATCCGGATCGGATTGTCACTTTAGGAGGAGAATGTTCCGTTAGTGTTGTTCCGTTTACTTATTTAATCAATAGATACCCGGATGATGTAGCTATCGTCTGGATAGACGCACATCCCGACATCAATCTGCCTTATGATGAATATAAGGGTTATCATGCAATGGCACTAACAGCTTGTTTGGGAATGGGAGATGAAGAAATAATGGAATTACTTCCGGGAAAAACGGATGCTTCCAAAGCCCTGATTGTCGGACTCCGCTCATGGGATGAGGGTATGCAGGAACGACAAAGAAAGCTGGGAATTAAAGGATTATCTCCACAGGAAGTTGCCAATGATCGTACAAAGATTATGGAATGGCTGAAAAGTACCGGGGTTTCGAAGGTGGTTATACATTTCGATATGGATGTATTGGACCCGGCAGAGATAATCGCTGCCGTAGGCGTTGAGCCTAACGGCATGAAGATTGAAGAAGTAGTTCGTATCATTAATGATATATCCTCCGAATATGATCTGGTAGGACTTACAGTTGCCGAACCTATGCCACGAGTGGCAATCAAACTTAGAAATATGCTCAATCAGTTACCTCTATTGAAAGATTAAATCCCCTTTGACGAGGACGGTAAAGAATACCGAATACATTCAGTAGATACCCCAATAAACACAATAATGGGGCAATACGTATGCGTGTTCCACTAAATATATCGGGATTATAGGCGGCAAGGGTACTCCCCTCGCCGCTCATCAATATATATCCTGCGATAATCAATATCGAACCGATTATTAAAATGATGTAATTCTTTTTGTTTAATACAGTTTCCTGTTCTTTCTCTTTTACTATTTTTGTTTTCATCTTTCTTGAGTTTAGTTTTGATAATTCATTAGTTGAGTGAGTCGCATGTATTTCTCTTCAAACTGTTGATTACTCTGTTTATACCTCTCTTTATCCATATCTTTCAGTAATTCATTACACTGATTCCACTGCCAGAACTTATACAGGCAATCCCGTTGAACCATTGCTATCCGGCTATCTCCCAGCGAGAAAGCCCAGTCGATATAATCTTTCGATTCTGCTATCAGATCATTCAATAAAGTGATCGCTTTCCCGGTTTTTCCTATGGAGGCATAAGCTGTGGCTATCTCATACGAACCACTCTCGTATACTTGAGGTACATTATACGCCGGAATAGCTTGTTCGGCATACGCTAATACTTTTTGGGCACGGGCATTGTCTCCTTGTTTCACCAGTTCTTTCGCCAGTTGAGCAAAGAGCCTTCGGTGGGAATAGCAGATGCGCATAGTCGTTTCGTCCAGATAAAGTCCGGGAGTATCTAATCCTCCATATTTATATTTGTTCATCACATTCTCGTAGAATTTCTCCGTATCTATTGCATATCCATTGTCCCCTTCCGCGTCTCCCCATTTTTTATAATTAAACGGGGTAAACCGGAATGCCAATCCTTCCTGGACAAAGTAATCATCAAACTTCAATTTAGTGGCATTTCCCACCGAGATAGCCATGTATAACGGACGTTCCCAGTTGCAGTTAGCCAATATTTCGAGTATGAGCAAATCTACTTTAGTCAGCAGGCGTATATCTTTCAGAGAAATAGATAGTTTATCCGGTATCGCATTTTTCAATTCTTCTCCTTTTAAATGACGAATGGCTTTAGGTAGCATTATTCCCGAACGAAGCACTGCATCCTTATCGATGTGAATATTTATCGTATCGGTAGGTATCACATGAAATTCCTGCTTCTCTGCAAATACCCAATGTTTCAAGATATTCTTTATCTCATACGGATCATCTCCAAAACTGTCACGGGCTTCTTCGGGATGCTTTTGATACAATTCTTCTATTTGTTTTTTCAACTCCGGACGAACGGCTACATATTCGTTTTTTCCCTCTTGATATTGATTTTGTTTCCAGCTGATCGGTAGTCCGGGAGCATTGTATAGAGGACATTGTTGCTGATAAATATACCAGTCGGTTTGCGCATAACTTAAGTTGCAGATGCGTGAATCTCTGCGTACCTCTTCCGTGTCCTGATTATACCACAAAGGGAACGTATCATTGTCTCCGTTACAGAATATGATCGGATTTCCTGTATCGGGAAGCGTCATTAGATAATTAGCCCCAAAGTCACGGCAGGTATACCGGTTGCTCCGGTCGTGATCGTCCCAAGTCTGGCTTGCCATTTGTACGGGGATGAGCAGGCAAAGCAGCATGAGTAAGCTGACTGGGAGGACTTTAAAGTGCTTCCGACGAAGCATGTCACAGCATCCGGCGGCTCCCATTCCAATCCAGATAGCGAACGCATAAAACGAACCTGCATACGCATAATCCCGTTCACGGGGTTGTCCGGGAGTCTGATTCAGATAGAGCACAATCGCCAATCCGGTCATAAAGAAAAGGAAAAACAAGACACTGAATTGTTGCTTGCCTTTCTTTCCACGTGCCCATTGCCAATAGATACCAAGTAGTCCTAATAATAACGGCAAACCATAGAAAACATTGTGCCCTTTATTCTGACGCAAAGATTTCGGTAAAAGCTTCTGATCCCCCAAGCGCAGGTTGTCAAGCCAGGAAATTCCTGTAATCCAGTTGCCGTGTTCCGGTTCACCGCTTCCTTGAATATCATTCTGCCGTCCGACAAAATTCCATAGGAAATAACGTACATACATGTAGTTGAGTTGGTATGTAATGAAATAAGTCAGGTTCTCTTTTTGTGTGGGTACATCATTCGTGCTTCCCGACCATCCTTTATAAGAAGCAGCCAAACGATCATTCCACATTCGCGGAAACAACATATTTTGAGTGTAGCACACATTTTCTTTATAGCCGATGATTTTATACTTGCCTTCTTCTTTATCTTGTCGATATATGGCACTACCTTTTTCTGTTTTCACTTTGTAATAGTCTCCTTCGGGCACATACTCCGGTTCGGAAGCGTAGGTTCTTCCATAAAGTAAAGGGGCACTTTCATACTGTTCGCGATTCAGGTAGCTTTTGAGCGTGAAAATATGATCCGGTGCATTTTCATTAAGCGGTGTATTGGCATTGGCACGAATCAATATGACCGCATAAGTGGTATATCCTATGGTGAGCATGAGCAGGCACCATAAACCGGTATGTACTATGCGTTTTTTGAATCGGTAGATGGCTCCTATCAACAAAAACAGGACTAAAGTCAGAAAAATGATTAATCCTGTTTGGAAAGGAAATCCCAATACATTGACGAAGAATAGCTCGAACCATCCTCCCATATCAGCCATTCCGGGTATATAAACAAAGAGAATCAATACAATAAGAAGACCGGACAGCGCAATCGTTCCGATCACTCCCTTGAGTGATATTGCTTGGTATTTTTGGTAATAGAACACCAATACAATAGCAGGAATACAAAGCAGATTGAGCAGATGTACTCCGATGGAAAGTCCTATGATATAGGCTATCAGGATAATCCAGCGGTCGCCGGATATTGAATCTGCTTCGTCCTGCCAGCGAAGAATCATCCAAAAAACCAAAGCTGTGAGGAAGGAAGAGAAGGCATATACTTCACCCTCTACCGCACTGAACCAGAATGTATCGCTGAAGGTGTAAGCCAAAGCTCCTACAAACCCTGCTCCTAAAATGATAATTACGTCGGTCGTTGATAGCTTCCGTGCATCATCCGTAAGTATGCTTCGCACCAATCGGGTAATACTCCAAAAAAGAAATAAAATGCACCCTGCACTTAATAGTGCATTTAAAAAGTTGACCATGCGCGACACCTGCGAAGCATCGGATGCAAACTGGGTGAATAGATTCCCGACAAGCATATAGAAAGGTGCTCCCGGTGGATGACCTACTTCTAGCTTTTCGGCACACGAAATAAATTCGGGACAATCCCAAAAACTTGCGGTAGGTTCAATAGTCATTCCATACACAAAAGCTGCTATCAGAAAGACAATCCAACCTCCTAAATCGTTTCCTCTTTTAAATAATAAGTAACTCATTGTTCTGTCATTTTTTTGTTTGCAAAGTTACAGAACATGCATATATGATAAGTGTTTTTAGCCGGACAGATACGGACAAAATGATTCCGTAATTTATTGATATTCAGACTTAATAGAAGTCTAAATACAGACAAAAGCAGACAGCATATATATAGGGGAAATTTATTTATTCTGTAATTTCATTGTTTCTTCAATTTTAGCTTATTTCTGTACGGGTTTTCACCACAGAGGACACAGAGGGCACAGAGGTGAATTTTATTCATTACTTACGGTTTTGAGCATAATTGTGATGCGTAATCCCCTACTATAAAGTTGAAAAACGTAAAAACATCTGCCACCTGCAACGAAAAGCGTGTAATACACTAGTTGACAAATAGTTGGAGCGTTGCAGATACCTGCGGCAGATAGGTTGCAGATAAAGTATCTGCAACACAGTATAAACCTTACATAAGCTAATTCTCTAGGAGGGCAAAAGTTTATTGTATACATTAACTTCCCGTTTCCAGGCGGGGAACTGTCGTTT
>ERZ773148.2761-NODE-2761-length-12869-cov-11.128531_pt1 | contig 12869 bp, 15 predicted proteins | sample MGYA00580846_ERZ773148 | MGnify/ENA primary metagenome ERZ773148 (study PRJEB29015, sample SAMEA2737879) | human gut metagenome | biome: human gut; feature: human-associated habitat; material: faeces | place: China | collected 2012 ...
GCAGAGCGAGGGATACTTCTTGAACGTAAGTTCAAGAAGGGGTAACTGTTAGATAACTTTGAAGTTGTATAATAAAAATACTTGTCAAAGAACCTTTACCCCTCTATTTATTCATTGTAAAAGGTTAATTGCTTTACTTTGAACATTATTCTCTTGCATAATAGTGTTCAAAGGAGAAGAACGATAGGAATTAGAAAAAGGAGCGATACTATGAATATAGGAAATCAAATATCGAATATTCGTAAAGAACAGCAATTAACACAAGAGGAATTTGGCCGATTATTTCACGTTACACGGCAAACAGTTTCAAATTGGGAAAATGAAAAAAGTTATCCTGATTTACAAATACTTGTAGACATGAGCAATCAGTTTGAAATCTCTCTTGATACATTATTAAAGGAGGATTCCAAAATGGTAAAAGCAATAGATAAAGAAAGAGTATTAGGTACAATCAAACACGAAAAATCAATCATAGACTTTTTTACGGGTGCAGGTACTGGTATTGTTGCATCTTGTTTATTTTCTCCAGATTCAACAATACGAACAGTAGCAATCATAGTTGGACTTGTAATGATAGGAATTGGTTGGTATAAAAAAGCAAAGTGTGATAAAAAGGTATTCAAGTATATGGAAGAACACGAAGAGGTTTGATTTTAGATAGTGACAAATCCCAGTTTGTAGAATTCAAAAATTTAATATGAAATGTGAGATAGAGCGTATGGAAATAATCTATACGTTCTATTTTTTTGCTTTTTTTGAAAAAGTGATTAAAAAACTATTGACATTTTGTTACTGGTAGAAGCAGATGGTTATAAAAAGCTTTTGGTAACTATGAGTGCAAAAACAGATAGCTGCGAAAATTTATTATGAGCTAATAGCAAAATTTGATATTTTGTGATATTGAGGGTATGGGGAATCGTAATCTCCATTAAGTACGTCAGAGAATTATAATCCAGAAATGGGATTTTGAGTTACTCTAGGCGATACTTGCTTTAGAAAATGATTAGCCATAATGAGTTGGGACGTGGGAGGAGGAAGTGTAAAAAAAGAGAGAGCCATAAGTAACTCTCTCTGTGATAAAATCAAAAAGTTATAGTATCAGTGGTTCGGTAAGATTACAAAAATCCTTAACAGGAATATTTTCTTTAAGTGGTAAAGCTGTCTCTAAAAAGGTTTCGTCTGCAAATCTTTCGAGTTCAGAATCAAAATGTATAATTGAAGCATTTGTATTTAATTGATATGGCGGAATTGTAACAAAATAATCATAATCTTCGTAAGAAGGAGTGGCGCAAGAAACTTTGATTTTTCCGCCTAATTTCAATTTTGCAAATTCTCCATAAATGGCAGTTAAGGCTTTTTTTCTTTCTTCATCAGAAGTAATTCTATCTACATATCTAATATACCAATAATCTATATTTCCCTCTTTTAATTCAATTAAATAATCGTATGATCTGGGTGTTCCGGATTTTATTGTCCATTCAACTTTATGCAGACTTGTCATCATGGAAAGTCCACGCATTAAGGTAGAAAAAAATTTTTCATGCACCTGAACAGTAGAGAGATCCAGAGAAAATCCATTGTCTGCAATTATCTTTTTCCGTTCCCGTATTTTCTTAGAAGAATATCCAGTTGCATCATATAATTCTTGGATAAGTTCTGGATCATCAATGGCTTTTGCAATTTTATCAATAGTGCTTTTATATGGTCTTCCAGATCGGGCACCGTTGAGCATTCGTGAAATGGTTGCATTATTTAAGCCTGTTTGTTCAGATAATTCTTTTTGTGTTTTTTTCTGTAAAATGATTTGAAGTATATTGATGAATCTTTCCTGATCGTAAACGCTGTCAGGATTTATTAGTGTGCCTGAATTTGATATAAATTCGTTCATTCAAATCTCCTCTTGACTTCTTTGACTTTGTATAAATTGACTTCTTGTATTTTATCTTATCAATTATATCCCTAAAAATCAATTTAAAACATAAAGAAATCAAAAAATGCTTTATTGATATTCCTTTAAAAGTCAAAGAAGTCAAAAACGTAATTGACATTTTGACATCTTTGTGTATAATGTAAATCAAGAAGTCAAAGAAGTCAAACAAATCGAAAAGAAAGGAAGGAGGGCTGTGGATTGAAATATAGGGTTGTTTCGGTTTTGAAAGATAATAGACCACGTTTTTTGATTATTTCTGATATTGAAGAGATTGAAATCCTTCCATCAAAGTATTTGAAGCATCTGGATCAGATTAATGCTTCTCCGAATACTGTAAAATCCGCAGCCTTCGCACTTTCATATTATTACAATTATCTGCAGGAGCAAACGATAGGATTGGATGAGATTACATTGCTATCCTATTCAGAGCAGAATAAACATTTTATTGATTTCTTGTATTGGGTTAAGAGTGGAAAGCATACTGAGCATAATACACAGACGAGCAATAAGACCTGCAATATGTATCTTGGTGCAGTCTTCAGATACTACCAGTTTTTGGAACTGGAAGATGTCTTGCCAATGCTTAAAGTCTTACGAGTAAAAAAAGTATCATATTTTGACAGTATGGGAGTAAATCATCAAAATGCAGTGAATTCGTTTAAAGGTTTCTTCAAAGAAGAAGAACCTAATCTGGAAGAAATAACATCCGAAGAAATACAGGAGCTGATAAATGCCTGTACGAATGATAGAGATCGATTGCTGATAGCAATGATGGCAGAAACCGGTCTTAGATTAGGGGAAATTCTAGGAATCCATTATACCGAAGATATTGATTTTGAAAGAAGGACGGTTTGGGTAAGGTATCGTGAATCCAATACCAACTTGGCAAGAGCAAAAAATGCAGAATATAGAATGGCTTTGTTAAGTAATACAACTTTTGAGTTCTTGGTTAAGTACATTTCTGATAATCGAAAAAGTCTGATGAACTCGGAGTATCTATTTACAAAATTAACTGGAAAAAACAAAGGAGAGCCATTAGATGCGGATTCTGTGTATAGCATGTTGAAAAGGCTATCCAAAAAAACAGATATCAATTCCCATCCGCATCAGCTCCGACACTATTTTGCGGAGGAAAGAAGAAAAGAAGGATGGGATTTGAATGACATTCGTTTTGCCTTGGGGCATAAGAAAGTTGAAACTACCATTAAATACTTGGGTGAAAATAATGAACGATTGATAGAAGCGACAGATCAATACTACTCAAATAATGAAGATTTATACCAAATTGCAGATTTTCTGTAAAAGGAAGGAGGGATTACCTTGGCAGTATTAAAAATTGTTCCGAAGTTATATCAGGAAAAAATATCTGAAAAATTAAAGGAAGAAATATCTTTAGTTACGACTGGAGAAGCAAAATACTATAACCGGTTATACAAATTTTTTCAGTATACAGATATACAGTGTACTGCAGATATTAACTATGAAACGAGAAAAATGTATATGGATTCTCTTGAAAAAGAGGATATTTCAGAAAAATATAAAGCGGAATTACTGAGCTTATTTGATCGTTTAAAAATAGAAAATATGCCGGATGTCTATTCACAAGGAAAGCCCTTCTCTGTAGAACAGGAGTTTTTTAAGCAAGACAAATTGTTTTTGCTGTATGTCCCCAATAAGAAGAAAGCACAATCTTTCCGTCAGGTGGTTGATAAGAATGATTTGTTATGGGACTTAACGAGGATACATTCATCACAGTTGGTGCGACAGACAAAAATATTGCTGTGTGAAATTCTGAATATGGATAAGGTTCAAAGACATCGAAGATATTTTTTAGAACCATTAAAAGCACTTATACGGTTTTGCGATAAGTACGGAATAGATGATATTGAAGAAATGGAACAGGCAGACGAAAACAGATTTTATCTGTATTTAAACAAGGAGTCGGAAATTATAAAAAAACAGGCTTCTAAGATTGTTGAGTTTGCGAGAAGAACGTTATTTCTGACAGATTCAGAGACAAATTGGCGAGCGTGTATCTGGTATATGGATAGGTTTCAGTTTGATAAATCGAGAATCAATGCCAGTTCACCTGTTAAAAGCCTTTCATTTATTAATATTTACGAAAAAGAAAATCGTTGGTATTTACAATTATACGCAAAATATTTGGTCGGGATATCGGATCTGTCTTTATCAAATATCCGAAATACAATAAGTTTTATTTCACAATTTTTAAAATATCTGGATGGACAGAGTAAGAAAGTAACTGAACTGGAGATACAAGATATAGCGGATTATGTGTCTGTTTTGGAGGAGTCCGATATTAAGTATTCCACTTTTAACCGATATATCACACATATGCATACATTTCTACAGTTTTTGAAAATGAAAAATATTGAAGTGTTGAAGTTTTATCCGGAACGATTTTTAAAAAAAGGTTTTTCGGAACACAATGAAAGAAGTGTTCCAGAAAAAACAATTGCTCATCTAATTAAGGAGCTACCGGCATTCCCAGAGCATTTACAGTTGATGTATTTGATTTTGTTTTGCACAGGAATTAGGAAAGGCGAGGTTTGTACAATAAAATCGGGAGCCTTTTATTCACAAGGCAATGAGAATTGGATGCGCATATATCAAAGCAAAATGCGGAGAGAAAAAGTCATTCCTGTTCCCAGTTTATTGGTTGGACTGGTGAATGATTATGAAAAAAAGTACGGAATAAAAAATGGGGAGTATTTATTCAAAAATAAAAAGGGTGGTGCATTTAATGGACAGACATTTTCAAATCAGATGATTCGGGAGTGTAAGGTTCGTGGGATTGCCTGCGGAGATTATATCTTTAGAGCACACGATTACAGACATAACCTTGCAACTTCAATGTACGGAAATGGGGTTTCTATACAAGGGGTACGAGATTATCTAGGACATTCAAGTGAGAATATGACAAAACAGTACATTGATTTCATGCCGGAACGTATTGTATCGGCTGAAGATAAATATTTCTCTAAAAATCAGTCATTTAAATTGAAAGGAGCAGAAGATGATGAAAGGTAATATTAATTTGATTTCGTATGACTGTTATCAACAAGCTACAGAAAAACAGTTGGCAGGACTGAAATGGAAGGAAAACAGGGTGTACTACATATCAGAGATTCATAATGAAAAGATGCAGGATGAGATTTATGGGTATATCGATGATAGATGTAGACGTTTGTCATTATCAACAGTAGTAAATGATATTTACAGATTTGATCTGTTGAAAGAATTTCTGAATGAGAAGTGTACAAGTTGTAGCAGCATCACTGATAAAAAATGGGAAGAACTGGAGAGAAGTTATAAAGCATTTTTATATAAAAAAGGATTGGCGCTGTATGTTAGAAGAAATAGACCGGATAGGCGGAATGTTGAGCAACAAAGTAGCGCTCAGATTTCTTTTCTGAAAATGTATTATGAGTATGTTGTGAAGTGTAAAACAGCAGATATTCCAGAAAATGAAAAAGATGTATGGGATATGAGAAAGTTGGATATTGTGCCAAGGAGTAATCCGATTCGTGGAAGATATAGATTAGATTTTCGTGAGATCAGGCAAAAAGAATTTAAAGAGATAATAAAGAAAATATTGTATAGCCACTGCCAGACAAAAGCAATGGGTAGTATAAAAGGTGAATTGCGTGGATTCCGTCGGTTTGCTAGTTTCATGTATGATCGATTCCCAGAAGTAAAGCACTTTACAGAAATTAGCAGGGATATGATAGAAGATTATCTGGTTTATATAAAAACGGATACCGGTCTTACATCAGTCAGTTACACGACAGAGCTGTCGGTTTTGGATAATCTGTTGGATGAAATAGGGCGTGAACTGGAAATAGGAAATATATGCAACCTTTTTCTGTCCAGTGATTGCAGAGCATATGACAACGCTTTACCAGAAGCGTATTCAGATGCAGAAATCAGAAAATTTAATTGTGCATTAACAAAATTAAAGCCCCAGTTAGGCAGATGTTTAATAATACATCAGATGCTCGGTACAAGAATAGAGGATACGTTGACTTTGCGAAGGGATTGCTTATCTGAGAAATCTGGACATTATTTTATAACTATTATCCAGCAGAAAACAAGGAAATACAAAAGACCAGTTAGCGATCAGCTGGCAGAATTGATTAGAAAAGCAATAGAAGTTTCAGAAAAGGAGCATCCAGATTCAGAATATATTTTTCTGCAAGATAATGGAAAATTGTATACAGATTCAATGCTGAAATATCATGTAAATATCATGATTTATGAAAATGATATCAGGGATGATAATGGAAATTATTTTGAGTTTCGTACACATCGTTTTAGACATACTTTTGGAGTAAAACTTACAGAAATGAAATTAGATGATGATAGCATTGCAAGGCTGTTGGGGCATAAGGATACACGAACCATACCACATTATCGGCGGTTAAGAAACGAAGCATTAGCGGAGGATACAAAGGCTGTACGAGATGAAATGAATGAATTATTAGCACAATACAGGAGGGAAAAGGAAAATGCAGAAACACGATAAAATGGTAGCACTGGCAAAAGAAAAAAGTGCGGAAATGACGGAAACAGCAATAACAGCTATTGAAACAATGTATAGAAAAAATATAAAAATTTCAGTTGCTGAACTTACAAAACTAACAGGACTTTCCAGAGGTTTTTTCTATAATAATCCGAATGTGAAACAGGTCATGATGGAATTGAAGGAAAAACAACAGGGAATGATATTGCGAAATCCTAAAAGTGATGCTATTGCAAAAGCACAGGAAGCACGGATTAAGAGTTTAGAACAGAAATTATCCGATAGTGTTCCGAAAAACGAATATGAAAGTCTTCAGAAAAAATATGAAGAATTACAGGTGAAATATAGTCAAATGAAAAAGGGAACACTGTTGAAGATGTACGACCAATTATAGGAAGAAAAGGAGAATATTTTATGCAGAACGAAATTTATGATGAGAAAAATGGACTTACTTATATGTTATGTGGTGATTATTATTTGCCAGAATTGGCACTTACAGATATCGAACCAACTTATGGGAAATATGGGATGCTTCGTAAAAGCTATTTACAGGAACACAGAAAGGCAAAATATCAAATATTGTTGTTACAAGGAAAACTTGTCGAGCATTTGAATCAGATTGATGCAGAAGCAAGGGATAGAGAAGAACAATTAGTAAAACAGATGATGGAGAAAGAAGGAATTACAGAGGAATTAAAAAGGCAAGACAACATGGAATGGACAAGGAGGATGAATACCCTTTGTCATGATGCAGAAGAGATGATTTTGACGGAAATGATATACACGAAAGGATAATGAACTGTATTGGATAGCAAGAATTTTGCAGCCCGGATAGCAAAAAAGTGGAAGTCCGGATAGCAAAAAAGTGGAAGTCCGGATAGCAAAAAAATGGAAGTCCGGATGGCAAGATTCTTGCTGTCCGGAAAGATAAAAAAGGGAGGGATTAAAAATGTTGGTTAAGTACATAATAAAAGTGTTTTTATATTTAATTCTTGCAGTAATGACATTGATTCACTGGTTATTAAAAATTCCGATGATATTGGGAAATATTTTGCTTTACTTTTTATCAATTATATTTATTCTGACAGGTGTTTTGAGTTATGGATTTGCATTGGAATCTGCAAGAGAATGTGGTCGAATGATAATAATTGGGATGGCATTTGGTGCAATACCAGACTTTGTCCCATTTTGGGGAAAAAGTTTAGAGACATTGGTTGCAAAACTGTTGAGTATGACAAATGAATGAGAAAGTCGATATGAAAGAGGGCTGTGAAAGGCGCTCTTTTCTTTTTGCGTGTGTCCAGCAAAGTTGGACTACACTTGCCGGTGTAAGTCCGGTCACGGTAATCGCCAGTGAGCCGGGTAGCTAAACTCGGTGCGTTGTAGTAATACAGGGTGCTAAGCGAGTGGATAAAGTAACCTTGAAAAAGGTGCGAGCAATCATGCAGACCATAACATAAAGTGAATTCTGCCGTATCGTTAAAAAGGTCTCGAAAGAGAAAAAAGGGAAGTTGAGCCTTGGCAAAATAGGCGAAAACCATGGAACGTGTGGAGAAACTGGAAAACAGCACGGAAGAATCCCTCGGTATATAGGAAACGGTATGTATGAAAAGTGTAGTTCGGAACTGGAGAGACCCTACCCATCACCGAAAGGTAAAGAGAAAGCGTATAAGCTTGCGAAATCGTATTTCTGATGGAAGGGAGTCGGAGGGGAACATAGTACCGATAATGATTGTGCAAGAAAACGCAGTTTATGGGAAGGTTCCCTACTTCATTCATGTTTGTAGAGAGGGTAAGAGTGAGAGAATGTCATGCAGACTAATAACTCCAAAGAAAAAGTTCGACAACTTCAAAACAAACTATATCTGACAGCCAAGAAATGTGATAGCCGAAGATTTCATGCACTTTACGATAAGGTATATCGTGATGATGTACTTTTTGAAGCATGGAAACGGGTAAAAGCTAACAAAGGTTCCAGTGGTGTAGATGGTATCGGAATCGAAGATATTGAAGAGATGGGAATTGAAAAATACCTGTCAGAAATCAAATCGGAACTGATGGATGGAAAGTATAAACCATCCCCAGTAAAGCGAGTTATGATACCAAAACCAGACGGAAGTGAAAGACCTCTTGGAATACCAACGGTCAAGGACAGAATTGTGCAAATGGCTACAAAGATAGCAATAGAGCCAGTATTCGAAGCTGACTTTAGAGAATGTTCCTATGGATTCCGACCGAAAAGAAGTGCCAGGCAAGCACTGGAAGTGGTAAGGAAAGCGTGTAACAACAAGGGCTATTATGTAGTAGACGCAGATATTGAGAAGTTTTTTGATAACGTAAACCAAGATAAACTGATGAAACTGGCAGAGCAGAGAATATCAGACCGTAGGATATTGAAGCTGATAAGACAATGGTTAGTATCAGGAGTATTATACGGAAATGTACTGACAATTTCCGAACTGGGAACAAGCCAAGGTTCAGTTATATCTCCGTTATTGGCAAACATCTACTTAAATACACTGGACAGACTGTGGGAAAAGTATGGACTTACTCACGGTATTCTTGTAAGGTACGCAGATGATACGGTAATCATTTGCAAGAATAAGAAAAGTGCAAATCACGCACTGAATTTATTGCAGTATATCATGGCAAAACTGGATTTAAAGCTACATCCAGTGAAAACAAAGATTATCAGCATGTGGGACGGAAAAGAGGGATTTGACTTTCTCGGAATGCACCACAGAAGAATGACAACGGAAACACGCAAAGGACAACGGTACAAGGAAACGTATCAGTACCCAAGCAGAAAAGCCATGAAGAAAATGAAAGCCGAAGTCAAGAGGAATGTAAACAGGCGAAGTCTGCTAGTTGCAAAGGAAGAGGATTTAATAAAGAATCTGAATCCGAAAATCACAGGATGGAAGAATTATTATTCCACCAAGAGAAACGAAAAGTGGATGCAGGCTCTAGACTGGTACATTATTTGCACTTTTACAAGATGGTATAACAAGAAACACCAGAGACGTAATCGTATGTCAAAGGTGGGATTTGTAAGAAATAGCATTTACGAAAAAGGATTAAAGAAAATGGCTAGAGCATGACGTAATGCTGTAGAAAGAAGAATGTCGGAAAGCCGTGTGAGGGAGAACCTCATGCACGGTTTGATGAGGGGCGGATGAAAATTTCATCCGCCTACTCTACAACTGTGGAATGGCAAGATAATAACGTTATATACAGTGTATATTAAGTAAAGCTATTGTATTTCTGCATGATGGGAACATAGGGAGTCCATATAACCGCACTCAATACCGGGCATGCGGGATCTTTGAGCACGGCACATGCAAACAGCGTGAAAGATATGATCTCCCGTCTGGAAACGATGGTGCTGATGGGAATGGAGCTGCCGCTTACTGCGATACGAAGTCAGATTGCATCCGGACTGGATATTCTGGTTCATCTTGGGAGAATGAGGGATAAAAGCCGTAAGGTCCTGACAATTACAGAAGTGACTGGTATGCAGGAAGGGGAGATTGTGTTGAAAGATCTGTATCGTTATGTGGAAAAACCATCGGACGGAGAAGCAGTCTGTGGAGAATTACAGCGGGTAGGTACACTTTTTAATCAGGAAAAATGTAAAAGAGCAGGAATCACACTTCCTGGTACAGGAGAATAAATGGATTATCGTAAATATCGGTGTAATCTGTGGGAACGACTGGGGTGTCTGACAGCAGGGACGGCAGTCGCAGCAGCGATCGCGTGGCTGTTTTACCGTTCATGGTATGGAATGGTGCTGGTTATTCCTGTAAATTATCTAATCGTTTCTTATTACAAAAATAAAAAAAGAGATGAACGTGCAAAAAAGCTGATGATTGAATTTCGGGATGCGATCCAGGCCGTTGCAGCGGCATTGCTTGCAGGATATTCCATTGAACATGCATGGAAAGAAGCGGAGCGGGAAATTATGGATCTGTATGGAAAAGAGGCAATGATCACTAAGGAATTGATTCAGATGAATGCAGAAATAAAATTAAACCGGAATGTAGAAGAGATTCTGCATGATCTGGCAGTGCGGAGCGGTGTGGAAGAAATCCAAAGTTTTGCAGAGATTTTTGGTTTTGCAAAAAGGAGTGGGGGAGACTTCCCTCAGATTATCCGGACAACAGCAGCACGCATACCCGCAAAGATAGTAGTAGAGAGAGAAGTGGATACAGTCATTGCCGGAAAGAAGCTGGAGGGAAAGATTATGAGTGTGATGCCATTTTTTATTCTCGCCTATCTGAATCTTGCATCAGGAGAATTTATCGATCCGTTGTATGGCAATTTGGCAGGTGTTCTTGTCATGAGTGCAGCATTATTGGTTTTTGTGGGGGCAATGGCAATAAACAGACGAATTTCAGATATCAGGGTGTAAGGGGAGAAACGGATGATTTTGTGTATTGGAGTTTTGTGCGTGGCAGTTTTGGTGCCGGTTGTGGGAAGAAAAAAAGTATCATCAGAAGTAAGACGTGCGGCAGTTGTTATGATTTTAGTATCGGCTCTTGCAATTTTAGCACAAATTTCAGAAGAAATGGAAAGCGGTGGAATAGAATTAGAACTTGTGCGCCCATCATATGGGGAAGGGGATTATGAGGAAGAAATGACGGTCGATGCAGAAGGTATTTTAGATGGGTATTCCTATCAGGTGGTGGTTCCGGAACGTATTTTGTCGAAACAGGAGGAACAAAAATTACTTGAGGCTGCACAGCAGGAAATTGATGATGAATTTGTGAAAAACAATGGGGAAGTGCGGGAAAAGGCAGAGATAAGAAAAAATTACCAGGAGGGAGCGGTAAGCGCAGACTGGGAATTTGAACCGTATGATGTAGTGGACGATGAAGGGAGAGTGGTTGAGGAAAATATACCCGAAAATGGGATTCTGGTAAAAGCTGCAGTAACGTTAAGATGCGAATCATCAGAGTGCATCAGTGAACGGTATTTTCGTGTAATGCCAAAGGAGCTTGATGAAGAACACAAAATGATCCGTGAAATAGAGAATTATTTAAAGAAGCAGTCAGCAGATCCGGGGGATAGCATCAAACTTCCGGAGCAGCTAAACGGAAAAAAACTGATCTGGAATACCAAAAAAGAACATTTATCTGAAAAAATTCTGTTCCTTGGAGGGGGAATAGTAATCATCCTTCCTTTTGTGGAGCAATCGCGTAAAAAAGAAAGAGAAAAGAAGCGCAAAGCGTTGTTGGAACTGCAGTATGCGGATATGGTAAGTAATCTGGCACTTTTACTTGGCGCAGGAATGACTGTTTCTAAAGCGTGGAATAGATTGACAGAAAATTATATGAATGAGCGGCAAAAAAGGACAATTTGCAGAAAAGAAGTCTATGAAGAGATGCAGCGGACTTCATTTGAAATAAAAAATGGAATGGGGGAAGAACGTGCTTATGAGCGTTTTGGAGAAAGATGTGGCGGCTACCGCTACCGCAAATTTGGCAATCTTTTGGCGCAGAATCTGAGAAAAGGAAGCAGGGGTCTGACAAGGCTGTTAGAGCAGGAGGCGGAAGATGCCTTTGAAGAACGAAAAAGTATGGCGCGAAAGCTGGGGGAGGAAGCCGGGACAAAGATGTTGTTTCCGATGATTCTGATGCTCGGTGCGGTGATGTTAATACTGGCATTTCCAGCTATGCGTTCCATGGAATTATAATTTAAAACAAAGGATTTGCCGGTAAAGTGTGTAATGATCATTTCATGAAATTATGGATTGTAAGATTAGAAAGGAGAAATTGTATGAAGGGGTTTAAAGAATTTTTAGGGGAAGAAGACGGGGTGGCCATTATTGAGATCGTGTTGATACTTGTTATTTTAATTGGGCTTATCGTTGTATTTAACACGAAAATCAAGAGCTTAAATACAAAAATTCTTAAGAAGATAACAATAGAGAGTAACAAATTGTTATGAAGACAGAGGAAGAAGGAAGTCTGACCATATTTTCTGCCCTGAGTCTGTTGTTGATTTTATCTTTTCTGCTTGCATTACTGGAAGGAGCAAGGGTATCGGGATTGCAAATGATGGATACCCTTGCGGCAGATACAGGAATGGACTGTGTGGCAGCGGAATATCAGACGGTATTATGGGATAAATATCATTTACTGTATTTGGATGGTGCATATGGTTGGGATCAGTTTGATGAGAATAAAGTGAGCTCCCGTGTCATGGACTATGTGGCTGGAAATTTGTCTCAAACCGGGGAAAACAGTGTGTTTCGAACAAAGCTGTGCGAAGCTTCCATGCTGGAATATATGTTTGCAACGGATAATGATGGTACAGGTATGCTGCGTCAGGCATCTGCACACCAGCAGCATTGGCAGGGACGGCTTTCAGGAAGCGTACATCGAGGGCATTACG
>ERZ773148.2762-NODE-2762-length-12866-cov-8.522520_pt1 | contig 12866 bp, 10 predicted proteins | sample MGYA00580846_ERZ773148 | MGnify/ENA primary metagenome ERZ773148 (study PRJEB29015, sample SAMEA2737879) | human gut metagenome | biome: human gut; feature: human-associated habitat; material: faeces | place: China | collected 2012 ...
GAATATAGTGATAATAAGAAATTAAACTTTAATGAAACAATTAATTTACTTAAGGACATCTCCAAGTAGAGGCGGCCAAGACTGTTGTCTACCAGGAACTTGACCGTCCAGCGCGGCGTATAAACCTGGCTCTGCAAAGATACTTTGTCGTACTCTGTCTTATCGCCACTCTGTTTAAGAGCGAGTTTCTCGGCCGTATTGAAATTCTCGTACTGCCATCCAAGGATATCATCCCCTTTCCATGTTTCAGGTCCAAGGTCTGGGTCATCATCAATGGCATTGAAGGCAGCTATGATGTCGTGTAGCTCATCGGCTGTCGGCAACATATCGTAGGGATAGTCCTCCCGGAAGATTAGCATGCGCTCAGAAAGAGCCTTAAACTCGTCACGCATGAAATGCTTCAATCCCATACGCTCCGCATTGCGCTCGTCAGGATGTTCCTCTAACCATGCGTGGTGCTTGACACTTAGATTTCCGTTCTCAGCACGGGTGCGCAACACTTCTGGGAAAAATACCTTTGTCTCCATCACCTTGATGGCGGCAAGGCGGTTATACAAGGTGAACACGCACTCTGACAGGGCTTCTTTGCGTGCATTCTTGTAGTCTTTACCAGCTCTCTGGTGGATGGCAATGATGTCCCCAATATGACGACGGCGTGCTGTGTTCTCGTCGTCGGCATCTGCCATCGCTTCTACGTTTTCCGGCTTGAAGCCCATGCGCGAGAAACGGTTATCAAAAGCCCGCTCTATCTTATATCGTATGTTTATGACGTGGTCTATGAGTTTCATACTTCCTTTTTCTTATTAGTTGTCGAAGTCAACGATGTCGTCGCCTTTCATCTGATTGACTATGGCGAGTTGCTGCATGAGCCATGATCTGTAATCAGAGACATGCTTCTTTCCTTTCGGCATCTTCGACTTCATATTCACCACCTTGGGCTCTGGTTTGGGTTGTGGCTGAGGATCTGTGCCACTCCCGCTACCACTTCCGGGTGTGGGAGGTGGTGTCGGTGCGGAGGTGCGGATTTGCGTCTCCCATAGGTCAATCTTTGTGAACCAGTTGTCCGCAAGTGTAATTTGATTGACGAAGTCATGAAGCGCATAGCCGGTCTTACGGTCGGAGATGCTCATCTTTGGGATGTCAATACTTATGCTGGCATATTTCTCACAATCTTTTTGGAGAGACTCAGCCTCCTTCCAAAGCGACTCGTTCCATGAGCGGTCATAGGCTGAGAGCTTAGCGGTAAACGCCTCCAATCGGTTGCCGACTTCCACATACTTCTCTGCCAATTGCGCAGCCTCTTGCTTCATGACCTCATGGTAGAAGTCGCTCACCTTGACAATGATTTCCTTCATGCTCTTGAAGTTAGTCACCACGTTGGTGTCGTGCATCTGCTTCCACTTGTCATTCAGTGTCGTAAACTCGGTTTGGCTGAAACCAGCTTTCTTAAGTTCTTCATCAACCTCCTTTAGATAGTTTTCTTCGTCGTGTATCTCGTCGAAGTTGTGGTCGATAAACCGGATGTCTCTTTCTATGTGTTCTACAGCTTTGACATACTCCTCATTGTTGTGCTCATCAAGGAACTGATGGGCGGTCTGGAGATAGTTGGCATCGGTGACTGTGCCATCATAGTCTTTCAGAAAATTCATGGCACTAATAGAGCTGTTGAACAGACGTTCCATCTCGCTCTCGCCAAAGATATTCTTCAAGACTTTCTGACGTTCCGTATGAGCCACGTTAGCAATCGCCTGCACGAGTGCAAAGTCATTGAACTGGTAGTTGATGTCGTAACCAGTGATGTCCTTATAGTGGCAATCATCCTTGAGGATATCCACGATGTCTATGCGTTCATTATAGGTGAGGGTGACGACTACAGACTTGAAGGAAGCCTTACCAAAGTTCTTCGATGTTGCAAAGATCTCTTCCGCTCCATCGTCTTTCCATGAATGGTATTCATTGCCACCGAATTTGGCAATGATCTTGTCACCACGGAAGAGGGCAGCTACAGTGGAGATAATTGTACCATAGTCGAAACCTGTTGGAGGGGCTTGCAGCTTCTTCTCCAAATCAACACCTGTAATATATTGCTTGGACAGGGCGGTAATCTCTGTGACGACACTCAAGGTGTCGCCAATGAACTTGCCACTGTTATCGAAGAACTGGAAGTCGGGATTTTCTCCATAAAGCCTGTACAGCTGATTGGCATTGGTGTGGAAAACACGGGTAGCCAGCTTGTCTGTCAACGTGCCGGAGAGACGACGCGTGAAGATATTGTTGTACATACGCCCCTGGATGTCACCGACGAGGGAGTCTATCTTGTCTTCTGAGACATTGAGAGAATCGTAGCAGTAGACGATATTGCCTTCTGTATAAGCCTTGCGGATAAGATCTTCAAGCTGATGGGTCTTTTCCTCTCGCGTATTGAGGATGACCTGCACGGCTTTCTTTTCATCGGAGGTATAAGTAGAGTCACCTGTCAAATACTCCATTGAGATGAGGTCACGCACGAGGGAAAAGATAGGGTCGTTGTATTGGGTCGTAGGAATGAGATTGGCCTCGCCTTTTTCAGACTGGGTGTCAGCCTTAATCGTTTCCACATACTCACTGTCAGTCGGTGCCACATCAAAGAGGCCAGAAAGGAGGAACTTCATGGCATCATCTGTAGAATTGGCAAATACCTCACCATTGCGTATACCTACAAGGAAGTTAATCTTCATCCCACCAATTTGTGAGCTCTGCATTTTACGGACGAAAGGCATCAACTGTAAATGCTTATTGATGACAGAATTGATTTGATAAGACGGTATATCCTCTTCCAAACGATGTTTCTTGTCGAGAATGCGCTGCTCTGCCTCACTCGTGATGCGGTACTGGCCCTCGGAGAAGATGAGCACACGATTGTCTACCAAGATGTCAAGCGACTTATGTATCTCAGAAAGCAGCTCGTAATATTCATCCATATTGCGGACGCTTGCCTTGGTGATGTTCTCAATGGTGGTCTTCACCACGCCTGCCTTCGTGAGGAAGTGAATGACCATCAGGAGTTCTCGACCATTGACACGTGTGATGGTATTGTCGGCTTTAATGATACCCTCCGCCTGGTTGTAGCGGTTCTCAAGTGAAGAATCTACGTTTTCTTCTGCCTGCCGGCATAACTGGACGGCATTCACCGTGGTGAACAATGACGCGTCCTTCATGGATTCCTTGCGGAGCACATCGAAGGAAGAGAGGAGCATACCACGCGTACCGCCATGAGTTGACACGAGATTGCCGCTGCCAAACAGGAAGAATTGCAAGAGACGGAACTGGTGCTCAAAGAAGGGATAATAAGCGGAGAACGTCTTGACATTCTTGGTGATAGGAAGTCCGCCACCAATGTTGGTGATGTCGCTGATCATGCCATTCTTCTCTTTATAGTATTCAGACAGTTCCTCGTTGCCCTCGTCACTCTTGGCAAGAAGACGTTGGCGGATGATGGTGTCGATTTCCTCTGCACTAATGTTGATGCCTTTGTGGAAACGGTCGGTCATCTTCGTGATGGAGTTGCGGTTGATCTTTGCCGCATTGACGACATCATCGAGTTGCTGCTGGGCAATACAAATTGTCCATACATGTTTATCGAAACGCCATAGCGCCTCGGCAAGGCCTTGCAGCTCATCAATTTTGACACGTCCCTGGTTGATGGCTTCACTCACCTCGTCGAGAAAAAAGACGATGCGAACGTCTTTGTGGTGATCAAGGTATTTGGATAAGTCGTCGGCAAGCTTTGTGGCATCATAAGTTTTGATGTGGTCATCATAATCCTTCATGGTCTGCTCAAAGTCGTACTCATCATATTGCCAGTCGAGCATCACCTTTCGGAAAGTCTTGCGGGATTGGTTACGGGTACGCTTGATGACAGCCCATGACTTGCCCTCTATCTGCTCTACACGGCGGCAGAATTCATCGTAGGTACCTTCGTTTTTCATGTCATACTCCCATAATCCCATGGAGTTGCTCAAACATCCCAAGGTATGGAGGAAATTCTCAAGGAGCATAAAGCTGACACCATGCTCATTGTTGTGCTTGGACACATCGAAACGAACAATAAGATTGCTCTTCTTGGCAATCTCGTTGATGTCATTTTGCAACAAACTGGCATCTTCCAGCCCTTCGAGTTTCGGGGCAAAGCGGTCGACCACAGTAGTTCCTTTCCAAGTTGGATTCTCAAGTAGATAGCCAAGAATCTTGGCGAAGAACGATTTGCCTGATCCGTAGAAACCACTGAGCCATATTCCAGGTTGGCGTGTGTCTGAGGAATAATAGTCGCAGAAGTCCATCAGGTGCTTTGCGAGGGCCTCGGTGAGAATGAAGTCGTTGAGCTCATCAATCTTATCATCTTCACTCTCGTCGCTTATATCGATATCCACCACACTTTTGATGTCATCTTCAAGGTTGATGGAAAGTATGTCTTTAACTTTTGTCATCTCTAAGTTGTATAGTTTTCAGTCTTTTCAGTTCATTATTATTTGATGACGATGCAACGGTATTTGCTGGCTTTCTGACTATCAAGAAACAACACATTCCCTTTGTCGTCGATAGAGCCAGGGTAAAAGACAACCATCGGATAGTGTGAAGCCATGACAGCCTTGCTCTCCATGTAGTCAATGTTGGTAAATCCCATGCCATAGATACTCCCAGTATGGATGAGTACAGGATTATGGTTTGAGTCGATTACCCGCTTGATTTCAGCCAAGATTAAGTGGATGAAGTCCTCGTCGGGATAGTCTGAGCTCTTGAACATGTCTGTTCCATCTTCGGAAAAGCCCTCGGCAAAGTCTTCCCAGCCCATATTGTCTATAAACTGCACAAAAAGCTGACGGAGGTCTATAAAGACAAACCTATCGTCAAGACGCTTGTGAGCTTCCTCAATATACCTATCCTCATCTTGTGGAGGATAGACAAAGAGGATGCTCCGTCCACCGTTGGCCTCTGTCGTCAACTTGGACAAGTCTCTCTTCAAGGCTAAGTTCAAGTCGTCGAACATCTTGTTATGTTTTATATCGAATGTGCTACTCATAAGGCTTCAAGTCTATAGTGACATCGTCACCAATTTGTGATATGTTCCAGTATTGGATGTTTTCTATCTTTTTCAAGCGATTGATCAGTGTCTCATTATCCATAAACCCAAACTGGATATAAGGATTCTTCAAAGTCCTGTCATTCGGGTAAACTAACTGGCACCAACGGATGAACCATACGAATAAATCATTGGTTATCATGGGATGCTTGATTTGCTTCTTAACTGAGCCTTCAGCAAGACCGAGCTTCTTTAGTAGTGTTAGATACTTGCCAGAGACAACTTTTAGAGTAGATTCACTCCAATTCAAGTCTTCGGGCTCAGTCTGTTTTATGTAATGAAGGAAAGAAAGAATCTCTTCTCCTTGTATATTGGCACGTCCCATATATAGAGCCTTCATATAGACTTCCTCCGTAATACGCCGGAACAGTAAATCAGAGAATGTAAGTTGCCAAAAGATGATAATGAACTTTGATTGCAACGGAAGGTCAGGGTCAGCCATAGCATTCATGAAGAGGCTCTTGTGCGCGTCATTATTGAACTTTATGATATATGCCTCAATAGCAAAACGAAAACGACGTGTGGATTCACTTGTCCGAAAAGTGAACTCCTTATCTTGCACCTTAGATTCCAAAGATGCAATGTAGCGTATCATATCTGCATAGTCTGGGATGCTACCTATGATGTTTACGCCTGTGTCGTATTTTGCTTTTTTTGCGTTCATATCTGATCTTTATTATGGAAAGAAGGCATCAGAAGTGTCTGTCTATTGACATGCAATAACTCAGCTATTTGGTCTATCGTTTCCAAACTGGGTTGTATTGTATTCGAACACCATTTAGAGACTGTGGAACGGTCTTTCCCCAGCTGCTCTGCAAGCCATTTCCCTGTCTGATTCTGCTCAGCCAGGACAGCTTTTATACGGTTAATGTCCTTCTTCATAATCCAAATAAATTGGTATATGGTGCAAATTTAAGCAATTATTTTTAATTATCAACTTTTTGATTGATGAAAATCAAGCAAAGTCTATATTTTTCCTTAACTGACTTCCTTTGTTTTGAAGCGGCTCTTTCTGGTTTTAGATGAAATTGTGCTTAATAGCTCTCAATAATCTTGGACAGAATTGCTCTTGTCGTAAGTTCTTTTGAGCCAGTTATGACGGATTGAATTGTCCCCGACATCCATAGGTCAGCAATTTTGAAAGCATCTAAAACAGTATATCCTTTGTTATCTTTTACTATCTCTTCCAAAGGAAAGCAGATTATCAAACCTGCGACCTTTTGTATCTCTCTGAATATCTCTAAAGAGTTAGTAAGAGCTTTGTTTCCTTGAAAGAGGAAAGGTAAAGACACAACACTAATGTATGGAAAGCCTAATTCTTTTACAAGAGAAAGCACTGTTTTAGTCAACAACGTACCAGTTCCGTGATTTCCTAAACCTGAGACAACAAACACAGTGTCTATTTTGCTTTGGTTAATTTCCTCTTTTATGAAGTCCTTTAAGTCTTCTTCGAAATGCTCTGGAAAACTTAGCATTTGGTAGAAGTATGGCCATCTGTCTGGTATACAATAAAAGCTATTTCCAACAGGATCCATATCGTATGCTCCCACATTCATTGAGCGATAGAAATCATTACAATTTTCTTTTAAGGAAGCAAGTACATTATTTGCCGAACCTCCTAATCCTATTATCAAAGCCCTTGTGTTCTCTTTAAAGTTAGGCAGTGGTGAAGATAGGTACTCCTCAGAGATGTGATTATACTCTGTTGTGCAGGCTTTATCTAAATTTAATGTGCTCATATAATTGCCCTTGCCAAATTATAGAAATCACGATTTAACGCCATATTTATTCATGGCTTCCTCAATGGGCATCAATAATGGATATGTGTCTACATTCTTGATATGATAGACAGCAGACCCATTCCTGTAAATCTTGACATCATTGAAGTTTCCATTGTTCCCTAATAAGTATGTAACACTTACATCCGCATAATATCCCTGCCAACCTTGTTGGGTTAAGCACATTGATTTGAGAGGCATCTAAAGGCTCAGGCTGGTCAATTCCCGAAGGATGAGAATAGACATTCACGTAGCATGGCTTATCATCTTTCAGAAAGGATATTTGCGGAAAAGCGGTGGGATCGTCAGTGTAACTTATTATTTGGCAACTGCTTTTCTCAAGATAGTCTATTACCCCCATAATGGCATAGTGACTTATTTCCCAGTTGCCCTATAAGTTCAATCTCGAATATCAGTGTCGAGCCGCCGGGGATGCCTGGCTGTGAGTACTTGCCATATCCCATCTCGGCAGGGATGTATATTTCCCACTTGTCGCCGACATGCATCTGCTGTAAGGCTATAATCCATCCGTCAATCAAGTCGCTGAGACGGCATGCCATTGGTACTCCGTCACGGGTAGAGTCGAATTCCTTTCCGTCAATGGTTCTGCCTGTATAGCGGACGCTTACTATACTGCGGACATTGGGCGTGTCGCCGGACTTATTCCTTTCTGCCAGTACCTTATATATATGCCTCTGGGAAGAGGCTTTACACCTTCTTCCTTGGATTTAGCCAACAGCCAATCCTTATTGGCCTGTATGTATTCGCGCTTTTTCATCGGTTACTTATTCCTATACCATTCTTTTATGTACATGTAATGCTCGGCAAACATCTTCGCTTTTGCCGGGTCTTCTTTCTTGACGAACTTTGCAGGTATTCCTGCCCACATCTCGTTTGCTCCGACCTTTGTTCCTTCAAGTAAGACTGCTCCGGCAGCAATGATCGCATTCTCTCCTACATCGCAACCATCAAGGACAACGGCATTCATTCCTATAAGCGCACCCTTACGAACAGTTGCGGCATGTACTATTGCTCCATGACCAACAGACACATCATCTTCAAGAGTAACGAGAAATCCAGTAGTCTGGTGGATGCATGCGTTGTCCTGTACGTTGACACGGTTGCCAATGCGTATAGCGTCAACATCGGCACGGAGTACCGCGCCATACCAGATGCTACAGTCATCGCCCATGACGATGTCGCCTGCCAGTGTTGCGTTATCGGCTATGAAACAATTCTTTCCCCATGAAGGAGATTTGCCTTTTACAGTTGCTATAGTTGCCATACTTATTTGCTTGTATATAGTAATATGAGCCTGAAAACATACTCAAATTATTTGTTATAATGGAATTAGCAGAAGGTTTTGAAGGGTACTATTAAAGTATTTGTACTGTTTTATGCAGCTATAGAATTATTTGTTTCTTTTTTTTTCGTTGAAACGAGAAAAATTCGTAAATTTGCATACTGAACAGTGACCTGACTAAAAATATGCAGAAACGACTAATAGTGAAAAATCCATCTTTTGAAGGATTCTTTAAAGACATAATAGGTAATAACACTCTTAAGATACCGCCATATCAACGTCCTTATGTTTGGGATAAATCTAAGATTATACAATTACTTGATGATTGGATAGAATTTCTTGACAATGATGATAAGGCTTCTAGGTATTTTATGGGGTCTATAATCATGCACCATGACGAGTCATCTAATGTTTTTAATATTGTGGATGGTCAGCAACGTATGACAACACTCTTAGTGATAGATTATATATTTCATAACGATAATTCGGTTCTCATTAGATATAAAAAACAAATTGACTTTCATTTCAGCTCTCATGAATCAGTAGACAACATTGGTGCAAATGTCAAAACATTAAGGACACTTTGTAAAAAAGGTAATTATGCACGTCTGAAAAATTCCAGTATATTCAATAGACTGGTTTTTACGGTTATAATAACTGATAGTGAGGATGAAGCCTTTACATTCTTTGATTCTCAGAATAACCGTGGAGTTCAGCCACAGGCAGTAGATGTTATGAAAGCTGTGCATCTCAGAGCTATCAAACACGACGATTGTTTAAGGAAAGATTGTGCTCAATTATGGGAGAGTATACAAAATGCGAATAATGTGTTTAACCTAGGTTCCGACGACTACCTTAGCACGTTAGTCCAAATGTTGTTATGGCGTTTGCGCAGATGGAAAGGCAACTGGTTTGATAATATCTCTAACTATAAATCGGCCATGGAAGAATTCGCTGACGAATTAAAATCCACGAAAGATAATATAATACATTTTTACGGATTGGCGAACTCTGCTAATATGACAATCCGTAATGAATTGCAACCCAATGATTTACAAATCAACGACAAAGATTCCGTTAATAACAAGAAATTTCCATTCGTCATACGGCAGCCCTTACTTAAGGGTGTTAGTACATTTGCTTATATTGAGACTTATCATGAAATTGTACAAAAGTTGTTTGGCTATGAAGAAGAAACTGATTCAGAGATCATAAGAATGAGGGAGTTGTACAATCAACTTTATATCGATACAGGAATGAGCCGCTATATGACAGACTACTTCATTATGTGTATGACTTCTTATTATGATAAGTTTCTAACCAACCAACTTTATAATTTTGCTCTTGCAGTAGACTATATACTGGGCATGCATCGTGTAAACTACTTTTATTTTCAAGATGTTTCAATGAGAAACTTTTCCAAGGATCATAATATTTTTGATGTAATCCAAACGAGTTTTGAGCCGGACGAGGTGATAAAGTTTATTTTAGCTATTCAACCTGAGAAAAGGGAAGTAAATAAAAACGGTCCAATAGATAAATACACAAGAGCATGCCTCAGTTACTTCGGGCGGAGTTTGAAAGGAGACGAAGATATAAGAGATTTTAAACTTGAATGGACAAAAGAATTGATTTATGGAAACGAATAGCTATAATTCTGACATATTAAAATTAAGCGATATCGTAGATAAAGGAATATACTTCAATATCCCTATTTATCAAAGGCTTTATGTTTGGAAAGAAATGCAAATCAACACGCTATTGGAAGATTTGTATACCGCCTTTACAAACGGGGAAGGTAAAGAGTATTACTTTCTGGGCGGAGTTATGACAGTAAGGAATAAAGACCGTTACGATTTGGTTGACGGTCAGCAGCGATTCACAACGCTTTGGATGATTTGCATGGTCATTAGCAAATTATTGAAAGATAAGGCGCCACAGCGTGTCATAGATTTCTGCATCAAAGATGGCAAGAGCAGGATTATTTTCTCAATTCGCGACAGCATTAACCATTTGTTCAAAGATTTGCAAAATGATAGCTTTAATGAAGGTAACTTGTCGGAAAGAGGCCAAGAAGAATATGAACATCTGCAAACAGTTCCTGATGTAAAGAATATTATATCTGCTTTTAATATAATAGAGTCATTCTTCTCGAATGATGATTTCTTCTCCCCGAAAAGCAATGGGTTCGCTGAAAGGGAAGAGGAAATTGAGACTTTTGCTAATTTTATATTAAACAAGGTGGAAGTTATCAGAACTCTAATTCCGGAAGATGCCGACTTAAACAAGATTTTCGAACTTATTAACGGCAGGGGACAGCAACTGTCACAGACGGATATTTTAAAAGCTCATATTTTGGAAAACTTGAGAAAAGATGGTGCCGATCAAAACGAGATACAAAGATATAGTGAAGTTTGGGATGCCTGTTCAGATATGTCCGACTACATTGAAGCTAACATCAAAAGAGAAGATAGTTCTAAAACGTGGGAAGAACTTCTGAAAAATAAAAACAATGAAATCCCTACAGGTATTGAGGCCTTTGGTGATGATTTCCTAAGACGTTTCATTTCATCTCCGCACAACAAAATAACTGAAGAGGAACAACCTACAGATTTGCTTTCAATTATTAATGGGACAAGCGACACAGTTGCCGGAGAAGATAACAATAAAATAGATGGAGCAAAAAATGTAAGAAGTATTGTATCTTTTCCCATGATACTTTTGTATACACTGCGTATCTTCTTATTGCAGAATGGCGAAAATGACATAGAAGTTTTCAACGAGAAATATCTACTAAAAATATTCTCTCCCTACAATAAATGGATGGCTAGCTTAAATGGAAGGACGGAGAAATTTCTCAATCTGCTTTGGAAGGTACGTGTGGCTTTTGATTGGAATGTCGTGAAGTTTGTCAAGCTTGACAACAACAGCGACTATATCCTTGTAATCCAGAAACTCCGTATCGATAAAAATAATAGCATAAGCGTCTCTAGGACACCTAATGATTCTATTACGCCGATGACTCAGCTTCAGAGTATGCTTTATTTTTCTCAACCTCGAATATATGAGCACTGGATTTGTCCTTTCATATATAAGTCTTTTACAGAAAATGACGACACAGATTTACTTAAGTTTTTACAACAACTCGACAACTACCTGCTTTGCAGTGGTTTGAGTGAAGACATGATAGTAAGAACTCATAGAGTAATGAAGGAAGAGACGGTACTTGTAAATGCCACACCTAAAATAATGGAACAAGATTTCTCTGAGAAGATAGCTGACGAGAAGGGCTGTCAGTTCGCACATTACTTGTTTTACAAAATGGAGTATATGCTATGGTATATGAAAAACGACGAAGAGACTAAGCGATGGTCGAAATACCGTATAACATCAAAGAATTCTGTAGAACATATCTCTCCTCAAAATCCTAAATGGAACAAAGAACATATCAAGGAATACAACCGTTTTGGTAATTTGGTTCTAATTTCTCGTGAGGCGAATTCTGGTTACAGTAACAAGTCTTTTGACGAAAAAAAAGCAAAGTATCTTGATAAATTCAATAACGGTTACATTGATTCCCTTAAGTCTGATGTCGTTTACAGTAGATATGATAAGTGGGGTGACACCGAATGCCTTGAGCATTTGGAAGAGATGAAAGTCGTCGCAGACAAATATTTTAGTTCAACATATAAGCAGTACACTTCAACACAAGATAAGGACAATCTTTTTCGGAAGTGGATTGATCGTAATTATTCACATAATAAAGTCCGTCTCCTTCAGGCTATTTTCGCCAAGGATCCCGAGCCTATCCAGCCATATGGCAACATGGGCTACTTGCCTGGTAAAGATGACCTCTACAACATGCCGGAATCAATGCTTACTTATGAACATGATCGTGATCTTGAAATAAAACCCGTTGATGAATTTAAGCATCCTATAGACTATTGTTTTATGCAATATCCTGATGCTATAAAATATTGTACATGCGGACAATATCGCATATATGGAGATAAGGTATTACTTCTTGATGGCACGAAGGTCGGCTTTTACAATTATCAGGAATTACTGATGCTTATAGTAAGTGAAATAGCAACAAAATATGGGTTAGAAGTTACCAAATATACAGAAAATTATGCTGATTACAGATACTTTAATCTTTACCTTCATGATAACAACCTTTACCTTAATAGTAAAGATGAGAATTCGGAGGAAGTTTATATCTGTATATGGTATAACTATGAACAAAGGAACATGTGCTATTATTTGGACTATTCAAATGTATCACATCCAAACAAATTCAGTAGCATGCTAAAAGAATTTGGGTGGTCTAAAGTTTCAAGGAAGCATCTCTATAAACCAGAGCAGCAATACCTTTGTTCCTTCAGCAACAATCATAATTATGAAAAGATGGCTAAGAAGACGGTAACTAAGGTCAAGCAATTAATTAATTCATTGTTAGCCATTGACTTCTCTAATGATAATAATTAATTGATAGTATGAGTCTATCAGTTTATGTTGATATGTATCCATGCAATGTGTTTTGGTCGTATGGGTATATATAACAGAAAAGGGACTTGTCCATTAGTGGAAAGTCCCTTGTGTCTTATGCTATCTGAGTTTTAACTCTTTCTGTACTACTTATCCAGTTCGACCTGCTTTTGCTTCT
>ERZ773148.2768-NODE-2768-length-12858-cov-4.420683_pt1 | contig 12858 bp, 10 predicted proteins | sample MGYA00580846_ERZ773148 | MGnify/ENA primary metagenome ERZ773148 (study PRJEB29015, sample SAMEA2737879) | human gut metagenome | biome: human gut; feature: human-associated habitat; material: faeces | place: China | collected 2012 ...
CGACGGCATAGTAGCAGGCACGCAGCAGCTCACGCACATCGTACTTGCTGCCCCACACCTCCGGCACGCCGCGGTCGATATCCAGCAGGGTGTATACCGACTCCATACCGGTGCGCATGGAATACTCGGTGGTGAAGATGGTGTCGCGGGGCGTCTCGGCAAACTGGCCGATGAAGGCGAAGTTCACGGCACCGTCGGGCACGACCTTGGGACGGTCGGACTCCTTGCGGGGCTGGAAGAAGGCGTTGATATACGGCATAAAACAGGTGGTGGTATTGCAGGCATCATGCGCCAACGCGTCGATCTTCTCGGTGGGCACGCCGATGTGGTACAGCCACTCGCGGCAGACCTCCTCGCCGGTGCAGTCCCGCATGGCCTTCTTCACGTAGTTGCCGTCCCTGTTGGTGTTCAGTGAATACAGCCATACCAGCACCATGTTCTTGTCCTGCGCCTTGAACTGCGGCTGACGGTTGATGGTCCAGGACAGATACCAGTTGTCGGTGCTGTCCTTGACGGTGACGATGCCGCCGGTGGTCACCTTGCCGGAGCGGGGATCACGCTTGCAGATGTTCATGATATGCTGGATGATCTCCTCGTTGGAGGTGGCCACGGTGGCGCTCATCCAGTTGGTGGCCTCCACATCGGAGCAGAATTTGTCCGGGTTGCCGTACTCGCCGTGCTCGGCCTGAGCAGCGATAGCTTTCCACATATCCCAGGAATCGCCCTTGCCGTTTTCAATGCCGGACAGATCGGGTGCATGAGTCTGGTCGCCATAGCAGGAGGTATCGGTGCAGCAGCCGTTGGTGATGAACACCAGATCGTCCTCGATGAGGTCGATAGAGATTTTTCCCTTTCCGTGTTTCATAGTACCATTATCGTATATTCAAATTCTAAACTGAAACGAAACTTTTGAAAATCCGGGCAGTTTCGTTTCAGTTTAGAATTGCTTGCTACACTCTCCGCAGAAAATGTCGAAATAACGGTTTTTAAGGGAGTGACAGACTTGAACTATGAAATAGCCTATTACAGTTTATCAGGCAATACAGAAAAGCTGGCATACGGCATTGCAAAGCGTCTTCCGGAAAATCAAGCTTTTTTGACGAACCTGCAAGAGGAAGAAGTTACCCTTGCGGCCGATGTGTATTTAGTAGGATTCGGCATAAACAACGGTACAGTCCCGCTAAAAGTCATGGACGCATTGGACCGGCTGGCCGGAAAGAAGATATTCCTGTTTGTGACCTGCGGCATAGAGCCAAGTGAGGAATACAAGCGGCTTATCGAGCGCAAGATCGAACCTTTTCTGCCGGACGAATGCGACTATTGCGGCATTTTGCTGTGTCGAGGTCAGATAGCGGAGGAGGTGCTGAGCAAAATCCAAAGACAGTTCGCACAGCAACCAGACGATCCTGCCATCAAAAAAATGATCTCCGAGGCAAAATTGTCCGAGGGGCATCCCGATGAAACGGATGCGGAAAACGCAGTGAGGTTTATCCGGGAAAAGCTTGATTCTTTCTAACCGGCAAGCAGCATTTCAAAGATTCATTACATAAAAAGGAGTTTTTACCATGAGAAAAGTTAAGATCATCACCGATTCCTGCGCAGACCTGAGCGCAGAGCAACTCGAAAAATACGACATCGACTACGCCAGAATGTCCACGATCGAGGATGGCAAAGAGTCTCCGGCGCTTCTCACATGGACACCCGCAGAAGCACACAGACTTTACGAGACGATCCGTGGCGGAAAGCGTATCACGACAGCGCAGGTTTCCGTTGAAGAATTCAAAAGCTGTTTGAAAAATATCTGGGGCTTTATCAGTTAGGGGCTGTCTATACAGGCCTTTTTGCTGTTCTTGGACATGCCTATCCGATCTGGTACGGCTTCAAAGGCGGCAAAGGATTTCTCGTCAGTCTTTCAACGATTTGGGTAACAGACTGGCGGGTCGGTCTGATCGTGACCGGAATGATGGTTGTACTGCTGCTTACCACAAAATATATGTCGCTTGCTACTGTTGCTGCGACGCTCTGCAGCCCATTGCTTCTGCTGCTGTTCAAAGCACCTGTATCCGTAATTTTGATAGACGCTGCAATCGTTATTTTTGTGGCGCTGCGGCATAAGGAAAACTTCAGGCGCTTGAAAGCCGGAACAGAATCAAAGTTTACATTAAGCACGCACTGATAAATTTACAGAACAGGGACGATGCTTCGAGGAGGTAATGAACTTATGTCTGAAAAATATATTCTTTATAATCCCTGTGCAGGCGGTCCGGAGACCGAGAAAGCCGTAAAAGCCTTGCAGGATGCCAATGAAGGGGCTGTGGCGATCAATATTTGCCGCATCATCAGTTATAAGACTTTTTTTAACGGATTAGACCCGAATGACACTGTGATCTTATGCGGCGGAGACGGCACCCTGAATCGTTTTGTCAACGATGTTAACGGAATGAACATTCCCAATAAGCTCTACTACTACCCCACGGGAACCGGCAACGATTTTGCGAGGGATGTCGGGCAAAAACCGTTTTCGGATCCAACGGTTTGCCTCAACCCATATTTTGAACGGCTACCTCGTGTAAGCGTTAAAGGAAAGTCTGAATTGTTCCTGAACAATGTCGGTTTCGGCATTGACGGTTATTGTTGTGAGGTTGGAGAAAAGCTCCGAGAGGAAAACAAGAAGAGGAAAAAGCCCAAGCCGGTAAATTATACGAAGATCGCCATCACCGGGTTGCTGTTTCACTATAAGCCCAAGAATGTGACCGTCGTTGTTGACGGCAAACGCTATCAATATAAAAAAGTGTGGCTTGCCTCTGTCATGAACGGCAGGTTCTATGGCGGGGGTATGATGCCGACGCCGGAGCAGTACAGATTACGTGAAGACGGAAAGGTATCCATTCTGATATTCCACGATGTCGGCAAACTGCGTGGACTAATGATCTTTCCGTCGATTTTCAGCGGCAAGCATCTGAAGTATACGAATCAGATGACGATTCTGGAAGGAAAGACCATTCAAGTGAAATATAATGAGCCGGCACCGCTTCAGATCGACGGCGAAGTTGTACCGGAAGTCATGGAATATACGGTTCGGTCATGCGTTTCACCGGCAGAAAAAGCAAAACAGGACAGTGAAATGGCAGCTGTATAAATGCGAAGATAAACGATATTATAATGGCGACAGGCCGATGGGAGATATTACATATGCATAGGATATTCAGAAAAGATCAGGTATTGACGATACCGAATTTATTAAGTGTGATACGCTTGGCGCTGATTCCGCTGATCGTGTGGCTATATATAGGAAAGCAGGAATATTCTGCTGCAGTGGCTGTGATTTTAATCTCCGGTGCAACGGATATTATTGACGGATTCATCGCCCGCAAATTCAATATGGTGTCAGACCTCGGAAAGATTTTGGATCCCGTGGCAGACAAGCTGACGCAGGCTACGGTGATCCTCTGCTTGACGGTGAAATATCGCTGGATGCGCGGATTGATTGTTCTCTTTGTGGTCAAGGAGATCATTATGGCCGTGCTCGGGTATATGGCAATTCAAAAGAAAGATGTTGTTAACAGCGCAAAATGGTATGGCAAGCTCAACACCGTGGTTCTGTATCTGGTTATGACGTGCCTTATCTTGTTCCCGAGTATATCGGAAACGGTGGCAAATGTTCTGATCGGAATTTGCATTTGCGTTATGCTTATGTCCCTTACGCTGTACATACGGTTTTACCTGAATCTGTTCCGCACGAACTGAATCAGCAAACCACAGATCCAAGGAGGGATAAAATGGTTGTTGTTTACATACTGCTTGGCATTCTCGCCGTCCTGCTGCTCTATATTTGCTTCCTTGCAATTTGCAGCCTATGCGTCGATCCGAAAAAAGAATATGAGAAAAACAGCCGTTTTTACCGCACACTGCTTACAGCGCTTCTGCCGCTGCTTTGAAGGTGCTGCGAATCAGAGTATATACAAGCGGACTGGAGAAGATACCTAAGAATCAAAAGCTGATGTTTGTCGGAAACCATCGCTCCAATTTTGACCCGATCATTGAGTGGCTTGTGCTGAAACCGTGGGATATTGCGTTTATCTCAAAAGGCGAGAATTTTAAGATTCCGTTTTTCGGACGAATTATTCGGAAATGCTGCTTTATGCCGATCGACCGGGAGAACCCGCGAAAGGCATTGAGGACGATCAATAAAGCTTCTGATCTGCTTCAGAGCGGCGAGGTCTCTATCGGTGTATATCCGGAGGGCACCCGAAGCAAAACCGGAGAATTGCTCCCGTTTCACGACGGTGTTTTCCACATTGCCAAAAAGGCCGGCACACCGATTGTCGTTATGTCCATCAGGGGAACGGAACAGATCCATAAGAATGTCCTACGCCGGCATTCCGATGTATATTTGGACATCGTGCAGGTGATTCCTGCAAGCGATGTGGAAAACGGAACCACACATACGATCGGCGCAGAAATACGGAATATGTTGCTCGATAGTATAAAAGATAAATAATACAGTAGTTTTATTACGAGGGGTCACAACCATACTCAAGCGAACGATAACCGGTGCGTTTATAACAGCCGCCGTTTACTTAATCCTATTCTATTCTTACATACCGGCGGTCATTTTGGTGGCTACCGCCATCCTTTGCGCCTTTTCGGTGTATGAAATATACCGCGCAACCGGCACAATCGAAAATGAAGTGATGTTTACTGTTTCTATGCTCATTGCCGTTTTGGCTGCTTTCGTACACATTCCCCGTTCCGAGATCGTACTGACGGTGGCATTTATTTTTGCAACTGTAGCATCCATTTGGCTGATGATACGGCAAAAACATTGCAGCTTGGACTCTCCCGTCAAGGCATTTTTCATTGTGCTCCTGATCATTGTGCTCTTTAAAGCCATTCCGGAGCTGAGAAGCCTGAATAGCGGACTGTATTATCTGATTTTTGCTGTCACATTGTGCTTTGTCACGGATGTCGCCGCCTATCTGATCGGGCGAGGTTTGGGACGGCATAAGCTAATGCCGAAGGTAAGCCCAAATAAGACCATAGAAGGCTCCCTTGGCGGCCTATTGTTCGGGGTGCTATTGGCACTGCTTGGCGGGATCGTTGTTGAGAAATTTGTAAAGATTGAAGTAAATTACGGAACGCTGGCACTTTGGGCGCTTATGACCTCCGTTGTCGGCCAGTTCGGTGATCTGTCTATGTCAGTGATCAAACGTATTTGCGGCATCAAAGACTATGGCAATCTGCTGCCGGGACACGGCGGTATACTGGACAGGTTTGACAGTCATTTATTTGCCGTTCCGTTTACTTATCTTTTCTGCACATACGCAGGCGGCTTCTTTTTATAAGCGCAGGAGGAATCATCTATGAAAAAATACCGTGCCGGGATCGACATCGGCTCCACGACCGTAAAGCTTGTGGTACTTGATGACGCCGATGAGATCCTTTACGGAGAATACAGACGGCATCAGGCCCACACGCAGGAAACCCTATCCACTTTGTTGGAAGAAGCCAAGAAATCTGTTGGGGAATGTGAACTGCAGGTTTGCATTACCGGCTCCGGTGCGATCAATCTGGGGAAAGCGTTGGATATTTCCTTTGTCCAGGAGGTCGTTGCCGTCGCTACAGCCCTGAAAAAATGTGCGCCGCAGACGGATGTGGCGATTGAACTTGGCGGCGAGGATGCTAAGATCATATACTTTACCGGCGGATTAGAGGAGCGAATGAACGGTGTCTGCGCCGGCGGAACCGGCTCTTTCATCGATCAAATGGCATCGCTGCTGCAAACGGATGCCGCCGGACTGAATAGAGAGGCTGAGCAGTACAAGCAGATCTACCCGATCGCAGCACGCTGCGGCGTATTTGCGAAAACAGATATTCAGCCCTTGATCAATGAAGGGGCAACCAAAGCGGACCTTGCAGCATCTATTTTTCAGGCAGTCGTGAACCAGACGATCTCCGGTCTTGCCTGCGGAAAGCCGATCCGGGGATGCGTGGCATTTCTCGGAGGTCCGCTGCATTTTCTGCCGGAACTGAAAAAGGCATTTGTACGGACTCTTGGTTTGACAGCGGAAACGACTGTTGATCCGGATCACTCCCATCTGTTTGCCGCCATGGGCGCTGCAATGGAAAGCACGGAAAAAGACACTGTCCCAATCGACACCCTGATCGAGCGTCTGAAAAACGGCGTCTCGATCTCTTTTGAAATGCCCCGGCTTCCGGCTCTATTTGAAAGTCACGCAGAATATGAGCAGTTCTGCTGCAGACACGCTCGGGCTTCCGTTGCCCGTGGTGAGCTTTCCGCCTATCGAGGGAACTGCTATCTGGGAATCGACGCTGGTTCTACGACAACCAAGATGGCGCTGATCGGGGAAAACGGTGAACTGCTGTATTCTTACTACACGAACAACAACGGCAACCCAATCGAGGCGGCAAAAAAGGGTATCCACGAACTGCAAACGCTAATGCCGGGGAATGCAAAAATCGTCCGGGCGTGCTCTACCGGCTACGGAGAGGCACTGCTGCAGGCTGCCTTTTCTCTGGATGACGGAGAAGTGGAAACGATTGCTCACTGTACGGCCGCTTCTTTCTTCGATCCAAAAGTGGACTGTGTGCTGGACATTGGCGGTCAGGATATGAAATGTATCCGTCTGAAAAACGGTGCTGTGGACAGTATCATGCTTAACGAAGCCTGCTCCTCTGGCTGCGGTTCCTTTATTGAAAACTTTGCAAACTCTTTAGGATATACTGCAGAAGAGTTCGCACAAACCGCACTATTTGCCGAACACCCGGTTGACCTCGGTACCCGGTGCACGGTTTTCATGAATTCCAATGTCAAGCAGGCACAAAAAGAAGGTGCCTCGGTTTCGGATATTTCCGCCGGCCTTGCCTATTCCGTGATCAAAAACGCTTTGTATAAGGTCATCAAGCTGTCCTCGGCGGAGGAGCTTGGCAGCCATATCGTCGTGCAGGGCGGTACTTTTCATAACAAGGCTGTCTTGCGGGCGTTTGAAGAAATTGCCGGTGCAGAAGTGATTTGCCCGGATATTTCCGGCGTGATGGGTGCTTTCGGTGCCGCATTGATCGCCAGACGCAATTACACCGGAGCACCGACACCGACTAAGATGCTTTCACTGGAGCAGATCGAGGCGCTGACCTATTCCTCTTTCACAAGACGCTGCGGCGGCTGTGCCAACCATTGTATGCTGACGGTAAATGTTTTTGACGGAGAGCGCCGCCACATCACAGGAAATCGCTGTGAAAAGATGGTCGGCAATGCCGAGCGGAAAAAAGCTGCACCCAATATGGTTGAATTCAAGCGCCGATGCATATTTGGCTATGAGCCGCTTGCAGAGTCAGCTGCCGCACGGGGGACGATCGGTATTCCCCGGGTGCTGAACCTATATGAAAACTACCCGTTTTGGGCAACCTTTTTCAAACAGCTGCATTTCCGGGTCATCTTATCCCCCTTTTCAAGCCGAAAGATCTACGAGCTTGGGATGGAGTCAATCCCATCCGAATCGGAATGTTACCCCGCAAAGCTGGCGCACGGCCATGTACAGTGGCTCATCAACCAAGGCATCAAAACGATCTTTCACCCCTGCGTATTCTACGAACACCAGGAAACGCTGGGAGCACAGAACCATTTTAATTGCCCCATTGTTGTTTCATATCCTGAAAACATCAAAAACAATGTGGAAGCCGTTACCAATGGAGCCGTGCGCTACATACGCCCATTTATGGCGTTTACCGATGAAAAGACGGTTGCTGACCGCATGGTAAAGCTCTGCCGTGAGGAATGGAATATTCCCGCACCGGAGGTGCATGCGGCAGTAAAAGCGGCATGGGCAGAACAGCAGCGGGTCAAGGCAGATATTCGTACGGAAGGCAAGCGCCTGCTCAATCAGATGAAGCATAACGGCGAGTGCGGAATCGTGCTGGCGGGGCGGCCGTATCATATCGACCCCGAAATCAACCACGGGATCCCGGAACTGATTGCCTCCTACGGTCTGACGGTTTTTACTGAGGATAGTCTTCCCATCGATTTTGAGCCGTCCCGGCCCTTGCGTGTTGTGGATCAGTGGGTATATCATTCCCGGCTGTACAATGCAGCGGAATTTGTCTGCCAACATGATAAATTGGAGATGATTCAGCTCAATTCTTTCGGATGCGGACTTGATGCCGTAACGACAGATCAGGTAAGCGAGATTCTGGAGGCTTCCGGCAAGCTGTATACGCTTTTGAAGATCGACGAGGTCGCCAATCTCGGCGCTGTCCGTATCCGAATCCGCAGCTTGCTCTCTGCTATGGCTATGCGAAAGCAGGATCAAAGCAGGGCGACGGCAAAGCCTGTGGCGTATCACCGAACAGAGTTCACCAAAGAAATGCGGGAAAAGGGGTATACCATTCTTGCGCCGCAAATGAGTCCGATCCATTTTGATATTTTGGAGCCCGTGTTCCGCAAGCACGGATATAACCTGGTTGTTCTGGACAATGACAATCGCAGTGCTGTGAATATGGGACTCAAATATGTCAATAACGATGCCTGCTATCCTTCTATTACGGTGGTCGGACAATTTATGGATGCCGTACTTTCCGGCAAATATGATACCGACCGTTTGGCAATCGTTATGACACAGACCGGCGGATGCTGTCGTGCCAGCAACTATGTATCCTTCATTCGCCGCGCCTTGGATAAGGCCGGATACTCCCATATTCCGGTCATTTCCCTGAACGCCAACGGGATGGAGAAAAATGAGGGTTTCAGCCTGTCCGCCGGTTTAGTCACGGATGCCGCAAAAACGATCGTCTACGGAGATCTTTTTATGCGCTGCCTGTACCGTGTGCGACCGTATGAGGTCATACCCGGTTCTGCCGACGCGCTCCATAAAAAGTGGCAGGATATTTGCATCGACTCACTCATAAATTCAAAAACGCAGTACACCTATAAGGAAGTATGCCGTGGAATCGTCAATGCGTTTGACAGCTTCACCATCGATGAAACGATCCGTAAGCCGAGGGTCGGCATTGTCGGTGAGATCCTTGTGAAGTATATGCCGCTGGCAAACAACCACTTGGTGGAACTGCTGGAACGGGAAGGTGCCGAGGTTGTTGTTCCGGATCTGCTGGACTTCTTCAATTACTGTGTTTTCGGCTCCCAATACAAGGCGGAATACCTCGGCACCAAAAAATCTTCGGTCATCGTATCCAAGGCGGCAATAAGGCTGATTGCCGCTCTGCGCAAACCGGCAACTGATGCGCTGAACGAAAGCAAACGGTTTGAGGCCCCATTGTCTGTTTACCGGATTGCTGAAATGACAAAACCCTTTTTGTCTTTGGGCAATCAATACGGTGAGGGGTGGTTCTTAGCCGGAGAAATGATCGAACTGATCACACATGGCACGCCGAATGTAGTTTGTATTCAGCCGTTTGCGTGTCTTCCAAACCATGTTGTAGGCAAGGGCGTGATCAAAGCGCTGAAAAAAGCATACCCGCAAAGCAATATTGCTGCGGTGGATTATGACCCCGGTGCCAGCGAGGTCAATCAGCTGAACCGCATCAAGCTTATGCTGTCCACAGCAAAGAAAAACATAGGTCTCGATGGCTGACGAAATGAAGCAAAACGGAGTTTTTTCTCCGGTTTGTTTCGTTTCAGTTTAGAAATGGACAGTATACTCACCACAATGAACGAAAAGGAGTCGGGTAAGTATGAAAGAAGTTAAGTCACCGAGAAAACCCCTGATCTATTATTACGGCATTGTTTTGTTGGTCATTCTGGTTTTCAACATGGTCATCTCTCCGTTGCTTGCAAATGCCAGAGTGAAAGAGGTTGATTACGGTACCTTTATGAAGATGATCGAGGATAAAGATATCGGCAGCGTAGAGGTTGCCGATTCCGAGATCGTATTCACAGACAAGGACAATACCCAGATCTACAAGACTGGCGAAATGAACGACCCCACCCTGACCGAGCGGCTGTATGCATCGGGAGCTAAATTCACACGGAATATTGAAAAAGGCATGTCTCCGCTGCTCAGCTTTTTCCTGACATTTATTCTGCCGATCCTGATCTTTGCTGCCCTCGGACAGTATATGGCGAAGAAAATGATGTCCCAGGCAGGCGGCCCAAATGCGATGGCGTTCGGTATGGGAAAAAGCAATGCCAAGGTCTACGTTCCGTCCACGGACGGCATCCGTTTTGCCGATGTCGCTGGTGAGGATGAAGCAAAGGAAAATCTTGCCGAAATCGTCGATTACCTACATAATCCCAAGAAGTATTCCGATGTCGGCGCATCTATGCCCAAGGGCGTATTGCTTGTAGGCCCTCCGGGTACCGGCAAAACGATGCTGGCTAAGGCTGTTGCAGGCGAAGCCGGTGTTCCGTTTTTCTCCATGTCCGGCTCGGAATTTGTGGAGATGTTCGTCGGTATGGGTGCATCAAAAGTGCGTGACCTGTTCAAGCAGGCCAAGGAAAAAGCGCCCTGTATCGTCTTTATCGATGAGATCGATGCCATCGGTAAAAAGCGCGATGGTCAGATAGGCGGCAACGATGAGCGTGAACAGACGCTTAACCAGCTTCTGACCGAGATGGACGGCTTTGAAGGCAACAACGGCGTCATCATTCTGGCGGCGACCAACCGCCCGGAGTCCCTTGACCCGGCGCTGACCCGCCCCGGCCGCTTTGACCGCCGTGTTCCCGTGGAGCTGCCTGACCTCGCAGGTCGTGAAGCCATCCTCAAGGTCCATGCGAAGAAGATCAAAGCCGCCGACAACGTGGACTACCACGTCATCGCGCGGATGGCCTCCGGCGCGTCCGGTGCCGATTTTTATTGTTGACTTTTATCTCTTTCCAATCGTCTTTTTCCGGATCGGATGTTTTAAAGAAACGGGTACATCCGGCCGTATAATATAACTCACCGCCCAATTCTATAACCATAGGAGCATAATCTTCTATAATCGGAATAGATTTACAAGGGATATAATTCCACTTCACCAGATCGGCCGAACTCCAATATCCTTCTGACTTGGATGCAAACATATAATACTTGTCTTTATATAAGACAACAACCGGATCGGCAGCTTCTCTTCGACTCGGTTTCTCCGGACGAAACCGATAATTCAGATCTATGGGATTCGCGACAATACGATCTCGATCAAGGTGTTTCGCCATTAAATCAAAAGGTAACAAAAACAGTGTCGAACAAATACATGTCAACAATCGACTTTTCATGTTTTTCATCTCTCTTAAGTTTTAAATTATGCTGCAAAAGAAAAATCTCTTAATTAATTTAAGAGACTTTTCTCGCTTAATTTTTCAACAAAAGTATCTTTTTCACCAAAGTTATAAACTACTTAAAATAGGTCTCAGTCATCGGTACATCTGTAGCCCATTTCAAATAATTACATAAAATCTTTTTCGGGACATTCGCCGGTTTACTATCTAAACTCAAATTCGGCAACAGATCTAACGAAGAGAATACAATTTTCCCCTTTCCATAAGGCAATACCCCGACAGATGTCGTTATCTGGTGAAAAGGAGATCCGACCAAAGATACCACAGGTTCTTCCCCTTGCATTTCATATAACCCGAAATGCTTCGGTCCATCATAAACTACCAGTCGTTGGTACTCCCAATTCATGCCTTTATTTACGGGCAACTCATTGAAAAAAGGATGTTCCCTTACCATAAAACTACTTCCCACCCAAGCTTTTGAAGGATGAAATACTTTATAACCGGGAACTGCGCCGACAGCCCTTAATTTACTCATCCACGATTCTGCATTATCAATCAACATCAATTTAGTTCCATCATCCCGCACTCTTTTCAATAATGCCGACATATCAGGTTCTTGAATCTTTACCGGTAATTTCCATTTCAAAGCAAACTCCCAAGTTCCTCCGTCTTAAACTCCATTCAGCGTACTCCGTCTTGATAAGCCTCGATCTTTAAAGGATATGATTTTCCGGCTACCAAATTACGTTTAAACGTCACAACTCTTTTAGGCCCGTTCCTAAAATTGTCGACAACCTGTTCTCCGTCGAACCAAAGATTCGCTCCATCATCATACGAAAGTTCAAATTCCGTTTCTCCGCTATATGGTGCTACAATATAACCTTCCCAGCGGAGTGAGAATTTTGTATCACCCAATATATCATATCCGGGAATGAGTTTACTGCCGACATTAAAATCTATCGGTGCGGCAGAAATACGACGGTCAACTTGCATATCAAAATTTTTACCTCGAAAATAATCCAGATTCAATCCCATTGTTTTTCCGTCTTTCGCCTTGAAACAAAATGACGATATAGTATTAAATGCCGTACCCTGATCGATAGAACCCACCAAAATATAATCTAATTTTCCGAGAGACTCGTCATAAGCAACAACATTCGCTTTTTTCTGATCTTTCAAAAAATTAGTAAGTTCCATTCCACCGCCTATTACAGCACCATAACCGTTTATCTTGTCAGATTTCCAGTCTACTGCAAAAATATCGTCATAACCGGATGCGACTTTTTTACCCGACATATCTGATAATTCTGCATTTATTTTATAATAACCTATACCTTTATTTAATTTCACAGGAATTTTCGCTGCAGCCAAATCGCTGAACGTATCACCGCCAGAGACTTTCACAATTCCGTCATACAATATGTCTGTGTCCCCTTTCGGAGTGACAACCCAAGCTTTTATATTATAATCTCCCCCTGGAACAGCATGTTCATTGACAACAAACATATCGAACAGATTCGTATCTCCTACATGACCGATTTTTTCCCGGACTTTCACAGCAACAAACGCAGGCTGAGCATAATGATTAATCAATTCAGGAGTACCCTTTATATTACGAAAAACATCGA